>Ga0180007_10003409_pt1 | contig 17742 bp, 14 predicted proteins | sample MM_PC_MetaG_FD_121122 | JGI IMG/M metagenome (GOLD analysis project Ga0180007, IMG submission 121122) | Groundwater microbial communities from the Aspo Hard Rock Laboratory (HRL) deep subsurface site, Sweden - MM_PC_MetaG | ecosystem: Environmental > Aquatic > Deep subsurface > Groundwater... | reverse complement strand
TCTACCGGAATTATGATCTTTTAACCTTTGCTCAATATTTTCGGAAAAGCCAATATAAAATTTGTAATCCTTCAGACTAATTAATACATACACATTATACATAATAGCCCTATACCATTCGCTATGCTCAGGTACAGGGCATAAACCATTCTAATTTATGGCTGTGCCATGAACCTGACCGTGAACCATTCATGAGATTCAGGTTCACGGGAATGGTTTATGGTGCGCCTGGCAGGAGTCGGACCTGCAACAACTTGCTCCGTAGGCAAGTGCTCTATCCAATTGAGCTACAGGCGCGCATTTATTACAAATTTATACTCTAATTAAGCTTTTTTGTCAAGCTAATGCAATTTTTTAGTATTGCGTCATGAGTATCGCGTATTGCGTTTTGCTTTTCACTTTTTAGAAATTAGTGCAATTAGACATTAGAAATTTGTCCTTTGTTCTAAACTATTTATCATCGATATCAATTTCAATACCGCCAAAGATCATTGCGAATACATTATAGAGCACAGCCTGAAGGCAAAGTGCTAATCCACTGACAACCGCGCTGAATAAACCAAACAAAATTGCGCCAATAAAACCATTAAGCATAGAACCAATAAACGGCACATTTCTTAACTGGTGCTGCAACTGCTCTCCGCCAAAACCGCCGCCAAATAAACCCACAATAAAACCGATTACAAAACTCATACCAGCAAACAACTTAAACACAGATGCCAGATCAATACTCTTAAACTCTATTCTTTTCATCTTATCCCCCTACTTATTGTCGATCAACCATATTGCGTTCAATATCCATTGTAAGATAGCATAAACCAGCCTAAAAAGCAAGGAACGCCGTATAGTTTTAATTAAGCTTATAGCTTCTCAATCGCCGATTCAGGAACCCAGCCGATTTTCCCATCAGGAGTTTTAATTCTAACCCACGCATTATTTTGATCAATAATATCGATGCTCGCGCCTTCATATGCCTTAAAATGAACCACCGCGTCTTCAGCCGGGGCGAAACGAGAATCTATTTCTGAAACAATAATAATTGCTTTTTTATCAAGCCTTATCTGCTGAAATTTTACAAGCCACAGACAACTGACTAAAACAAGCAAACAAGACAAACTAATCGCGATTTTTTTCAAAACGATTATTTTGCTAAGCATGAACCACGCTAAAAATAATAAAACAAGAAAGTAAACCCCGGATAAAAGCATTGTCCAGCTATCTAGGGGCAAATGCCGGGCAATGCTTTTTAAAATACTGATCAGCCAAAATTGTTTTAAAGGGACTACTGAATTATTGCACAAAGATAAAGCATACTGCAAATTTGCCTGTACATCACTGTCTTGCGGCAATAGTCTTTGCGCGCGCTCATAATTAACAATCGCTCTACCCAGCTGACCTTGTTTAAAAAAAGCATTTCCCAAATTATAATAAATACTCCCGCTATGCAAACCTGCCGCAAGAATCTCCTGATATATCTTTTCCGATTGTTCATAATTTCCCTGCTGAAAAGATTCATTTGCCTTATAGAATAAAGCCTGCGCCTGGCTATCGCTTTGCGCTCCGGCAGAATAAACAAAAGAGCTTAATATTCCAGCACATCCCAGCAAGATAATCACATATTTAAATATTTTTTTGGCCATCATTTTTTAAATGTCTCCAAATAATCAATTGCCTGCTCAAGCATAAACAGCGTATTCCGCATTTTATTTTGATCTAAATCAGCCGTTGCATACCGCGCCATATCACATTGCGTAAAACAATCCTTTAATTTTTCCGCTACTTGATGATCAAGGCCATGAGCATCAATAAGCTCTTCAATTACTTCTGCCGTCATCCCGGCAGAAGGACGATTAAACCGATGGCCTAAATATTCCTGTAAAGTTTTAAATATCTGTTCATAAAACAGTTCTGTCCTGTTTTGTGCTAAATACTGCTTGGCTTTTTGAATTTTAATTCTAGCGACTTTAGGCGCCCGTAACTTACGCGCGTAACCAATATCATGAGTTAAGCGTTCTTTGCGCAGCTGAAAGAAATATGCTGCCAAAAATAAAAAAAGCCAGAAAATATTTAAAATCCTAAACTTTTTGTCTTTATATAAAAATGCCCCTCGGGGTCTAAGCTTGCCGATATTTTCCTTTATATAAATGATGTCCTGGCCCAAAACGCGTGTTGAAGTATTTGTCGGCGCTTGTTTAGCCGTATCAATAATAACCGCGACTTTTTCATCCGATGGTAAAACTTTTAGCCCAATCGGCTGACTAGTTTCTGTGCGATAAGCTTGCTGCTGAGGATCAAAAAACCCAAATTTGACTGTCGGTAAATTTTTTATATCTGTTTTTTGAGGAATAATAACCTGTTCAAATACTTTAGCATTATCCGTTGTTTCTTGAGCCTCGGAATTATAAGTTTTAAACCCGCTCAGAGAACTCAGTACCGGGCTTTGCACGCTATCAAAATTACCCGAGCCATTAATAGTCATTTTTAAAGTTATCGGATCTCCGGCTTTTAATTCTAAAGGCGCCGCGCTAACTTCCAGTTTAAATGAGCCCACAGCTCCGCTGAATTCTTTGGGCTTATCCTTATCCGGAAAAGGTAAAACGTTTAAAGATAATTCAGGAGAAGAAACATTCATCGGAATAATATTTGCCCGGCCAAACATATCCCCAAAATCATCAAAAAAATCACTGCCCAAAAAACCGCTTCTCTCTTTTTGCCGGGTTATCACTTTGGCGTTCATTTTTGCCGGACCAAGCGTAAGATCACCTTGCTGTGAGGCATAAGCAATGGTTTTAAACTCAACTACATCATGTAGCTTACCCGCCAATTGCTCGCGATATTGACGCGGCTGCCCAAAAGGCTCAAGCACTAAACCTTGCGCATTTACAATCGGATAATCAATCCCCCGCACGCTCAACTGATTAATATACATTTTGACGGTTATCTCAAAAGGTTCATTAATATAAACTTTGGTTTTCTGGCTGCTCAAAGTAACAAACATCCTGCCATCAATATCATCGTTTTGCCTTGCCGGAGAACTATTAGTCGAACTTTGCAAAGGGGCCTGACCGCGATCCATAACCACTAAATCAACAGCCGCTGATGAATAATTGTCATTATTATAGGAAAATGAGAACGGGCCTAAAGTAAATGTTCCTGTCTGCATTGGCACAATCCGATAACGATGTGTAACCGAACTGGACATTTGACCATTAACATTGGTCATCTGGGTTGAAGGCCCAATGTATTGGGTTTTCAAGCCAGGAATTTCCGGCAGCTGAAGCGCTGGAACAGATTGCGTGTTTTCAAATACCAGCCCAGCCTGAACCATATCCCCGACCTCAACATGGTCGCGATCTAATGACACGCCAAAAGTCATATCCTTGGCAAAAATCGGCACCGCTAATAGGCAGATAAAGGCCATAGTCCATACCACTAATCTTATATCGTAATATTTAAAATTTTTGTTTTTCATATTTTTAACTGTGTTTGCACTGTGACAAGGTTAACTTTACAATTGCAATTTTAAACGGTTAGGGTTACGATGCCCGTTTCGTCTTACGGTAACGACGATCGTTTTAAAATCTATTATTTTTAGCCTTAACCGTTGAACGTTACCGATACGGGCTTCGTTACCATTAACCCTTACCCGCTGTTTTTCTGTTTTCTATCTTCTATTCTCATGCTTTTGCCATGAGCTATGAGCCATTAGCCATTAGCTAAGCGCAAAGCGCTTTCGCGCTTTTACCAGCCCTTAACCCCGGGTGAATCCTGTTGCTGCGCTTTATATAAATCCATTTCTTTTTTCTTATCTTCTGACTGCTGAAAATTATCCAAGAGCATTTTTGCTTCTTGCTCTGTCATTTGCCTGTTTTGCTCATTTTGCTGCGAAGCGTTCTGAGATTTGTCCTGCTGATTTTCCGAAGCCTTTGCATTTTGCTTATCCTGCTGATCTTTTTGCTCTTGATTATCTTGCTGGTCTTGTTTTTCCTGCTTATCCTGCTGGTTTTCTTGATCCTGATTTTTCTGCTGATCTTGTTTCTCCTGCTTATCCTGCTGCTGATCCTTCTGATCCTGTTGCTTATCTTTCTCGTTTTGCTGCTTGTCCTTTTGGTTCTGCTGCTTGTCCTTTTGGTTCTGCTGCTGATCTTTCTGCTTTTGTTCGATTATTTTTTTTGCGGTCAGCTCATAATTATATTTAGCGTCCTTATCCTCTGGGTCTAATTCAATAGCCCGCTTTAAAAAGTCCAGAGCCTTTTGATATGTTTGATTAGCCGATGCAGGATCGCTTTGCTCCGCAGTCTGAGCCTGCTTGAAAAAAGCATTGCCCAAATTATAAGCCGACCATTGTTCCAAGCGCTTATCCTGCGTATTCATTGATTGCAGAAAATTTTCCTCAGCTTTATTATAGTCAAGTTTGCTGTAAAAATCCACTCCTTGATTATAAGCTCGATCCGCGTCCAGATTTTGCTCAGCAGCATACACATTTGCCGCTAATAATAAAATAAAACATAAGATAAATTTAACTCTCTGTTTCATCATTCATCCCTCTTGCTTACAAAAGGTTCCCAGCAAAGCAGTAATAATGCCAGGATCAGCGGCACTTGAAACCGCTCCAGCAATTTCTTTTCCCGGCTATTTGTAATATCTTTTGGATCCGCAAAAATAATTTTATTTTTATATAAAAAATCCAAACCAAATTGAATGGGCGTGGATTTAATATAAGTCCCGCCGCTTTTTAAAGCAATTTCCTGAAGAATTGATTCATTAAGTCTTGATTTAACAACCTGCCCCTGTTCATCCTTTAAAAACATTGTTTTTCCATTTTCATCGGGAATACTAATAAGCTCTCCTTCAGTTGTCCCCACTCCAATCGTGTGAATTTTTATTTTGTTTTCCGCGGCTCTTGCCGCTGCCCCGGCAGCATCACCTTCATGACTTTCCCCATCAGTGATAATAATCAATGTCCGGCTTGTTCCCTCTGACCCAGCAGAAAAACTGGCAATTGCCTGATCGATCGCGCTGGCAATATTAGTTCCCGGACGGGGAATAATCCCGGCATTTAAATCATTGGCGGTAAGTAAAAACCCATTATAATCAATCGTCAGGGGACATTGCACAAAAGCACTGCCGCTAAAAGCAATCAAACCGATTCTATCCCCCTGCAGCTGAGCCGTCAAATCCTCAATTGCTAATTTTACTCTTTCTAAACGGCTGGGCAAAACATCTCGGGTCAGCATGCTTTTAGACACATCCACTGCCACAAAAATATCCGCGCCCTTTCGCTGAACATCCTGCCAGACAAATCCCCATTGCGGCCGCAATAAAGCGATTATCATTAACAATAAGGCCGTCAGCAAAAGCATAATCCGGGTATTTTCTTTTTTCTGATTAAAAGAAACTGCCAGGCTTTTAAGTAAATGCGCATTGGCAAAATTATTCAGTAAGCTTTTTTTCCTTTTCCCGGCAAAATAATAAACAACTGCCACTGCCGCCACAACCAGAAAAAAATAATTAAATTGTAAGTTCGCGAATTTCATAATTTTATCCATTAAGGAATCTTTATTAATATTGTATTTGCTAAAATCTGTTCTAAAACAAAAATAATAATCGCCCACAGTAAAAACACAGCGAACAATTCATCATATTGCGTATATGTCGGCTGTTTAAACGGCGTTGTTTCCATTTGATTGATTTGCTTATAAATTTCTTTGAGCGATGCGGTATCCGTTGCCCGAAAATATTTACCACCTGTAATTTGAGCGATCTGAGCTAAAGCAGATTCATCAATATCAATCTGCACATACTGCAAAGTATCCCGGCCAAACATATCTTTTGCCGGATAAGGAACCTCGCCAATACTGCCTGCTCCGATAGCATATATCTTCACACCCAAAGCCCGCGCTGCCTCAGCCGCGGTCTGGGGAGATATTTTACCCGCGTTATTTCTCCCATCAGTTAATAAAATCATTATTTTTGTTTTCGCGTCAGAAGTTTTAAGCCGGCTTAATGCCGCCATAATGCTTGAACCTATTGCTGTGCCGTCTTCAACCATACCGATATGCACCCGCTCCAAATTTGTTAACAGCCAATTATGGTCCAAGGTTAAAGGACAAACCACATAAGAATTAGCGGCAAAAGCAATCATTCCTATCCGATCATTTTCCCTTTGGCTGATAAAATCTTCTACCACTTGTTTAACTACATGCAGCCGATTATAACGTTTACCCTTGATTTGAAAATCCAAAGCATGCATGCTAGTAGATGTGTCCAGTGTCAGCACAATATCAATGCCATTTTTAAAAATTCTTTGATGGGCAATCGGCATCTGCGGTCTGGCCAAGGCAATAATAATCAGAGCAACCGCTATCAAGCGGAGAATAATCAGATTTTCCAATAATCGCACTTTTAATGTTGGGCTATTTTTAGCTAAAGCAATAGAGGAAAACCGTAAGCTGGCGGTATTATTTGATCTGCGGGCAAACAGCCAAAATACAGGCAGTAAAAATAATAATATTAAAAATAAAGGACTGCGAAAAATCATTTTTTAGCCTCTTGATTATTATCAGCTTCTTGTTTTGTCTGTTCCACAAAATTTCTCACAAGCGCAAACGACTCATTAGCCTCATTAGCTGATGATTCATAGCGAGCGAATTTGACCATATCGCAAAGGATTAAAAAATCATGGAGTAAATGCTTGTGTTCAGTAGTTAATACGGGAGATGTTTTCGCTTGACTTAAAAACTCTTCCGTAGACATCCAGGGCGCGCGCAAATTAAACCGATTTTCTAAATAATGCCGCATGCACCCAGACAGTTTCTCAAAATACAATTCAATTTTTCCCTGAGCAATCAAACCCAGCCCCTGTAATTTATTCAACTCTTCTAAAGCAATAATATGCGCCGGGACAATAATCACTGGTTGAGCTTTTAATTTAATCATATATTTTTTTATTAAAAATATTATTGCGACAATCAAGCCAATCGCGATCAAAGCAATAACCCAGCCCCAAAAATCCCGCCAGATGATCAGTTTTGGTTTAAGCGGCTTTGCGCTCAATTGTTCGGCTTCTTTTTCCAAAACACTTTCCACATTGATTTTAATACTTGGCGCGCTTATTTTCTGCCAATCCGCGGCAGCATTCAAGCGATATTCCACAGCATATTCCGGAATAATTTGTTCGCCAACCTTAAAGGCGGTCAGTTTATAATTAAGGATTATCTGCTGCAGATTAGGCTCAAGACCTACTTTTTTTTCTTTTACATCCCTGACTTCAAAAATCCCGATATTTTCATTCTTCTGTTCCGCTGGAAATTTTATCTGCGCGTCAAGCGGGACCTGCAGATTAATATCATAAGCAATAATATCGCCGATATTAATCGTGGTCTTATCGGTCTGAGCTTTAACCCCAGGAATAATAACTGTTTTTGCCTGCTCAGCCAAAGCTAAGCCCCAAGCCATCTGGCTTAAAAGCAATAGGCAGATCAATACTTTATTTATCTGAGAAAAATTTTTTTTCTTATCCATAATTAAGTTCGCAATCGTTTTCCGCGTGTACGAAAAAACCGATAAAGCGCCTCAGTATAAGGCAGATTAGTTTTAATATCCACAATATCCACCCCAGCCTGTCGCAATAAACGCTCGCGTTCTGCCAGCTTTTCTTTGCTTGTTTGAGCAAACCGCTCGCGTACTTTTTTATTCGATGAATCAATATAAAATTCCTGCTTTGTTTCATTGTCCTGTAATTTAATAATCCCTGCCTCCGGCAGATTTTGCTCAGCCGGATCAGTGATTGTCATCGCCACTAAATCATGATGTTTATTTGTAATCTTAATTTGCTGCTTAAATTCACAGTCAAAAAAATCCGAAATTAAAAAACAGATCGCCTTTTTGCGATTAACCTTATTCAAGTACTCCAGCGCCATTGCAATATCTGTGCCTGTGCCCTGCGGCTTATAATACAAAACCTCGCGGATAACCCGCAGCACATGACGCAAACCCTTGCGCGGCGGAATAAACTGTTCGATCCTATCTGTAAAGATAATCAACCCCACCTGATCATTATTTTTAATCGCGGAAAATGCTAAAACTGAACAAAGCTCTGCTGCCTGCTCACTTTTAAGCTTATTCTGTGTGCCAAAATAACTCGAACCTGAAGCATCGATCATCAACATAACTGTCAGCTGACGTTCTTCCACAAATTTCTTGATATAGGGATGCCCCATACGGGCAGTAACATTCCAATCAATCGAACGAATTTCATCACCCGGCTGATATTCGCGCACCTCATCAAATTCCATGCCCCGGCCTTTAAACACACTATGGTATTGCCCGGCAAACACGTCATTTACCATGCGCGATGTTTTAATTTGAATCCGTCTGATTTTATCTAAAACTTCTTTTGGCAGCACGACTTTTCTCCAAAAATGCTATTTAATATTTGCTATGTTATTTTATTTCCCAGGCAAAAACACATCTTTTCGCTAAGCCTGAGCCTGCATCGTGCAGGCCCAGCCGCGCGTTCTCACTATTTTGCCATCCCTGTCAAAATTACGTTCAAAAGCGCCGCTCAAAGAGAATTTTTGCCCCAGCGTCTTTATTTTTTCGTCCCTCGTCCTAGCCTCGCCGTTTTCTGGCGGGCGATCGTCCTTCATCCTTCGGCTTTATACTTTTAAGGTACTTCAATCTCATCAAAAATAATTTTAATAATATCTTCGCTGGTTTTACCTTGCGCCTCAGCTTCATAAGATACAATCACTCTATGCCGAAGCACATCCATGCCGATTGATTTAATATCCTGCGGGGTTACATACCCTCTGCCCTGGATAAAAGCATAAGCCTTGGCCGCGGTAATCAAATAAATACTGGCGCGAGGTGATACTCCATACTGGATCATGTCTTTTAAGCTCTCAAGATGATAATCCTGAGGATTGCGCGTAGCAAAAACCAGATCAATAACATATTTTTCAATTTTTTCATCAACATATATTTGATCTACTATTGCCCGCGCTCTTAATATCGCATCCGGATGAACTACTGGCTTAATATCTATTTTTTTATCAGTTTGCGCCATACTGCGCATGATCTGCAATTCTTCAGCCTGAGTAGGATAAGTTACCTTTACTTTAAGCATAAACCGATCAACCTGCGCCTCCGGCAAAGGATAAGTTCCTTCCTGCTCAATCGGATTTTGCGTGGCCATAACCATAAACGGACTGTCTAATTTAAATGTTTCTGAGCCAATGGTCACCTGTCTTTCCTGCATAGCCTCAAGCAAAGCGCTTTGCACTTTTGCCGGCGCCCGATTTATTTCATCAGCTAAAATTATATTAGAAAAAATCGGACCTTTTTTTGTGGTAAATTTACCGTCTTTGGGATTATAAACCAATGTACCCAATAAATCAGCCGGCAGTAAATCCGGAGTAAACTGAATTCTTTGAAACTTAGTGTCAATTGCCTTTGCCAAAACATTTACCGAAAGAGTTTTTGCCAGTCCCGGCACTCCTTCAAGCAATATATGCCCATTTGCTAAAATTCCGACCAATAATCTTTCAATCAGATATTTTTGGCCAATAATCGTATCCCCAATCGTATTGGTCAGATCTTTGATAAATACACTTTCCTGTTTGACCTTTTCATTGATTGCGGTAATTCCAGCGCTCATGACTACCTCCTTTTAATTTAAAAATACAATAAATCGTTTTTTTCATATTGGCAAAGAATGAAAGTGGCTTAGAAAGGGTTTTGCTAAAGGGTAACATTGCCCCCTGAACGCATCGCAATAAGCTTTCTCTGACTTTCACGCAACATCCAGTTTATTAAAAATAAAATTATCAAAAAAAATTTTATTTGTCAACCCCATTTATCTAAAAATTTCCACTTATAAAAAAATAATTCTTAAATATTTTTAATTTCTTGTTCACAAAGTAAATCACCATTTTTCCGCATTTTTCTTACAGTAGGGTGACAAGCGATTTTCATTGTCCAATCATCAATAATCGCGTACAAACAAGGCATAACCACTAAAGTCAATCCAGTGGCAAAAGCCAGTCCCCAGGCAATAGATAATGCCATTGGCTGCAAAAAAGGATCAAACCCCCCGATACCATAAGCCACGGTGCTTAATCCGGCAACTGTGGTCAAAGTCGTCAGCATTACCGGCCGAAAGCGCAATACTCCGGAATTAATAATTGACTCTTTTCTGGTACTGCCTTCGCGCCGCAGCTTATTAATAAAATCAACTAAAACAATCGAATCATTAACCACAACTCCCGACAAACCGACAATCCCAATAAAGGCCAATAAACCTAACGATTCATTATGCAAATATAAAGCCACAACTACTCCGATCAAAGAATAAGGAATCGCCATCATCACAATAAACGGCTGGATCAAGGATTTAAACAAAGTTGCTAAAATCATAAAAATCGCCAAAATCGCGATTAGAAACGCGATCATCAGATCGCGAAATGATTCTCGGTTTTCCTTTTCTTCGCCGCCCAAACTCAGCGAGTATCCCGCATATTCTTGAGCTAGCGTTTCAAATTTTTCCATCACCTTTGCGGTCAAAACCGAGGATTTAATAACTTTTTGATCAACACTGGCAGCTAGCTGAATATAGCGCCTCCCGTCCATATGGGCAATCGTGCGCAAACCTTGAGATTGTTTAATTTGGGCAACTTTATTTAAAGGGATTAAATCTCCCCGACTATTGGCAATCAACAGCTTATTGAAAATTTCCTGATTAGTTCTCTGCTGATCAGGCACGCGCACTCTTACTTTAATCTCTTCTTCTGCCTTGGTTTTCTTAATTGCCGTAGCAATCCCGCCTTCAAAAATATTCCGCAAACTTGTAGCAATCACGCCCACACTCAAACCCGTAACCGCTGCCTGCTCTCGGTCAACCGCAATCAGCAATTCACGATTGCCCAAAGTATAACTATCCGAAGCATCAGAAACTCCGGGGAAAGTTTCCATATATGTTTTCAATTCTTGAGCGAGCTCGCGCAAAACACTCAAATCATCACCCTTAATATTAAACTCCACATCCCGCCCGACCGGCGGCCCTTCTTTTAATTCATAAAAGTAAAGTTTTTCAAATCCCGGGATTTTTTCCAATTGCGGACGCAGGTCCGCGACAATTTCCTTTGGCCCTTTATCCCGCTGCTGCATGGGTGTTAAAAAAACATGGATCTGCGCGACATTTGAACCAGACTGCGCAGTGGGATCACCCATTCCATGCCCGGAATCAATAGCTCCAATCGTAGTAACAAAAGAATTTAAATACTCCTTAGGTAAAGAATTGACCAAGGCTTCTACCGGCGCCATTAATTCATTGGTCACTTCCAAAGGGGTTCCCACCTTTGCTTCAGCGCGAATCAGCAGTTCTTCCACTCCTTTTCCGCCAAACATTTGCCTGTCCAACTTAAAAACCATTACATATAAAGCCGCAATCAAAACGACTGTGGACAAAGCAACCACCAAATAACGCCAATTCAATGCTTTTTCTAAAAGATGCTTATACGCTTTAATCATATTGTCCAGTATCGGATATTTTTTCACAACCATTGAACATCCGCCTACAGCGCCAATCATTAATACCGTGCTCACCGGATTGCTGTGCGTAACAATCGAAAGCCAGGCACCAATTGCAGCCGATATTATCGTAATCCAGAGCATGCTGTAAAAATCTCGGTCAGTCTGCTGCTTTTCATCTTTTTTCGTATGCGCCGGTTTAAGAAAATCCGCTAAATGCGAAGGCAGAATAAAAAACGCTTCCAAAATAGAGGCGCACAAAGCGACAATAACCATCAAAGGAATAAAGCGCAAAAATTTACCGAGAATTCCGCCCATATACATCAAGGGGAAAAACGCGGCAATCGTGGTAATAATCGTCGCCGCGACCGGAGCAATAACCTCGCTCGTCCCTTTAATCGCTGCCTCCTGAGGAGATAGGCCCAGCTCAATATAGCGATAGACATTTTCCGCGATAATAATCCCATCATCAACGATCAGCCCAATTACAATGATCAAGCCAAACATGGTCAGCAGATTAATCGTCAGCCCCATCAAAGGCATAACTGCCAGAGTTGTCGCCATAGCAATCGGAATGCCCATAGCAGTAAAAAAAGCTGGCCGAGAATGTAAAAAAGCAAATAAAATCAGTACCACAAAGACAAAACCAATAAAACCATTGGAACGTAAGACATTTAAGCGGCGGTTAATATAATAAGACATATCATCAAAAGTAGAAATCTCTACGCCTACAGGCAATTTTCGTTTAAATTCTTCCAGCGTTTTCCTTGTATCATCGACAACATTAATCGCGTCCCCTTTTTCCTTTTTATATACCTGGAGAGTAATTGCCTGCTCGCCCATATTTTTATTAATCATCGTCTGCTCTTCAAAAGTTAATTTTACCTGCGCGATATCAGCTACTTTCAGCCAATTACCCGTATCATTCGCCCGGATAATAACATTGGCTATTTCTTCTTTAGTCGTAAATTCTCCGGTTGTCTTAATCGCGAATTCCTCGTCAGGCGTATTCAGCTTGCCCGCCGGCACAGTAACATTACGCGCTTTTAATGCCTGCATGATCTCATCTACCGAAACATGCATATCCCGCATTTTATTTAAATCCGGCTCCACCCAAAATTCCTGATCCCGATATCCGGTACGGGTAACTTTCGCCACACCATTAATATCTTCCAACTGCTCCTTTAAATCATCGGCGATCTCTTGAAGTTTAAATTCATCAACCTTACCGCCCAATCCGATATTAATAACCGGAAATATTTTACTGTTTACTTCAATAACCAACGGACGATCTTCCACTGCTTCCGGCAGATCGACCACCCGGTCCACGGCTTTCTGAATATCATTCACAATTTTACGGCGGTCATTATCATCGCCAGCTGGATTCATTTTCAAAGTAATTATCGATACGCTTTCCCGGGAAATAGAAAGCATTTCATCAATATCATCAACTTCCCGCAATTCTTTTTCTAAAAGCGTGGTTACTAATTTTTCCACATCTTCCGCCGGAGCTCCCGGATAAACTGTCTGCACAGAAACCTCATCGAAATCAATAACCGGAAAAGCTTCCCGATGCAGTGTAAACATAGAAATCGTTCCGACAATCAGAATCAAAGCCGAGACAAGATTAATAAACAATGAATTTTTAACTGAAAATTCCGCGATTTTCATAAATACAATTCCTTTATTTTTCTAAAAATTCTATAATTTCCCCGTCCAATAAGCATCAAGCAAAGAATTCGCCGCCTGCTTTAAATCAATCTGCGCTGCTTTATAAACAAATAAACTCTGTGCCAGATTACGCTGCGCGGCTAATAAATCCCGCTGAAAACGCACTAAAGTATCAGAATCAGAGCGGCCATTGCTAAAGCGTTTTTCTTCATAAGCTAATTTCTTTTCCTGGAGAACAAGTATCTGCCGCAGCGCCTTAATATTATCCGTATACATATTTACCGCGTCAACCGAATTCTTGATCTCCACAATGATCTTATGCTCTATGCGTTTTAAATTCAATAAAGCTTTGGCTTTTTCATTTTCCGCTTTTTGTTTTTTAGAACGCGCCGAGCGATTTTCTAAAGGCATAGAAAAATTTAAACCCACATACAATTCCGGATTATCCTGCTCACTGATATTCTGCCAGGCATCAGCCTGAGCCGCTTCCAATCCATTGCGGGCAAATGAAGCATCCAGATCAATCTGCGGCCACAAACTATTTTGCTTCATAGTTAAATTGATCTTCCGCATTTCTAAATCATTTTTTGCCTGTTTATAATCACGGCGCTGATTAACCGCGGTTAGCAAAACATCCTTCGCCGCGATTTTCTCGATCAGCCCGGTTAATTTACTTTTCGGGACAATAGCCAAACTGAAATTTTCTTCATTCAAGGCCAGAAGCAAAGCATTTTGAGCAATGCGCAATTGCTGTTCGGCAATCGTAATATCAATATTGTTCTGGATTAAATTAGCTTCCAAAGCAAATAATTCCGCGTCTTCCACTAAACCTAATTTATTGCGCTGCCCCGAAACCTTGTATAGTTTTTCCGAGCGCTCCGCCATTTGCCGCGCAATGTTTAGTTCTTCCAAGCGCAGCGCCAATTGCCAATAAGTTTTTTGCAGATCAGCTAAAGATTTTTCTATTCGGTCAAATACACTAAAATCACTATTATCAATATCCAGTCTGCTCAATTTTATCTGTCCGCGATCAAGCATACCAAAAAAATTACTGCCCAAAGGCTGATTTAAAGTAAACTTAATATTTGCTTCATGATTTGGATTTATCGAGCTAAATGTTGAATTGCTCGCGCTGCGCGCATCCGCGACTTCCACCCCCAACTTCGTCCCGGTGGGGATAGTTTTGCTCAGGCCAAGACTGTAATTATTAGTTATATTTTTACTGCCGGCTAAAGAACTGTCTGACTTTTGCTGATCATTCAAATAAAATGCCTGACCATTTAAAAATGTATCAAAAATTGATTGACTATCCTCAAGACCGGTTCTTTTAATATAAGCATCATACTTGGCAATCTGAATATCCAAATTATTTTCCAAGCCGATCTGGCTGATATCTTCTAAAGATAAAGCGATTTGCTTTGGCTGATTGGCGGCTAAACAATTCGCTTGACCATTCAGAAATAAACAGGCCATAATTAAACCAATGTTCATTGTTTTCCTCAAGCATCTTTTCACAATTAAATCATCCTTCTGTTTGTAATGTCATATTATTAAGCGTATGCAGGATTCGCAGATAATCCTGTCTGTCTTTTTCACATAGTTTAGTAAAAATATCCTTTAAAGCCTGCTGTCTTTGTTTGCGAAATTCATTTACAATTTTTTTACCTTTAGGGGTTATCTTTACCTCAATAATCCGCCTATCTTTTTCTCCGATTATCCGCTCGACCATTTTTTCCCCATAAAGCTTATCTACAATGCGAGTTACTGCCGGTAAACTAACTGTCAATTTCTTAGCCAACTGGCTCATTTTCTGTGCCCCAAGATCTGAGATAATATCCAGCACAAAAAACTGCGCTGGATTAAGCTGTGCTTTGGTTAAAGCATTAGCCCGGTTCATATGAAACCAGCGGATTACCTGCGGCAATACCTGAATAACCTGCTCTACATATTCCTCAATCGACTGCTGTTCCATTTTTGTTTCCTTGATTAATTATTAACTAAGTTAACTATTTACCTTATTAAGGTATTCCTTTTTTGAAATTTTGTCAACAGCTTATCTTTGCCATTTTACAACTAATGTTGATTTTTAGCTTACATATCAGGTATACTATAAATATGGGGAAAAATAAGTCTGGGTTTAAAGCTTTTACAATGGTCGAGATTATGGTTAGCATTCTGATTATCACAGTGCTAATGGCAGTTGCTATTCCCGGTTATTTTAAACATGTAGAAAAAGCCCAAGGCTCCAAAGCATTGGAAAATCTCAATCTTATCCGCTCGGCAGAAATACTTTATGCTGCTACATTTTCTGTATACACCAATGACTTAGTATTTTTGCAAACCTACTCAACCTTTACAACAAATAGCGGGGACTGGGTATATACTGTAAATAGTCCTACCACTACTACCTTTACAGCTACAGCGACTCGCATTTCCCCTAATGCTTATAATGGCCGGATTATCACCATTGACGAAAACGCGGTAGTCACTGTAGATGGGGTAATTAACGGTATCTGGGCTCAATAAGCAGCTTCTCTTGATTGGGCAAAGTCAAAACTGTTTTAAACGCTTCAATATTTAAGATATTCTGTGCCGCACTTTAACCGATACCCCTAAGCTTGATTGCTCCCGCGGATTTACCAAGATCTTGCCCTAATCAAAAAGCATCGCAGAAAGATTTTGTATTATCTTAAAACCTATGCTATTCTATTAAAATTTCTAAAATGTTTTCCGGCACAAAATAATATATTATGAAGCTATCTATCAATAAAAAATCCGCTTACCTGGGATCATTCATCATTCTTCTCGGCGCCTTATTACGCATGCTTTACTTATCAAAAAAAGATCTTTGGTTTGACGAAATATATACGATTATGATCGCTGATCAAGCACCTCGGATGTCGTGTGCGCCTCTTTATTATTTACTCATGAATGTCTGGATAAAAGCCTTTGGTTTTTCAGCCTATGCCTTAAGGCTTCCTTCTGCAATATTTAGTATTGCTTCTCTGGGCATTTTATTACTCCTAGGGAAAAAACTATTTGACAAAAAAACAGCTCTTCTTGCCTTGCTGCTCAGCGCGATAAATCCCTTCTATATATGGTATGCTCAGGAAGCGCGCAATTACAGCATGCTGCTTTTCTTGAGCCTGGCAAGCTGTTATTGTCTGTATTCCTATGTTCAAAACCCGAAAAGATCATGGTTTATTTCATACATCCTGATAACCATTGCTGCTATTTATACCAGTTATTTTTTTATACTTATGGCCGTTCTGCATATTTTGTATGTATTTATTTTTTACAAGCCGTTTAAATACAAGGTCTTAGTTATCTTCCCGATTTTAATGTTTATTCCCTGGATACCGTTATTCTGGAAAAAGTTTTATATGGTGAGCAATCAAATATTTTGGCTGCCGCCTCCAAGTCCAAATGACCTAGGGAACACTCTCGGCACCATAATAAACGGCTATTCGGGGATAAAACTTACCTACTCATTCAGCAATATTCTTTTATTAATAATCCTCGTGTTTTTTTTAATAAAAATACTCGTGCTCAAGAAGGGCCGAGAGAAACAGGCTCTAATTTTCTGTGTTTTGCTCTCAATCGTCCCAGTAATCCTGCTTTACTTTTTTTCAATTTATTTATTTCCTGTATACCTTGACCGATATCTCCTGCTGTTTACCCCATACTTCTATCTGCTAATAGCCTGGACAATCCATAAGCTCCGCTTTGTTTATCTAAAATATGCCTTGATACTCGGGCTGGGATCCTGCATGCTGATAAGTAATATCCGCTATGCGGATAATATTGTCTGCTCTGATCCCTCCCGGCGTATCGGCGTTCATCAAAAAAAACCATCTGCCCCTGTTGCCGCTTTCTTAAAACAAGCCTTACACAGAGGAGACTGCATGATCTTTGCCAACAATTACACCTTTTTGCAAATTGGGTATTACTATAGGGACCCTAAATCTATATTTGAAAAAATAAAGCCTCATTTTTATTATGCGCTGGATCCAGATTTAAACAATCCGCATGTGAATACAAGCAACAAAAAAATATATGATTACGAATACTATGAAAAGATGGGGATTATCCTGCTAAAGGATTCTTTGCCATTGCTATTGCAGGACGCAAAGAAAAATATATTTTTCATCGGCAACGATTTCTCAAGAAGCGGCAATCTCGACGAAAACTCGATGAGCATAAAAAAATATTTAGATGCTTATAGTTCTATACGATTTAAAGATATGGTTTCTTATGATGGCATAAATATCTATATTTATCAAAAGATTCATTGATCTTACTATGTGCATCAATGTGAATAATGACGCATGGATCTTTGCTTTGATTATACAAACAAAAACAATCTCTCCACTCTGCCACTTTAATGCTCTATTTGTCATATTCCATACTCAAAAGTGATAGTGTAAAATAGTCTGTTGCTTTTGGAAAAGAAAAATGCTCTTTAAAAAAGAAGCAGAGCATAGTAACCTTAAGGTGTTACGACCAATAACACCAAAAAAGGAGGTTACAATGGAAACG
>Ga0180007_10003408_pt1 | contig 17750 bp, 13 predicted proteins | sample MM_PC_MetaG_FD_121122 | JGI IMG/M metagenome (GOLD analysis project Ga0180007, IMG submission 121122) | Groundwater microbial communities from the Aspo Hard Rock Laboratory (HRL) deep subsurface site, Sweden - MM_PC_MetaG | ecosystem: Environmental > Aquatic > Deep subsurface > Groundwater... | reverse complement strand
CCTTATCCTTAATTCTATCCCGCGGAACCGGCGCCGAGAATTAAGATTGAGATTAAGGAGAAGAATTAAGGACGGATGGAGTGGAGCCGCCTCCGAGATTCGAACTCGGGACCTCTGCTTTACGAAAGCATTGCTCTACCGGCTGAGCTAAGGCGGCGAATATCAATAATATAAAAGATTTTACAAAATAAGGCAAGCTTTTTATCAAACCGGAAAAAGTTTGTCAGGGCGGCAAAAATAAAATCAGTATGATAAAATTTCGTAATGTCACAAAATATTATCCGCCGGATACTTACGCGGTAAAGGGGATAAATTTGCACATCAGGCAGGGAGACTTTGTTTCCATTATCGGCGAGAGCGGCAGCGGCAAAACAACGCTCATCAAATTGTTGACAGCGGAGGAGAAAATCAGCGACGGCCATATCCTCCTCGGCGGTTGGGACATTTCCAATATTTACAATCGGGAAATTCCCATTCTTCGGCGACAGATCGGCGTTATTTTTCAGGATTTCAAATTATTAAAGCAAAAGACGATTTTCGAAAACATCGCGTTTGCGCTCGAAGTATGCGGCAGTCCTTCAAGTAAAATAAAAACCATAGTTCCGCAAATTTTAAAAGTCGTCAATTTATATCACAAAGCTGAGCGTTATCCGACACAGCTCTCCGGCGGAGAACAACAGCGCGTTGCCATCGCTCGAGCATTGATTCATCGCCCGAAGATTCTGGTGGCTGACGAGCCGACCGGCAATTTGGATTTTGCGAATACCAGAGAAATAATCGATTTACTGAAAAAAATAAATGAACTCGGAACCACTGTTCTTCTCGTCACTCATGACCGAGAAGTGGTCAATTTGTTGAAAAAGAGAGTTGTTCTGCTCGAACGCGGAGAAATGGTCAGCGATGAAAAAGTCGGACGCTACGTTATTTAGAATAAGCATAAAAATACAAATAAAATATGAATTATTCCATTGTTAGAGCGATCAAATTCGCTTTCCAGGATTTCTGGCGAAATATCTGGTTGTCGCTGGTTACTATCACTGTTTTGGTTCTTGCGATTTTGTCGGTTAATATTCTTGTTTCATTGTCAGCCATTTCCAATAAAATAGTTGAGTCGGTGAAAGACAAAGTGGATATCAGTATTTTTTTCAAATCGGAAATCGATCAAGCTCAGATTGATAATTTTCAGATCAAATTGAAAAATATTCCGGAAGTGAAAGAAGTGATTTTGATAACAAAGGAAAAAGCGCTGGAAGAATTCAAACAAAAACACAAGGATGAACCGAAAATTTTGGAGGCTTTGAAAGAAGTGGAAAAAAATCCGCTGGCCGACGCGCTGGTTATCAGAGCGCGGGATACGGAAGATTACAATAAAATTTTGGGAGTTTTGAGCTTGAAAGAAAATCAAGATTTGATCAAGTTTCAGAATTTCACTGACCACAAAAAAATAATCGATCAAATAAATCTTATCAGCAGTAAGATTGAAAAAATCAGTCTGGCCATAACCTTGATATTTGTGCTGATTTCCATTTTGATTGTGTTCAATGCCATTCGCGTCACAATATATACGCACAAAGATGAAATTTCCGTAATGCGTCTGGTCGGCGCCAGCGATCGATTTATCCGCGCGCCGTTTATTATAGAAAGCGTGATTTATTCCGTATTTTCCATTGGCATTGCCATTGTATTATTATACGCGATTTTCGGCGCGATCGGACCGTATTTGGCTGATTTCTTGCAAACTTATAATTTTGATTTGATAGAATATTACAATCAAAACTTTTTTATGATTTTCGGAGCTGAATTTGCCGTCGTTCTTCTGTTGAACGCCATTAGCTGCAGTATTGCGGTCAGGCGTTATTTGCGAGGTTAGCGCTCTTTACTTTTTATTGGATTTTTGCTAGATTTGAGAGGTTGAATCTGGAATTATTTCTGGAGAGGTGCCTGAGTGGTCGAAAGGGGCACACTGCTAACGTGTTGATCCTTAACCGGATCCGAGGGTTCGAATCCCTCCCTCTCCGCCATGAAGTACATGCGTGGCATGACTTCATGGCAAGCCATTGGTTTCGGTTTACGTAGGTGTGATCAAGATTCGCGGCAAAACTTCATGGCAAGCCATTAGTTTCGGTTGACGTAGGTGTAATCAAAGAAGCAAAATCGGTTTTCGAGAATTTGTGGAAATGTACTGAATTGAAATTTTTGGAGAGGTGGCTGAGCGGTCGAAAGCGACGGTCTTGAAAACCGTTGGGCCAGCAATGGTCCCGTGGGTTCGAATCCCACCCTCTCCGCCATGAAGTACATGCGCGGCATGACTTCATGGTAAACCATTAGTTTAGTCTGAGGAAAGTGTAGGTGGTATTGTTATACAATAGTCGTCTAAATAAAAATAAAAAATATGAAAAATTATCTTAGTCAGTTGCTGACGCCGCAGATTCCCGAGGATATTGGAAGTATTTATGAAGAATGGACTTTTTTTGAAAATGTCAGGGAAAAAAGAAGCCGTGTTTGGTATTTTATCGTTTCTTTGGTTTTGGGATTATTGATTTTGTACGCTGTATTGACAATGAATTTTCTATTTGCCATAATTCTGGTTCTGGCGGCTCTTATTTTCATTGTTCAATTTTTCGAGCATCCGAAATCATTGCAAGTAAGAATCGGCGAAGACGGAATCATTTTGGACAATAGATTTTATTCTTATCGCGATTTGAAGAGCTTTTGGATAATCTATGAGCCTCCGATGTCAAAATATTTGTACATTGATTTTAAAAATCAAATGAAAAAAAGTCTGTCTATTCCGCTGGAAAGCGCCAATCCGCTAAAAGTGAGAGAGGCTCTCTTGAATTATCTGGGAGAAGATTTGACCAGAGATGATGAAGAATCGGAAGAGATCTTGTCGGCGATGTTCAGGTTTTAAGCGATTGTTTGTTTCGTGATATTGTTTTTATTTTGTGCCTGTAGCTCAGTTGGATAGAGCGTCAGCTTGCGGAGCTGGAGGCCGCAGGTTCAATTCCTGCCAGGCACACCAAAAATTGAGAAAGCGGCTAAAAAAGCCATTTTTTTGTTTGCTTGACAAAAACATGGTAAATTGTTATAGTATAATTTCTCGCCAGAAAGGAGGTTTCCATGGAAATGGAAGTGACCCGCAAGATTCCGCTCTACATGAATATTTGGAACAAGATCGCGGTGTTTGTAAAAATGCTGGCAGAGGAAGAAGATTCCGGCAGAAAATCAATGGTGTTGTATGCAAAACTGTGGGATATGACAGACGCGCTGTTGAAGGTTGAAATACCGGATGATTTCAAAGAAAAGATTTGTGCGGCGATTGATTACTATTTTCAGAAGGGAGTACTGATCAATGCCGGAACAAAGCGCCATTGCGTGGAAAGCGAGTTTGTCCGGGTTCTGCTCGGCATCGTGAAAATGAAGATTTCTCCGGAGCCGAAGAAAAATTGAACAATGAGGCAGTCGGAATATCGTTTCCGCCGCCTCTTTTTGTTTGCGACAAAATTAGGTAAACTATATATGCGATAAAAGAAGAAGGAATTTAATTTATGGAGATGGACACTCCGATCAAATTATTGAGCCGAGTGGGAAAAACCACTGCCGGCCGCTTGAAAAATCTCGGGCTGGAACAAGCGAGCGATCTGATTTTTTATTTTCCGTTTCGTTATGATGATTTCAGTTTGCAGAAAAAAATCAGCGATCTTCTGCCCGATGAAGCGGTGACAATCAAAGTCAGAGTTCAGCTCATTGCTACGCGCCGCAGTTTTCGAAAAAGAAAAATTTTGACCGAAGCATTGGTTTCCGATGATTCCGGTTCCTTGAAAGTGATTTGGTTCAATCAGCCGTTTTTGACCAAGATGATAAAGCCGGGCGATGAAATTTATCTTTCCGGAAAAATCGACGAGTCGCGCATTCAAATGGTCAGTCCTGATTTTGAAAAAGTAAAAGCCGAAACAGTGCATACCGCCCGGCTGGTTCCGATATATCATCTCACTTCAGGCATTACGCAAAAACAATTGCGATTTTTATTGCATCAGACTTTGCCGCTGATGAAAAGCGCGGCTGAATTTCTGCCAAAAGAAATTATCGATAAATATGAATTTCCATCATTGGCGAGAGCATTGGTAAATATTCATTTTCCGAGAGATGCGGCGAGCGAGGAAGATGCGAGAGCGCGCTTATCGTTTGACGAACTTTTTCTGATTCAATTGGCAATACAACTGGCGCGAAAAAAAATAAGAGAAAAGAAATCGCCGAGCATTGCATTCCTGGAAAAACAAACAAAAGATTTTGTCGCCGGTCTGCCGTTTGAATTGACGCCCGCGCAAAAAAAATGTTCGTGGGAGATTATCAAAGATCTGCAAAAGGAAAATCCCATGAATCGTCTTTTGGAAGGCGATGTCGGCTCCGGCAAAACCGTTGCTGTCGCGCTCGCAATGTTAAATGCCGCGCTCAACGGCTACAAAACCGTGATGATGGCGCCGACGGAAATTCTGGCGGAACAGCATTATCAAACTTTGCAAAAATTATTTTCAAAGCAATCATTCAAAATTATTTTGTTCACTTCTTCAAAAAGAGAAATCAACGGCGAAAAATTATCAAAAAAACAATTGCTCGACAAATTGGGAGAAGGGGAGTTTGACATTGTCGTCGGAACGCAGTCTGTCATTCAGGAAAATGTGAAGATAAAAGATTTGGGACTGGTTGTTGTGGATGAACAGCATCGCTTCGGCGTCAATCAGCGCAAAGCGTTGGTTGAAAAAAACAACGAAGAAATAATTCCGCATTTTCTGTCAATGACAGCCACGCCGATTCCGCGTTCTCTGGTTTTGACTTTGTACGGCGACCTTGATTTGTCCATTATCAATCAAATGCCGGCGGGCAGAAAAAAAATAATCACAAAAGTCGTTTACGAACAAAATCGTTTGGAAGCGTATGAATTTATCCGCCGGCAAATAGCGGACGGCAGGCAAGTGTTCGTAATCTGTCCGCTGATCGATCCGTCGGACAAGCTGGGCGTCAAGTCTGTGACGCAGGAATACGAACGTTTGAAAAATGAAATATTTCCCGAGCTCAATCTCGGCATAATGCACGGACGCTTGAAATCAAAAGAAAAAGAAGAAGTGATGATGAAATTCAAAGAAAAAGAATATGATATTTTGGTTTCAACTTCAGTCATTGAAGTAGGCATTGATGTTCCGAATTCAACCATTATGATGATCGAAGGTTCCGACCGTTTCGGACTCGCTCAGCTGCATCAGTTTCGCGGCCGAGTCGGCAGAGGAGAATTTCAATCATATTGCTACTTGTTCAGTGAAAACGGTTCTCCGCTCACGCAGAAAAGATTGAAATATCTGGAAACTTGTTCCGACGGATTTTCTTTGGCGGAAAAAGATCTGGAATTGCGCGGCTCGGGCGAAGTTTACGGAACTCGGCAATCAGGACTGCCTGATTTGAAGATTGCCAGTCTGACAGATGTGGAAACAATTAAAATCGCGCAACTCGAAGCGAAATCATTGGTTGAAAAGAATGGCATCACGCCGGAATTGGCTTCAGCACTGAAAAAACTTAATTTAAGCCTGCATTTCGAATAAAAAATTACGCACAGTTTTACCATTGACACAATAAATTCAATGTGATATTATCTTTTTATTGCATTTTCAGATTACGTTCCTGACGCAACGGAGGAAGAACATGGATTTGCTCATATTTTGCGATGTTTGCGAGCGGATGATCATCGGCGAGCCGTCGTATTCCTATGGCGGAAAACCGATGCATCCGGATTGTTACCGGGAAAAAGTCGGTATGAATTTCAGACTGTTTCTTCCGAAGAAAGTAAAATCATCGCTCATTGGGAATCGTGTCCATTCGGTGCGCGCAGTACCTCGTTTACTGCGCCAGTCGCACAAATAGTATGAATTCTTGGCTGTCCGCGAACCTGCGAACAGTCATTTAATTTTAAAATAAAAAATCCACCGAAAACCCGGGGATGTTTTTTTTACAGTAAATTCAACATTTCCGAAACGGTTTTGATCGGTATGAGTTGAATCTGTGTTTTTTTGTTGAATTTGGAATGCGGCATTATCACTGATTTGAATCCCAGCTTTTCCGCTTCGAAAATTCTTTTTTCCAGATTCGGCACCGGACGAACCTCTCCGCCCAGCCCGATTTCTCCGATGATCATCATATCTCGGCTGATTGATTTATTTCGCAGAGCGGAAATAATCGCGGCCGCTGCCGCCAGATCTATTGCCGGTTCATTGATTTTGAATCCGCCGACAATATTCAGATGAATATCCTGATTGTTCAGATTCATGTTCGCTCTTTTGAATAATACGGCTGACAGCATTTGCAATCGATTGAGATCATAGCCGGAAGTTTTTCTCTGCGGATAACCGAAAATCGTCGGCGTCACCAGCGCTTGCACTTCAGCCAGAAAAGCGCGCCGGCCTTCGAGAAAGCAGGTGATGACAGAGCCGGGCACGGGAGATTGGATTATTTCCTGCAAAAAAGCTTTTGTCGGATCTTTCACTTCCATCAATCCGGCGGCAGTCATTTCCAACACGCCGACTTCATTGGTGGAGCCGAAGCGATTTTTTGAACTGCGCAATATTCTGAATCCGTGCAAGCGGTCGCCTTCAAGATAAGTGACAACATCAACCAGATGTTCCAGCGTTTTCGGTCCGGCGACTGCGCCGTCTTTTGTCACATGTCCGATTATAATGAGCGGAACATTGGTTGATTTCGCGATTTCCAGCAGTTTGACCGTGCAAGCTCTGATCTGCGCCACATTACCGGCTTCAGATGGCGCGTCAGAGGAATAAATGGTTTGAATCGAATCAATGACAGCTATTTTCGGTTTCAGTTCGCGAATGGCGGCGCAAACTTGTTCCACATTTGTTTCCGACAAAAATTTCAAATTTTTCGGTTTGTAATTCAGTCTTTCAATTCTCAATTTTATTTGAGCCGCTGATTCTTCTCCCGAAACATAGAGCAGGGGAATATCGCCGGCTTCGATTTGTTTTAAAATTTGCAGGACAAGAGTTGACTTGCCGATTCCCGGTTCTCCGCCAATCAAAATCAAACTTCCGGGAACAATTCCGCCGCCGAAGATTTGATCTATTTCAACCAAATCGGTTTTTAAACGGGGAAAATTTTCAATCGCAATATTATTGAAATCAATCAATTTTCCGGCATCGAATTTTTGCACTGAAACTTTATGTTTATCTTCACTTTGCCCTGCCGACTCCTTGATCGTGCCCCAGGCTCCGCACTGCAAACAACGCCCGGACCACTTTGGGAACTGGGCGTCGCAATTTTCGCAGATGTAAATAGTTTTTGCGTTCATTATGTTTGTGGTTCTAATTCCGCAATGGCTCTTATAACCGCTTCTTTTAATATTGCGTGTCCGTCGCAATTCGGATGCAGATGGTCAATGTCTTTTCCCAGTGTCCATTGTGCTCGATTACCCCAGAATTCACTGCGCATTTCCGGAGGATTATTGTTATCTTTCACGAGATTATAAAAGTCAACAACTTTATCAATATTACCATCTCCTCCCGCACGAATCCAATCGTTAAGTTCAAGCGTTTGTTGATGTTTTGCTTCAGTCCAGCTTTTGTATCTCCAGGGGTTCATGGTAATTGCAATTACTTTCAATCCTGACTCGTGCGCTTTTTGATATATTTTTGTCAAATTGCTTTTTGTGGTTGCAAGAGAAGTTTCCGACGCGATATCATTTACACCGCCGAGAATTGTCAAATATTTGAATCCGGTTAAATCCTTTTCTTTTATTTGATCCCACATCCAGGCGGTTTTCTTACTTGAAACAGCGATTCGCGTGGATCCCATTTCTTTTGCATAAGAGCAACTGCTTGCGGTTATCGAATCTCCAATTGCAAGAATTTTATTTCCGCTGACAACAAGCGGGTTTATTCGGGAATATGCCGGAAACGGATCGCTGGTCCCGAGCGGGCAAATTCCTGTTGGCACTTCATTTATATTTCCTCCCATTCTAGCGAATTTCGGTCCCGCCACATTTATCGCATAACTGATTTTGTAATCGCCGATTGCCGTCATGAAAGCTTCTTTCCCTTCAGTTTCAAGTATTTTGCCGAATTTTTTCATGTAGGGGGGGGTGTTTTCCAGATTGCGCTTGTTTCGGTAAACATTATTAAACGCTTCTATGAATTTCGACTTATCTTTACAATGACCCTTCACAACAAATTCTTTTGCCGGTACCGGTACATTGTGAAAAGCATAAAAGGCCGCGCCAATTTCAGCGGGCGTCGCATCCGGGCAATTAGCTTTTATCACCGAAACATTGGGTTTATGAAACACGCTCATAAAAGCCACTGCGAATTGCGGATCATTGAGTTTTGCATTGGTGCACATGGATGTAAATTGAGGGTAGGCAGATGATTTGAATGCTGACACGCAGTTTTCTGGTTTTGTCTGCGCCATACCTGTATATCCGATGTCATTTGTGACATTTCTGCAACCTGTTTCCGAGGAGGCGATGGCTTTTAAAATTTTCCAATCAGTACCAAGACAAGAGCCATACATTTGAAACAAAGGGTCATAACTATCGCAATTACCGGGAATTCCTTGGGGAAATGCGGTTATGTCAGGATTGGGGAAATCCAATGCCTTGCCGGCGATTGTTTCTATTTGAAGAGCTTTTAATTTTGTTAAATTCGGATTGATAATGTTTAAAATCATGTAAGAGCCAAGAAGCAGAACCAGGCCGGTGACAGCGCCGAACATTATTTTTTTCGCTTGCGCCACATTTGACGGCAGGGGACCGGCAGTCAGATACAGAATACCGCCGATCATGAGCGCGAGAACAGCGACAATGGCGGCAAATCCAACTCCATAGTTATAAACCGCTATCAGGTAGTCCGCCAGATAGGGAATAGACACGGTTTCTCCGGCAGCCACTTCCGTGGTTGTCCACGGTTTTAAGCCGGGAATGGCAACTGCGAGCGATGGCGGAATCAATGTCGTGGGTTTTGCCGGCGCTTCCTTTGCCGATGATTCGACAACGCCCGGTTCTTTCTGTGTTTTTCCCAGCGCGATCATTTCATCGGTTACGGGATAAATCGGCGGTTCGCCGTCTTTTTTGCAAAAATTAACATTGTGCGATTGCGGCGTTCCGTCCGTGCATGTCCATGATCCGGCGCCATAGCGCTCAACGCAATCTTCTTCTACATCGCAAACGCAAAATGATACGCCGGAAATATCGCTTGATTCGCATTTTTCGGAAAGGCATTCTGACTTATCTTTGCATGGCTGACCAATGTCTTTGCGCAGAGTCATATGAAGTCGTGCTGATTCTTGTTCTGTTTTTGCTTGGGCAATGAGTTCATCAGTGATGGAAAAACTGGATTCGTAGGGAGCTAGTTTATAACAATAATTGACTTTGTAATTAAATTCGACATTGCTGGAACACATTCCAATATCAGCGCCCCAGATTGAATCGCAATCGCTGTTATTGCTACATCCGCAAAATCGATATTTTTCAGGCAGAGAACTCTCTTGGCATAAGCTTGATTGGCATTCGGAATCTAAAAGGCATGGATGCCCCAGACTTTTTTTTGGATCAGCCGCTTTCAAACTTCCCGCGGGAAAAAACATTGCCAATAAAATCAATCCGAAAAAAATATAAAATAATTTTTGTTTTTTCATGTATTTTTATTTTAATCTTATTGTATGCAAATTCTGATTTTGCTTGTCAGTGAAATACAGGTTTTCTCCGTCATCGGATACGACGATCTGATCAATGGTATAATCATATTCCGGTTCGGCGATGAAACTTTTTACTCCGGTCGTTAGATCCACTTTGTAAATATAATCCGGAATATTGTCCGCCATTTCCGGCAGGAAATCAACATTTTCCGGCAAATCCTTTGGTACGGCGCAATAAACGGTCTGCGCGTCGGAAAAAGTGCATTTGTCCGGCCAAGTATTTAAATTTATGCTCTGATGATTGTAGCCGTTGTTGTCTCCGCTCGCGTCAACGATGTAAAGCTCGGGCTTGTGTCCGCTTTCATAATTGTGCGCGCTGTAAAGCAATCTGGAACCGTCCGGAGTCCATTTTGTTTCCACTCCATATCCGTTGACAGTAATTGACCGGAAATTTTCATCGTTCTGTCCGACAAAATATACCTTGCTCGTGTCGCCCGAATTTCCGGTAATGTATTGAGCGACCATTTTTCCATTCGGCGACCAATCAACTTTGAAATCATTCGCGCGATCGCCGATCGGTTCAATGTATTTCTGGCCTGAACCGTCAGCATTGGCAATTGCCAGCCAGCGATAATCAGGATTCGCATTCATGTCTTTGAATGCGATTTGCGAACCTTCTTTGTTGAAATTAAAATCAGTCCAGTCTTTTGGCAGAGAAATTTGTTTGTCTGTTTTGAAATTGTAGAGAATATTGCTGCCATCGGGAAATTCCAATATGGCCTGTTCTTTTTGCGGAGACCAGGCGACATTTTGAACATCTTTGTAAATCCGATCAGTCATTTGAACTTTTTCGCCGTCTTCCGTTATCTCATAAAACATTCCGCTTTCCGGATTGTACGAGAGAATATCTTTTCCCGTGGAAGCGATGGTGATTTTCGTTGTTTTCCCATAGTCAATATCAGTGACGCTCGTCACTCCGCCGATCGCCACCGCGTCGGGAACAAACGGAACTTCGCCCGCAACTTGCGTCACTCTCGTCACAGGCAGAGCCGGTCCGACAGGTTCAGTCGGCGGAATCGCTTCTCCCGGTTTTCCGGTGACGCCGGACGGCAGTTGTCCGTAGGGAATTTCTTCCGCTCCCGGTATTTCCGGCGCCGGCGCTGCTCGAAAAAACAAATAATAAATCGCATATCCGATGAGAATCGTCACTCCGGCGAAACCGATAATAATCGCCACTTTTTTCCAGCTGATATTTTGCAAGCTGATCATAGTTTTTATTTTGTTTTATTTTTAATTTTTTAGAAAATAAATTTTGAAATGTTCCGGCAGAAATTTAAAATAATTCAAATCCGTTTTTTTGTTAAGCAAACAAGTTATACCCGATAATCGCCACAATAATAAAGGGCGACAAGTTTATCAAAAGGTAAAAAATAGAAATGACGATAGTGAAGAAAACCAATAGCTGATCCACAAACTCTTCCCCCAAAACTTTGTCGAATGGTTGTATGAATTCCGCCGCGCCCGCAGCTGCAAGCGCAGTTCGAATCAGTGTTGCCATTTTTCCGATTGTTGTCGCGTTGCGCGGATGATTTGGCATTGTGCGCGCCACAGCCGCGGCTGTTCCGCTGATTTCTCCCGCGCTTTCGAGCGCGTCAGCCGCTCCTGGTTCGGCCGGTTCCTGTTGCGCCGCCATTGCTCGCTCTCTATTCAATTCTCTTCGCGTTTCATCTTCCGTTCCGCCATCCGCTCCTGATTCAGTTGATTCACCTCCTATTTCTTCATCTGATTCTTGTGAAACTTCCTGTTCCGCTGTTTCCATTTCCGGTTCTTGATCTTCTTCAAATTCATCTTCCTCCGGCATTTGTTCTTCTTGTTCGGGCGCGGGCCGCGGCAAATTCAAAGTCGGCGGCAAATTCGGCATTCTGCCGGTCGTTGGAATCTCTGTTCTTTCCGGCTGCGGCGGTGGCGGCGCCTCGAGCGGAGAAACGCTTGAACCTTGTTTTTCCCGATATTTTTCCTGCGCTTCGGCGGTTGTTCGTTTTAGTCTTTCTATTTTTCTTTTTGTCGCTAGCTCTTCGGCTGTGGGAGCAGGCATAATTTATTTTTTTATTTTGGTTTTTTGAATGTAAAAGTTTTCTTTTTTCCGAGCATGATTTGTTCCATCAGAGGTTCTTCGATTTTTTTTCGGATAATACTTTTAATTCCCCGCGCGCCTGAATTTTCCGCGAGAGCCGATGCGGCGAGCGAGGACAAGAATTCTTTTGAAACGGAAAGGTTGATTCCTTTTTCTTTCAGTTTTCCTGTCAGAGCCGTTATTTCCTTTTTCATTATTTTCTCCAATTCGTTTTTCGGCAGTTCATTGAAAAATAATATTTTTCCGATTCGATTCACCAGCTCCGGCTTGAAATGTTTTTTCAGATCAGCCATGTATTCCTGAATATTCAAATCGGTTTTTTCTTTATCTCCGAATCCGATATTTTTCTTTGAGAATTTTTCAGCCAAAATATTCGAAGTCATTACAATGACCGTATTTTTGAAATTGATTTTTTTGCCGATGCTGTCCGTCAGATGTCCTTGTTCCAGAATTTGCAAAAACAAATTTAAAACTTCGGGATGCGCTTTTTCGATTTCATCGAGCAGAATCAGACTGTACGGATTTTTTTTGACCAGATCAGTGAATTTATTCGCTTCTCGATAGCCGACATATCCGGCGGGCGCGCCGATAAGTTTCGTTGTTTGAAATTTTTCATGAAATTCCGACATGTCCAGCTGAATGAAAGCTTCGGGTTTTCGGAATAAATATTCCGCCAGTTTTTGCGCGAAAAATGTTTTGCCTACTCCCGAGGCTCCGAGGAAAAGGAAAGAAGCCATCGGTTTTGTTTCGTCCGCGAGTCCGAGCTGAGCCTGCGTGATGGTTTTCATTGTTTCTTCGATTTGATTTTCCTGGCCGATTACCGTTTGATTCAATTTTTGCTTGACTTTCGTCATCCTTTCATATTCCGAGCCGGACAGTTCGCTCAGATGAATTCCGGTTTTTTGCGCCAGCAATTCCAAAATGTCCTGCGGGGTCACTTTTATTTTCGCTTCAGCGTTTTCTTCGGCGATTTTCTTTGAAATGATTTCGTATTGTTCGAGAATTATTTTTTCTTTTTCTTTCAATTTGATCGCGGAATTGAAATCTTCATTGACAACCGATGCTTCTTTCATTTGTCTGATCTGTTTCAATTCCTCGGCAATTGTTTGTTCTTGCTTTAACAATTTATTGGTTCGCTGATTTTTTATTTTTACTTTTGCCGCCGCTTCATCGATCAGATCGATCGCTTTGTCCGGCAATAATTTGTCCTGAATATAGCGCGCGCTCATTCGTACAGCCTGTTCCAGCGCTTCGTCCGTAAAAGCGACGCCGTGAAATCGCTGATAATTTTCTTTGATTCCGTTGAGAATTTCAATGGTTTCCGCTTCGCTCGGTTCAGCCAGATAAATCGGTTGAAATCTTCGTTCCAGCGCCGGATCGGATTCAATGTGTTTCTTGTATTCTTCCTGTGTTGTCGCGCCGATACAGCGGAGTTTTCCGCGGGCGAGCAGCGGTTTCAATAAATTTGCCGTGTCCAGCGATCCGTTGGCAGATCCCGCTCCGATGATTGTGTGCAATTCGTCAATGAAAAGAATTACCGAAGGATCATTTTGCACTTCTTCGATCAGCATTTTTACGCGGTTTTCAAAATCTCCGCGATACATTGTTCCGGCAACCATGCTGCCGAGATCCAGATTCAATATTTTTTTGTTCATCAGAACTGCCGGCACTTTTTTTTCCAGAATTTTTTTTGCCAATCCTTCGATCAGAGCGGTTTTTCCGATTCCCGCGTCTCCCAATATCACCGGATTATTCTTGTCTTTTCGGCTGAGGATTTGAATCATTCGTTCCAATTCATTTTCCCGGCCGATGACGGGATTTACATCTTTTTGAAATTCAGCGTCAGTGAAATTAATTGTAAAATATTCCAAAGCGGAATTTTCCGGCGAGTCGGACAAACCGGTTCTGTTCGCTTGCTGTTGGAAAATTTTAGAAAAATTGGGAATATTGGAACTGCTGTTTAGCACGGTAAGCAAATAATTTTTCACTTTTTCAATGGGAAATCCGGGCTTGGTTATTTTTTTCAATGTTTCCGCCGGCAGATTCAATAACGCGGCCAGCAAATGCTCTGTGCCAATATAACTATGGCGATGTTTCAGCGCGATGATTCCGGCTTCTTCAATCAGTTTTGTCGCGCTTTCATGAAACGCGACCGGATTTTTTTCCACCGGCTGTTTTTTTACTGCGCCGGTTTTTTCCGGCGGAGATTCCGGCCGGATCTGCGTTAAAATATCATAAGCAATACTGCCTTTGCTTTTCCGCAATGACCGCATCAGATGTTCCGGCAAAATTTCCGGCTGTTTTTCTTCTTGACAGAGACTGATCGCTTGTTTTAAGGTTATTAAAAGATTTTTCGAAAAAATATTCATAATTTAGAACAAATAATTTGACAATTACAATAGTAAATGGCCGTTCCTTTTGGCTGTAAATTCATTTCAATTTTCTGTAATTATTGTATAATAGTGAGAGTACAAAGTCAAAGTGGTTTCTTCTCATGTAGCATGTATCATGTAGCATGTAACAATCAGCAAGGAACACTTCGCATGTAACATGTATCATGTAGCATGTAACAAAATATAAATCCTAAATTGCGTAATTATAATTCGCCTGCCCCGCACGCTGCGGTGGCAGCAACCACATAAAATATCTTCTACATTCTAAACTCTAAACCAAACATTATGTTCAACCCTCAAATTTTCAAAGCTTACGATGTTCGCGGAATTTATTCGGATGAATTGGATGGCGAGACGATGGAGAAAATCGGCCGCTCTTTCGTTCAATTTCTGTCCGCGAAAAAAGTTGTTGTCGGTTATGATATGCGGTTGTCCTCGCCCGAGCTGTCAGCCGCGTTCATGCGCGGTTGCGTGAAGCAAGGAGCTGATGTTCTTGATCTCGGACAAATTTCAACCGACGCATTGTACTTTTGTTCCGGAAAATACGATTTGCCGGGCGTGATGATTACAGCTTCCCACAATCCGAAGGAATATAATGGAGTGAAATTTTGCCGCGCCGGAGCAGAACCGATTGGCGGAGATTCAGGACTGGAGCAGATAAAAGAATTGGTGTCGGCTGATAATTTTGTTGACGCGGAAACCGCCGGCGTTATAGAAAAAAAAGAAAATATTTTGAAAGAATTTCGCGATCATTGTTTGAAATTCATTGACAAAGAAAAAATAAAACCATTGAAAATTGTTGTGGACGCGGGCAATGGCATGGCCGGAAAAGTTGTTCCAATAATATTTGAAAACTTGCCGTGTGAAATTATTCCGTTGTATTTCGAACTTGATGGAAATTTCCCGCATCATCCGTCAAATCCGCTGGAAAAAGAAAATGTTTTGGATTTGATCTCAAAAGTAAAAGAATCGGGCGCTGATTTGGGATTGGCATTTGACGGCGACGCTGATCGAGTATTTTTTATTGATGAAAAAGGGGAGCGAGTGGACAGCTCTTTTGCCACGGCAATGATCGCGAAAAATTTATTGAAAAAAAATCCCGGCGAAAAAGTTATTTATACTGTCACTGTCAGCAAAGCTGTTCCCGATATTGTGGAAAAAATGGGAAGCGAATCGATCTTGACGAGAGTCGGACATTCATTTATCAAAGAATTGATGAAAAAAAGCGGCGCGATTTTCTCGGGCGAACATTCCGGCCATTATTATTTCCGCGATAATTTTCGCGCTGACAGCGGAATTATCGCCGCGCTGATTGTGATTGAAATGCTGAGCGAATCAGGAAAAAAATTATCCGAATTCAGCGAGAAATTCGATTCTTACCACAAAATAGAAGAAATGAATACGCAAGTTGAAGACAAAGATCTGGTCATTCAAAACCTGAAAGAAAAATACGGCGCGAATTTGACGCAGGAATTTGACGGCGTCACATTTGAATTTCCCGACTGGTGGTTCAATGTCCGTCCGTCAAACACCGAGCCTTTGCTTCGCCTGAATCTGGAAGCGAATAGCGAAGAGCTGATGGAAGAAAAGACGGCGGAAGTTCTGGGGGTGATGGGAGTGGTTTGATTTATTAGCTGATTAGCTTGTAGCTTTTTAGCTTCTTAGCTATTTAATAACAGTTGTTACGAATTTACCACCGCAGCGTGCGGGGTCCCGTCTCACAGCGGGACGAATTATAATTGTTTAGAATTTGTTATTTGTAATTTAGGATTTGTTTAGAATTTAGGATTTAGGATTTGTTTAGTATTTAGAATTTAAAAACCATGATAGGAATATTTGACTCCGGCCTCGGCGGCCTGACAATTTTAAAAGAAATAAAAAATCGGTTGCCTCAATACGATTATTTTTATTTCGGCGATACTTTGCATGTTCCGTACGGCAATCGTTCGGACAAAGCTGTTTATGAATTGACGAAAAAGGCTTGCGATTATTTGTTTGCTCGGGGATGTCATTTGATTATTCTCGCTTGCAACACCGCGTCCGCAAGAGCGCTTAGAAAATTACAACATGAATATTTACCCGCAATCCGCGGTCAAGTAGTGGCGGGTGAAGTCCCGGCACACAAAGTAGTGGCGGGTCTAGACCCGCCACTACTTTGTCCTGTCCCGCCATTGCCCGAGCCTCATAAAAATATATTGACGAAGAATGTAAATATCCTTGGCGTAATTCGTCCGCTGATCGAATCTATTGTAAACGGAGTAAATGAAAAAGTGGCCGTAATCGGCACTCGAGGAACAGTAAATTCAAAATCTTACATTGAGGAAATTCACAAATTGAATCCGAAAATAAAAGTCGAACAAGCCGCTTGTCCTCTGCTCGTTCCGCTGATTGAAGAAAATTGGCTGAATCGAAAAGAAACAAAATCCATTTTGCGCCATTATTTGCGGCCGCTGAAATTGAAACAAGTTGAAACTCTGATTTTGGGCTGTACTCATTATCCCATGCTTCTGAAACAAATCAGATCAATTATGGGCAAAAATTGTTTTGTTCCCAATCCCGGCGAAATCGTCGCCGCTTCGCTGGAAGATTATTTGCATCGCCATTCGGAAATGGAATCGCGATTAACCAAAAATTTCGAGCGAAAATATGTTGTCACCGATCTCAATGAAAATTTCAAACAAATGGCGGCGCGTTTTTTAGACGAAAAAATAGAAGTTGAGGAAATCACTATTTAACGCAAACAAAATTTCCTTCGATAATTGAAAACAAAAATGAAAAAAAATTTCATCTTGCGAATTTCCGCCGCGGTTTTTGCCGTTGTTTCCGTTGTTTTGTTTCATCGGGAATTTTATCAACAGTTTGAATGTTATTTGAAGGGAAAGGCGAACGTGATTTCTCAGGAATGGCATATTGTGATATTGAACATTCTGCTTTTCGTTCTGCTGCTCATTCCTCTCTCATTCCGCAGAAAAGCAAAGTGGGGCGAATACGGAATCGTCACCGCTTTTTTTGTTTCCTTGTTCGTGGAAATGTACGGATTTCCGCTGACCATTTATTTCGCTTCGCGCTATTTTTCCGAACCGGTCGTTTGTTCCGCGCCGGTGATCGGTTTTGATTTTCTGGGCGTGGGATTCGGAATGGAAATTCCCATGATTTACGCCGCGGTTCTAATGTCAATCGGAACAATTCTCATTGTCATCGGTTGGATTACTCTGTATCGCAATCGAAATAAAAACAATTTTACGGCAAGCGGAATTTACAAATATTCTCGGCATCCGCAATATCTGGGATTTATTCTGATTCTGTTCGGCTGGTTTATCGATTGGCCCACGATTATAACAATTATTTTTGTTCCGATTTTGATTTATAAATATATTCGAGTATGCGGAATTGAGGAAAAGGAAATATTGGAAAAATATCCGGAATATGGGAAATATATGAATAAAGTTCCTTTTTCCTTATAAAAAAAGAACTGAGCGATATTTCTCGTTCAGGCCGGCGGAGCATTTTACTCCATGCTGTTTTTTTCTTACAAT
>Ga0180007_10003407_pt1 | contig 17751 bp, 38 predicted proteins | sample MM_PC_MetaG_FD_121122 | JGI IMG/M metagenome (GOLD analysis project Ga0180007, IMG submission 121122) | Groundwater microbial communities from the Aspo Hard Rock Laboratory (HRL) deep subsurface site, Sweden - MM_PC_MetaG | ecosystem: Environmental > Aquatic > Deep subsurface > Groundwater... | reverse complement strand
TACCTACCTTAACCCCCTATGTACCCCCGTAGGAAAAGGGGTAGGAAAAGATTTCCAGTAACATACACACTACCGTGTAAAATGCCGATAATGAGTGCTCTGTTTGCCTACCCTCTTTCCTACTTAGGTATACTAGGTAGTTTAAGGGTAAAAAGAATAAAGATATCCCTTATATTAGGGATTACTAGGGGTTTAACTGCTTAAGCCTACTGTGCAAGGCCTCAGAGGCTCTCAGGGGATGTGAGATAAGGACATAAAAGGGGAAAGCCCCCGCTATTTCTAACGGAGGTTTACTTCAGGCGTTTGCATCGCCTATTGGAAGGACATTTATTATTATAACTTATTGCTACGGTGATTGTCAAATGCAAAAGAAAACATGAAATCCCCCCTATTGACATGTATGTACATGCTGTGGTATAATAGGAAGGTAGGAGAAGAACTACAAATGGATAAAAAAACAGATTGGACTCGGCGGGATGTGATTATGGGAATAGTGGTGATTATTGTAGTATTTTCCCTAGGGATGTATTGGGTTGCTGAACTCTCAGCAAGGAGGCTAGAATTGCAGTCATGGAAAGATTCAAGGGCGATTCCATTACAGTAAAACCTATCAAACACGGGAACTCTTGGTACGTTAGACTACCTATGGAATGGGCAAAAGCCCATGACCTTGTGGATAGCAAGAAACTCATTAAGGTTTATGAAGCAAGGGGGTGCCTGGTGCTTAAACCTGATGGGGCTAAAGGGGAATAAACTGTGAAACCTTATTACCAAGATAGCCAAAGGGAGGCGAGAGAAAATGAAAATCAAAGTTGAAATTCCTGAAGGTAATTATTGTGATGAATGTATATTTTTATCAAACTCATTGTCTATTTGCCAATACTTGAAGTTATCAGTTCAGGGTATCAAAGAAAACTATCATGATGTAGATTTCCCCCTTTCTCCCAGAGAGAGATACCATTGGTTGAAACATCCCCAATGTCCAGCGAAGTCAATGTAGATAAATAGTTATGGACTTATGAAACCTTATTATAAGGATAGCAAAAGGAGAGACAAATGATAAGGAAATGTTTGAAGACAATCAAGAGTGACTGGCTAATGTATATGTTCTTGCTGTTAATTGTTATAGCATTCATAATAGCAGCAGTCTGGTCGGATGCCTTTTCTCGCTTATAGGGATTGATAAGGGTTCCGCAGGCTCTCAGTGGCTCTTAGGGGATGTAAAATGCGGACACAAAAGAAGAAAGCCCCCGTGACTAGCGGAGGCTCTCAACCCTAATGCCTAAGAATTACAATTACTATACCCTATGCTTATAGCGTTTGTCAAGCCTAAAGAAGAAGCCCCGTTCCCCTTTGGTCACTCAAGCAGAGAACGAAGCTCGCTTCTAAGGACGATGGAATAATCGCTTGATGCTTTTTTATTATAGCTTATCTGTGCGGGGGTTGTCAAGGGGGGCTAAGACCAAAGCATTTTCGCCATCTTTAGAGTGACATTCCTTATAGTGGTCTATCACATCTACCGCCCTGCAATCGGTAAGCTTGTTATTACACAAGAAACAGTTGAAATTTCCATTAGATAGTTTACCGACATCAACTTTGTCACGTATTATTCTAGTGTCCATCTTCATCTTTATTGCTATTCATTCTGTCCGTTGTGGGGATTGTCAAGGGGAAACATCTAACCATTCTTTTTGTTTATTCCTCTATGCTCACCAATTATTCCCATTACACACAATGCAAGAATCCCTACGGAACCAATCGCCACGATGCCTAAAACTACATTGGCAAACCCACAATAATTAAGCGTTATTGCTATTGCTCCCACGACTATCACATCTACTATCATCCATCCTAGCATCTTATCTGCTCTCATATTTTGCCTCCGTTTTATCAAGTTTGGGGATTGTCAAGGGGAAATTGTTTATCCACCCTCAAAAAAGTAGATTATGCGGTCAATCTTTTGTTCTATTGAATTTAGCGTGCTTACCTGTGGGCAAGATTGTTTCGTACCAACATAATATCCAATAGCAAAACTACCCCATGTTATAACCAAGACAATGGTTATTGCTACGAATGTTTGTTTCCACATTATCCTTCTCCTTCCAAATTATCCTTCGCTGATACGTTCCTCAGTCTATTCGATTTTTCTTGCCAGTAATGTACCCCACGTACAACCCTATCACAAGAGTTGCAAGGGATACTAGAATTAACAATCCTATTGGAACTGTCATACTATACCTCACTTAAGCCAATAGAAAGAACAACCAGAGCAAAATACACAGGGGAATGTACATCACCAACCCAATGACCATTTGACGCCACATCAATCCCCACGAAAGCCCCCAGCTAGGCTTAATATCCCGCTTGTCTAGTTCAGATAATGGTTTGCCACATTTAGTACAATAGTTATCAGTCATTACACTTTCTCCTCCTTCGTATTTCCAAAATAATACGCAATTGGTAGCCCACCAAACAAAAAGGCAATGCCCAACATTGCTAATATAAACTGGAGATATGAAAAGGTCATCACCCCATCAGTAAGTACATCACGTGCCATTAAAACCAAAAAGGCAAAAAGACTAATACCTCCCAACGTTGGGAAGAGCCATGGGAAGAACCAAACGGACTTCTTTCTAATTTTTACTAACATCATTAACTTTCTCCTTTCGCTTATCTGTTTTAGATAACCACACCATAGCCACTACACCAAGTAAAGTGCATAATCCAAATACTAGAGCTGCCTTCCAATCTCCAACCCAAATGCCATAACCAGCTATGAAACTCCACACACCAATACAAAATACTAATAGAATTCTTAATACATCTTTCATGGTCATTCCCCTTTCTCCTTCTCCTTTTTACAATCCCAGCAAATCCAGAATCCTTTTTTGTCAACCTCGCCTTGACAGTTATATATGGGCTTATCACAGACTTTACAGAAGGCTGTAGGATACTTACTCATTATGCCCTCGGCAACGCATACCATGGTGGTTTCTCCCCACTCATCATCTCTTTGCAAGCATCCTCTATAAACTTCGCTACTGGTACGTTAGCCTTGCTTGCATATTCTTGGCACATGAAGTAAAATTGGCGACTGTTTTTGGGATTGCTTTTTGCCTTCCATTTTTGCTCGATATATTTCGCCACCACTTCTGCAACATATTTAGCGAAGTTGAGATTCTGCCTATCAGATTCAAACTCAATTTGTGCCTGCAATACTGAATCCTGAAAGAAGTATACGGCAGTAAAAGCCATTTCAGTCCTCCCTTTCTCTAAACATTATAGCACATTATTATTGGACAATGCAAATTGCATACTATTTAGCCCACCAAACGGCGTAACTCCCACCTGCCTTACACCCCTGTTGAATTAAATCATCTCTAATAGCTTCTGCATCCTCTTTTATGCCCCTCTGGCAATACAGGTTGTATTCAATACCTCTAATCTTACGCTTCCCCTGTATCAGCACCACTACTTCTACAGTATCGTTTTCACTATCCATATTAATCCTCCCACGGAAATATTTGCATTAGCCACCAGACAATCCCCAATGCACCGAATATCCCTAAATAGACCAACACCAATGTCTTTATCTTAGTTCCCATATTGCTTCACTACTTGTTGCTTTAATTTGAAGTTTCCATACCTCACACCTATACCCTTGCTTAATTCCAAAACTATTCCTGTCAATAATATCACCATACCCACGCCAACAATCATATCCCCAATGCTTGCACCCCAAAAATAGATGTCACCCAAAAACAGGAGGTTTCCTCCACTAATATAGCAAGGGGGCAGAGCAGTTATTCTCGCAAATATATCTGGGTGTACTGGCATGTGCCCACCATTGGCAAGTTGTGCTAGTAGGTTAGCAAAACCTCCAATGCAGGCAAATATAATCCCAATGCTAGCCAAACTTTTACCATAGCTCAACTGCCTAAAACCTATGACCCACAAATAACCAAGACCAATCATTGCACTGAAGTAAGTAGCACAACTCCACATCACACTTGGTTCATTCTCACTATAAACCCTACAAGCCAAGGCTATGAATACCAATGGAGCTATCGCAAGATATAAACAAACTTGCCGTATATTGTTTCTAGCTTTATCACTTAATCTCATTTAACCTACCTGTCCCCTTGCAAACTGGACACTGAACCTGTAAACCACTTTTCAATGTCTGCAATCTCGAACCTTTACAAGTGATACAAACATTCGGGGCTTTCTCCCTTTGCATTATCTTGGTATTGACCTTGCGACGAAAGGTAGAATTGCCAGCGTAGAAGCCAATCAAGATACCCAGTATTAGTCCTATTCCAAATAACCACATTTCTTATCTCCCAAAATACCACTGTTGGTCTTTGCTACAATAGCCTAAATTCTTATCATCGCTAGGTAGAACGATGTTGTGTCAACATTTATGTTGTATTCCACGCATTTTTCGTTTCACGCTATTTCTGCATCCACTTGATGTGTTTTAGGCTATGCCACATACAAAAAACTAGCGTGCCTCTTCTTTCTGCCTTCTACCATGCCGAAGCCAGTCCCTCAAATGTAAAAACACCGCTACTGGATACAGCATAACCACAATGACAAACCACTGCCCTTTTGTAATCTCTCTCATTAGAATATCCCCCTCAAAAAATCATAGATTTCATGTGGTACCCCGCCTTCATATTCAATCCAAAGATGGATTGCGTAACCCATTCCTATCGCAAGTAAAAGCGCAAACCAGACTCCAAAAGAAGCATACCACGGTTTCCCCTTCGGATGTTCCTTTTTGTAAATCTCCTCGAAATTAGCAAGTTCTTTTTTCAAGGCTTCATTGTCAGCCTGCAATTGTGACATCACTTGGTCTTTTTTATTCACCCTCTCGCTAAATCCACCCGTATCATCGAACGGTGGGACTAGCTCATCTTCATGCTGTTCCTCAACAACTATCTGTTCACCAACAAAGGGAACGCTGGGTGCATCCATGGATTTTGATTTCTTTCGTTTCTTCTTTGCGGGTAGAGATACTACTGGGATCACAAATATTTCAGCCCCACAAAGTAAACACTTCTTTGCTCCTTGGCTATAACCAGTCCCGCATTTTAGACATCTACCTTCACTCATAATCTTTTATTCTCCGCTATTTCAACTAAATTTTGGTTTATCTGCTTAATTGACCTCATCAGTAGTGGTCTATACTCACTAGACTGGGGGTATTGCCCCCAGTTTCGGTCTTGCTATTTCTTCTTTTCTGCTGCCTGCCCAGTCAAAATTGACTGAAGAATCTGTTGCTGCACATCCCCAACCGTTCCTGGTGAATGTGGGATAAGCACAGTATTTTGGTTGCTATTCTTACCAATTTCGGTTAGCATATCATAGTATTGTGTCATCAACACCAATGTCATTACATCACGTGCCGTGACACCTTCTACAGTTTCCCCAAACTCCTTAACGGATTGGCGAAGTCCCCCAACTATTGCTGTTCTTTGGTCAGCAATGCCTTTCCCAGATAGTTTTTTGCTCTCTGCATCAGCTTGAGCTGCTTTCACAACCAAAATCTTCTTGGCTTCACCCTCATGCTCGGCAGCAACACGCAACCTTTGTTGAGCATTGATTTCATTCATAGCCTCAGCCACTTTTGTGTCAGGTTGAATGTCATTCACCAAGGCAGTCAGAATGTTATAACCAAAGTCTTTCATCTGTTCAGACAGTTTGGCTTCAACATCCTGTGCAATCTCCTCCTTCTTTTCAAACACATCATCCAGTATCATTGCGGGCACTTTGGCACGAACGGCATCAAATACATATGACTCCATCTGTGCCTGTATGTCAGTCAGTTTGTAAAACGCCTTCCATACATTCTCCTGCTCAACAAAATACTGGACGGCAATCAAGAGATCAACAAACACATTATCATTTGTCTTTGTCCTGATTTGAACATTCAACTCCCGTACACGTATACTCACACGGCCAACAACACTCTCAATGCCAAAAGGTATTTTCAAGTGAATACCTGGCCTTGCAATGCGAGCAAACTTGCCAAACCTCTCTATTACAGCAAAGGTCTGTTGTTTCACTGTGTAAAACAATGAGCACAAGACAATAAGCCCAACAATACCTAGAATACTGTATAATACTATTAACCCTATCATTTGAAAAACTCCTTTCTTCTTTTTTCTGCTTTGGCATCATTCCTTTCACTCCGCCTCAAGATTGCTGCTACATCATCACCTCCTTTTTGTATATACTTTTGGTAACTATCCCTTGACACCACGTATTCTTTAAGTTCTCAGTAATGTCACGCCCTGCTATTTTTCTTGGTCTCTTTTCCCGCACCTTTTGGTTTTCCCTCCTTCACATGTTTGAGTTCCTCTAAACTCTCTTTTACATTCTGTACATCTTTTTCCAAACTATCTAACCTGGTGTGGATTGATATTAGTTGAATATCCGAATACTTAAACCCTTCATCAAAAAACCTTCGTCCTTTAGGAAATAGCGAACAGACAAATAATGCTGTCAGAATAAGTAATATTACTGCTGCAATAATAGCCAGAATAACACCGTATATCATTATATAAAGCTCTGCATATAACTTGAAGACAATGATAATGGCTGTGGAATAGGTAATGATAAGAGAGTAAGTAGCAAGGAGCCGATTATAGCGAATCCAAAACAATTGTAATCTTGTGTTACAAAAAGGTTGCCATCCCTGGGATGCTGTGGCAAATCTTCTAACCATGTTTCTAATCGCATCCCAAACTGATGATATGAAGGTTTTGATGGTGGTTTTAAGTGACAACCGCATAATACACCACCATTATATACCCTTGACCACATATAATGGCATATCTTACGTGGCGTTAAGGGATACTTACCATACTTTTTAACCTTCTCCACTTTTACATAATCTCCATCATCCCATTTCTTTCCCGTTTCCAGAAACATTACTACTCGCTCCATGATGCCCAAGACCTGCTCAAACTTCAAGTCATCCATCTCAATATTCAGATTATCCAACACATTGTGCACTGTCCTGCTATTGAGCATTTTGGATAATTCCTGTTCGCTTAATGTTAAACTTGATTTCTTGCTAACGTGTTCATTGTAATGAAATCGCCAGTTGACCTCTTCGAGATCGTACCCAGAACCTACAAATATCTGATATACCCTAGAATAAACTAGGCTATCCTCCACAGATTCGTCAAATGTTGAATCCTCAACCAGTTTTGCTAGACCCAACTTTGCTAAGCGTTTGGGTATAGCTTCCCATTTTTCTATCGCTTCAACTGTACCTTTTGTCTCTGGCATTATTTAGCCTCCTTTGCCTTTTTCTCCCTTCTTGCCTTCTTCCATTCATCAACCGACTTGTTTATTGTATCAATATAGTTCTTCCATAAGTCCCCAAAGGAAGAAGCTTGTGTCGCTTGGATTGTGGCTTCATTACGGATATTGAGTGCCTCATCCTTTACACTTTGCACTATGCCTTTGCCTTTCTTCTTATGTCTCTTTTTGTGTTTTGTCATTTTCATTCTCCTCTTCTATTACTTTTAGAGCAAGGGCGACGAATCCAATGCTCGCAAAAGCTAACCCAAGTAGAGGTGAGATAATAGCCAATATACCACCAAGTGCCAATGTAAGGATAATATTTCCTAAGTTTTCCCTGACTTTTGTTCTTAGTGCCATTTCCATTTTCTCCTTTGCCTTAGTGCATCACACTATCGCCAAACTACATTGCCAGATGTGATATCATCTATTGTCAAATACCAACTGGAACCATCTATAGTGACTAGAGACATATAGCCTAACTCCTCTCCATATGGCGGTGCTACCCATCTTCCAAATCTACTGAGACATGGGCAATAATATAGGCAACTTATAGAGAATCCAGCCTTTCCGCTATGCCTACTATATCCTCGTAGCGTCACCTTTGGCTTGCCATATACCATCTCCATTCCATGTTTTGGGCAATACTTTACAGGGAATTCTATATCGTCTATCTCTTCTTCGATTTGTGCAATTAGTTTGCCCTCATCCTGTTTAATGTAATCGCACTTGCCACACCCAGAAAGGATTAGAATCAGCACAAATGGGATGAATAGCACCAATTTATTCATATTTATCATTCTGTATCTCCCCTAGCAACCTATCCTTGTTTCCTCAAGTGTTCGGCAATCTCTGTGCAGGTCACTAAGTTGCGACTATTTTACTCATGACAAGGTAAATCGGGTCACCAACATCATTGTGCTCATCATCCAGTCTTATTATATTCGCAACCACAGCCTTGAACTTCAAGGTAGTACCATCGTTCAGCCTATAAACATTCCACTCTTCTCTTATAGTCTCGAAGGAAACCTCCGTACCTTCCACTTTCTTGTCTTTGAATTGAATTGTTCTTTTCATCTTCTCTGTACCTCGCTATATGTCTTCGTTTCACTGTCCCATGTTAAAGGTATCTTCAAATGGAACTGGTCGCCCTGCCTTTGTTTGGCAATCAAAAGTTCAGCATCCTCAATCCTTATGTCTTTTTCAGCTAATTCTCTTTCATCAGCAAAGGCACTCTCACGATGCAAGAACAATACTACATCAGCGGTTTGCTCAATTGCAGATGAGTCTTTTAAGTCTGATAGTCTTGGCCTTCTATCATCTCTCCGAAACAAATCACGATTCAGTTGGCAAAGGCAAATTACTGGGATATCCAAACTACGTGCCATAATTTGAAGTTGATTGGTTATATGAGTTATCTTCTCATACAAACTCTTCCCATACATATCAGCTAGATTTTGCATATAATCAACAATGATTGCCTTCAATCCATAAGATGATGCCATATAATTCGCCATTGAGAAAATCATACCTGTTGTCATTCCTCCACTACCTTCCAAAGAGCCAGCCTGTCCAAAGTAATAGATATTCGAGTCCGCTATCACACCCAACTGTGAAGTGATATCACCATAGAGTTTTTCAGGGTATCCCCCTGACCTTACATCACGCAAAGGTCTTTTAATCGCCGTAGCAATCCTGCGGTCTAAAATATCACCCTTCCCCATCTCTGTACTGCAAAGTAATACATTCCCAAAAACCGACAATATTTCAGCCCATTGCAAAGCTATCGTGGTTTTGCCACCGCCAGTAACACTCGCTACCACCCAATACTCTCCTGGGAACACGCCACCAGTTGCATAGTCTAATTGCTCAAATCCTGTGGATACCGAAACAGACTTCCCTTCGCTTAGTTTTGTATATCTGTCAAGCCCATATTCAGCCCATTCTTTTGGCGTAACCAACTGAGGCATGGAAATGGAAGCCTGCAGCTTAAGATATTCTTTGCCTATGTCAGAAACTAATTTTACAGGATTCGGCTCATTGTATCCCTTCTCTGAGATTTGAACACCAAGAGAAATCGCCCGCCGTTGCACAGCCAAATTCCTGACGATTTGGGCATAGTCTTTGACCAATACAGAAGATGGCGTGTTGGCTATTAAATGACTCAAGTAAGCTGCACCACCACATTCTTCGAGCCTGTTCCGAGATGCAAGTTCTCTAGCAACTGTTATCTGATTTATTCCTTCCCCACGCTCGGCTATGGTTTCGCAGGATTCATACACCCATTGGTTTTGAGCAATGAAGAAATCTTGTGTGTTGATTCGGTCACGGATTGAATGGATGCATTCTCCGTCTACCAAAAGCGAACCCAATACCGCCTGCTCAGAATCTAGGTCATGAGGAACAATTTTGGCATCAGTAACCATTATATCTGCCTCAACCTCCAACTAAGGGAAGCTATCGCTGCAACCAGAAGAATAATAAAGCCTGATAAAACATAGGTTGTCGTTCTTATCACACCAGCTTCTTGTTCCAATTCGCATATCAGACACCCTTGCTCATCCACAAATTTTTCCAATTTATCCATCCTACTAGAAAGCACAGCCAGTTCCCCTCTGTTAGTCTCAATCATCGAACCATATTCTGGATTCTCCAAAGCAACAGGTTTGTCGTTCAAGGATTCAATGGCTTTCTTATTCTCCGTCACTCCCCTCTGGTGTGCTTCCAATATGGGCAACAACCCAAGGAATTGCCTTCTACTCCAAAAGTCAGGCCAACCATCCGACAAACCCCAAGAGCCACCACAACCTGCCCCCTTGTAAACCGAGTATGCCACTTTCCCAGGATTCTCATGGTCTATCACTACTATGGCCTCGTTCGACTTGATGCCGAAATAACCCTGATAACCTGGGCTGGAACTATTCCCGTATCGCCCGTTGGGTACGCTATTCCTAACAGCCACACTCATGGCATGCCCCAAATCAGCTTGGGTAGCGAGCGAGCCAAGATACCGTCCATTTATCCAAACATCAGGGTTGTCACCCCATAGCGTCAGCCACGTATCAGGGTTGTCACCCCAAATGTCTATTGACACGTCTACGCCATCATCGGCGTAGGCTACACTGGGGAGTATCAAAATAACCACCAATGCTATAAGCAATATCCATGTAAGTTTCTTTGTCATATCTCTTCTCCTTAGCCCTGCTTGGCTTGTGTCTCCAGGGGGCAAGCGGGACTAAACGTATTACCAGTCTCTTGTTTGTTGTACTCAGGACTCTCTATCTTCGTCTCCAATACTGCTGGATGCAAACAGTAGTACGTGCGCCCCAACTCTCCTCTAGGAAAATCTGCTTGGTTTGTATCTAGGAACGGACACTCCTTGCAGCTTTCGATAACCTTGCTTGGAACTATCTTTTTCTCACTCATTTCTCCTCCTTATGCCCTGCTTGGCTACTCCTTAACCCTATTCTTTTGGGCAAGTTGCTTGAAGAACTCAGTGTATAGTTTGAAGTTCAGCCATGCTACTATAAGATTGAACAAAACAGTTGCTAGACAAACGATTACCAGTATATTCATTACTCTCTCTCCTTAGCCCTGCTTGGCTAGTCCTGTTCAAAGTTCAGCAAAAATCGTGCCTGCCCCTGACTCAAGACACCACCAAGCAGGGTCGATAGCCAGTAGTCAGACCTCGTAGACTACATCACCTAATTGTTAGTTAGGACACTCCTGATAAGGTCGCCCTTTCGGGTGGCTGTCCTTGCTCGGCTCGGAAGATGCTTGAGGCAACTCCGCTTAGGAAACGCTAAAGGCGAATCCCTGAACCGAGCAAGCTATTCTATTGTAAATGTACTCAATACTCTTAGTCTACCGTCATTGAATAATCAGGCACAGTGCAAGTTCCGCCGTTCCATCCCATTGCGTTAGACTGCCAAGCTCCCGCACCCGTTACCGTTCCGTAAGCACTGGATACCGAATTTGTTCCTTGTCCATATGCTTCAAATGAACCACTACCACTAGCGTAGAAATCGGCATCCGTGTAGCAACCGCAACCCCAGCCAAGGCGAAGGCTACTGGCACCCAGTTCGTTGCTCATACAATCCAAGTCTGCAATGCCAGAGCCACTTGCTGTGACGTACGCCCAATCACCATCAGGTGCAGTTATGTCATGCACCATGAAGTAATTGGTTGCATCCGCCTCGAAGTGATGCCCACCTGATGTCCTAACAGGAACACCTAGCTTTGTGCCAGTGCTACTATACAGACAGTCTTTTTGGGATGCGAAGTTCGTCCAACTCCCCATTGCCATTTCGCCTGTACCACCACTCGCCAAAAGCTGACTGTACGATGTTTGCCCAGCAGCCCCATACGAACCATAGGAATCCGTCCTATCAGTCCAGTATGTAATCCCACCGTTGGTTACGCTGGCATTCAAATACGACTGAAATGTATTGACTCCCATGTAAGGGTAAGCTGTGTTCTCCACATACTGAGAAGCGAAATGTCCACTGTAGGCACTACCAACAGTTGAGAAGTTGACATAGGCATCATCGCCCGATGTCTGCTCATAGCCAACAGCACCACTAGTGCCAGCCCAATTCATGTTTACCTCCACAGGGTCTTCAGCAAACACGGCACTGGGTATAGCCATCGCCACAGCAAAGGCCAAAACCAATCCCCCCAATAATAGTTTTTTCATGTTCATTCTCCTTTCGTTTTTATTTCTACAAGCCAACCTGCCGACCTGCAGGTATATGGCGTTATAGCCATTAAGATTCAATTCTACTTTAACCTATGTATGTTGATATGCCAACAGCCATGCCCCCACCTATACTAGGCATAGTTGCAATAAATATCTCTCTCCCTGTCAACATTTGGTTAGGCTCCATTAAACCCCACACTATAAGGAATGTAATTACTAGCAGACAACAGTAACCTATCGCCCCAGCCCTTAAAGCACTTAATACTTTTGTCATACTATCTTCCTTTCTTCAAATCCCTAACGTCTACAACTCTTATTTCTTTTTCGCTCCCTGCCTGTAACTATGCTCCGACAGTTGGATAAACTCAGCAACTTCCAATAGCCTATCAACACAGGCTTCCCCGATGTGTTGTACCATTTTGTTTGGACTTAAATTCGAAGTCACAACGATTGGCAACTTATTACTGTATCTCCCGTCAATTATGCTAAAGTAAATGCGTTGCATAAAATTTTGGTTCTCAACCTGATATTTCCCAATATCATCCAAAATCAACATGGGGATTCCAACCAATCGCTTGATTATTATGGCTTCGTTTTCTTTTTCCCTATCATCGTAAGATGCTCTAATATCACCCATAACCCCTGTTCCCGTTGCAAACAAAGCTGGTGTCATATCTCGCATCTGTCCAAGATAACCTGACGCACAATTATCAATGATATGATTTACAATATTGGCTGCGAAATGTGTTTTGCCTGTTCCATAACTATCTGACCACAAAACCAAAGACTTCCCATTGAGTTTATTTTCACTGGCACTTTCCGCATAATTTAGGAGTTTTCTAAATACCAAAGGGTTCTCTGTTTTACTAGAATTGGCAAACCTACATGATAAAAACTTTGCTCCCAATCCACTATTCTGTCGCCATTGTTCTCTTGTTTTTGATTGGCAATCATAACACAGTCCCTGAGCAAGACAAAAGCCACTTGCCGAATAATGTCTTTGTTCACATTCAGCATCAAATAGTTGCCCACATTTGGAACAATAAACTTTTACCTCATTCATTGCTCACTCCCAATTCTTTATTAAAATCACGACGCAATTTGATAGGTGTCTGTTTGCCCTTGCTGTCAACCCTGTAATTCTGTTGTGCTGTGTCTCTATCTATGAATTTATCAATACCTCTTCCCAGAAAGTCTTTTAGTGTCCATTTGTAAGACCAATAATATTCTTCCCCATGTACAATTTCAGCATAATTCTCTATTGCTTGGCATATCTCTTCTTGCGTATATTGCTTTAGTTTAGACTGAATTACTCGTTTTAACTCATCAGTAAAGAAGCGGTGCTTTGTAAGCTCTTTAGTATTCCACAAATCAAAAACGTGTAGTGCGAGGTTGGGGGTATCACTTCCTGTCCCCGTTTCCCCCTCACCCTCTTTATCTATCTTAGGGTACTGTTTTTGGCGCAGGTATTCTGATTGGTATTTCTCAAAACTCAACACATAAACAACAACGTTTTCCATGCCATCATGTGTATGGTATTCAGTCTTTACCTTACCATATTTTACACAAGCATTAAGGGCATCAATAAAGTCTTGTTGCTCATAAACTAATGTTCCAGCATACCAAGAAACAGGGTATCCACGGTATCCATCTTCATATTTACCAGAGGCTATAATCCCAGGAAATCTACTTTTACCTGCCAGTGCTAATAAATCAATCCAAATAGACCGTTGTTTTTCAGAGAGTTCAAAACGTGTTGTTCCACCTAACCATTCATCTACCCAGAGTTTTATCCAATTACGCCTTGTTGGTTTATATACCTCTTTGTTCTCCAAACTATCCCCCTTAATGGTAATATATATTCTTCTTCTTCTCCTTCTCCTTCTCCTTCTCCTTCTATAACCTATATTGTTTGTAATAAGTGTTGTAAAATGTAGTGTGCAATGTTACAAGAACTCTGACAATGTGTATTACTACCCATGTTTGTTATTATAATACACTACAATACCTGATTTGTCAATAGGTTAATTGTAGATTTTGAAAAACTTTTTATTTCTCTATCTCTTTAAGGCAGGCCTTACATATCCAGCCTGTGGTTGATTTGGTATTCTTGAAATTAGCCTTGACCATAGAGCCTTGCCTTTTATATTTTCCACAGATTATACAAATTCGCTGTCGCCACATTCTAGCTTAACCCGTTTTACAGAGACACACACTGTATCATCCTCAAAATCCCTCAGCAACTTATCCAGTGTCCAGATAACTTTCCCATCTATCAATCGTAACGATTGCCCAGTTGGGCTATTGGAGAACCTTTCTACCTTTCCGTGGATTATCAGCTCATTAGTATCTGTGCTCATCATTCCTCGACTGTTCGAAGCCACAGGCGAATGCTGTACCAAGACACCCGCCCATGGACTTCAAGGAGGTTAGAGTGGTCAATAATCTTGAACAAAACCTTGCCTCAGCCTTTTTTCCTTAACTATTTCTAGTAATTTCTCTTTGCCGACTTTCTTGCCCTTCATTTGTCCGTCTTCTACCATGTGCTCGTCTCTGGTGAGCATGATAATCCCAAATGGGTCAAGAAGTCGTTTCCCGTCTCGCCCATTGATATGATGTGGGTCGACTTTGTAATTTGATTTCCAGTCTGGATGCAATCCACCCAATTCTGAGCGATTGCCACATAGATAACAGAGTCTTTCAGTTAATTGTTTGAGTTTGCGTAACTGTACTACTCGCTTTGGGCTAACTTGGCGAAGTCGGGTTTTCTTCATTTGTCTCCTTTCTTGGCCCTGCTTGGCTACTTCCTAGTGGCATCTATTAAGTCAGCCACATGCTCTTTGTGCTCTTCCATTGCTTGACCATAAACATCCAGTTGTGCCTCCTGAGACAAGTTATAGAACTCGCTATCGTAGTCTTGGTTGGCTATCTCCTCAGCCCTGTTTTGTATCCAGTCCTTGTAATCCATCGCTCCTCCTTTCTTAGCCCTGCTTGGCTACTGGGCTAATTCAACTTCAAAGTATTTGCCACAGTTGGGACACTCAAAGCACTCAACATTTTCTCCAAGACCATAATCTTTGTCCCCCAAATACTTTGCGTCTGGATGCATTGCACGCTTGCCCTTTTCAGGTGTCCAAGGATTCTCTTTCGTACAAGTGTAAACTTGCATCTCTCTTCTCCTTAGCCCTGCTTGGCTGAACCAACCTAGAATTAGACTAACTCATTTAAGTCTAGAACACCAAGCAATCTATGCTAATGTGCTTATGTCAATTTCTTCTGCAGGATTGGGCGAAGGATGGCACTTTACACACATATACTCTCCCCAGGGTGTTGCCCAAAACTTTGTACCATCGCACACCCAACATGGCCTTGTCGGGACATCGCCATAGTTTCTAGGTTCAGCCTTTATGATGATGGGAGGTTCTTGTTTTGGCGTGACCTGCTTCAACATATCCAAAGGAACGTAGGCTAATCTAACTCCTTGGATTACCTTTTGGGGGCAATTCAATATATCCTTTTTCGTGCCAACGAAATTATTTGGGTAAAGCCTTGTCTTATCGCCTTTGCGGATATAGCCTATTTCCACCTCTACTATATCACCCTCAAGGTATACCTTGTCAACAGCCAGCCCAACTTCACGCCGCCCAGTGTCGCTCCTCATCATCGGTTTCCAAACTTTGATTGTCATACTATGACCACCTCGCATTTTACCATATCTACTGCCCTTTGTGTTGAACAGTGATTGTTGGCGATTACCACATGGATACATTCTGATAACGGACACTCAAGACATTTTACAGGATGTCCGACCACAGCCTCTGCTTCTGGACAGCCATTGTCGTCGTAAAAGGGTATATCATGGCCGAATGTGAATGGCGACCATTTGTGTGGTCTAGCGTTCGGTGTTGTCGGGACATAATGTTCAAAGGCGAAACATTTCGGGCAGCGCATAATCCCTAAAAACATGGTCGGTTCGCTGTAGATTTCTCCACACGAAATACATTTGCGTCCCAGTCTGCCACCCCCACCATTTCTCTTTTGCCATATTCCCATTTCCAGTATGTACCGCCTTACTACGTCTTTGTTGCAGTCCAACTGTCGGGCGATTTCGGTTTGGGTTAATCCGTCTGTAACGTACATTCGCTTCAATTGTTTTTTATCAAGCGTTGTTTTTCGTCTTTGCATTTCAGTTCCCTTTATCTTATGTCAATCCTCTTCTTGTCAGTTATTATCTCCGCCCCTTGGACGGCTTCGCCACCAGCCTTGTGATTCTCAAGTATGCTTTTCTTGTCTACGTCCCATCGTTCAGGTACATGGCGTTTGAAATCTCTGGGTACGGCTTCTTCGTCAATAATGTTTACGCTTGGGGGATTATCTCGGATTGTGACTGTGACCGTTGGGCGTTTGACCTGCTCTATCTTTGCCAGTGGTAGTTCCCTCAGAAGATAGTCCTTTAGCCATTGTGAATTGGATTCAAAGCGTGACTTATGTTTCGCAAGGCGTTCTATTTCGGCACCAACGGCTTTGGCTTCACCTTGAAGTTCCAACCACAGCTTCCCGATGTTTTCGGCCTTGTTACCGATGTTATCCTTGATTTCATCAAGGCGTGAGAATAGGGCTTCAGAGTCCTTCTCTATAAGTTCGCCCGTCTCGGTATCTAAGCCTCTGTCGATTAGTAGGCGGTATTGGTCGGCTAGTTCGTATAGTTTTAGTGTCATTTCATGCCTCTATAATTACCTTTCCGCACCTCAAGCAGATTTTTACCATTCCCTTGGAGCAAGATAAATCATTAGGGCGGAATCTCCAATCACTTATCTTTTCATGCTTGCACCTGAAACGGCACATTCTTCTCATTTCAAAGCCTCCGTCAATGCCTTGCGTATCCAATCCTCAGATAACTTCTGAATGTCCTCTGAAACCACTTTGCCCGCTACCATCAAATCTGTCACCGCTTTGACCGCTACCTGAGCTTCGATTGATATATCCTTCGGCGATTTGCTTTGGGCTACCTTTGCAGCGGCCTCACGCACAAATATATCCTGTACCTTTTCTACGTCCTTGACGTACTCAAAGGATTTGCCTTGCTTGCTGAAGGTGTCCATTGTGAGTTTCAGAGTTTCGCCGTCTGTGAGCAGATACCATTTACTTTCAAGTTGCTGGCTGACACGGTGCTTGTCGCCTTGCTTGTCGATTACTCGCTTGAAGGGCTTACCTTCTGGGCTTGTATCGTCCTCTATGTGGTCTATGACTATTACAAGGTCTCTCATTTTGACTCCTTCTCAATTAAGTAATAGGCGATACAACCTTGTCTGGCTCTTCAACAGTCTTCAACCTGATGTATAACGTATTCCCCGACACGGCTGTAGCTATTTTGCCCGTAAACATTTTGTTTCGAGAGTTCCGTATGCTACCAAGCAGGCTTGATTGTTTGTATGTGGCCTGCAAGTGGCTTTGGCATTCGAACTTTATCACTTCATCGGGCTTCAGTTTACTAAGGATTGATTCCCATAACATATGTTGTCCTCTCCATTCATGTTCCTGCAGGAACTCGTTACTGGTTATTATTTCGACCTTCTCTTTGACGAACTGCACAGATATAGTATCTGTATTTTTTATCCATTGGATTTTGTATTCTTTGATGAATTCCTCAACAGTCAAACCTTCTTGTGAAGCATACGGTTCTATGAGGCTCAGTGGCACGGTTACTTGTATTGAATTTACTGTACGTAACCGCT
>Ga0180007_10003406_pt1 | contig 17758 bp, 14 predicted proteins | sample MM_PC_MetaG_FD_121122 | JGI IMG/M metagenome (GOLD analysis project Ga0180007, IMG submission 121122) | Groundwater microbial communities from the Aspo Hard Rock Laboratory (HRL) deep subsurface site, Sweden - MM_PC_MetaG | ecosystem: Environmental > Aquatic > Deep subsurface > Groundwater... | reverse complement strand
GCGTGCCCGGCCTCGATGTCGCCGGCCCGGTCGCCCACCACCACTGCCCGTCCGGGATTCTCCACCATGGCCACGATCATGTCGGCCTTGTCGCTCGCCAGGCGGCGCGACAGCGCCTCTTCGAGGCACAGTGCGTCGGCGAAGACCCTCTCGAGGCCGTGCCCCGCGATCACCGCGCGGAAATACACCGCGCCGGCGTTGGAAAAGAGCAGCAAACGATGGCGCTCCGACAGGAAGGCGAGGGTTTCGGCGGCCCCGGGGTAAAGGGCGGTCCGGCCGTCGCGGATCGCGGCGACCTCCGCCGCGGCGGTCAGGCGGCCGAAGGTGCGGGCGAACGCGCCGCGCCGGTCGCGCGGCACCGTTTCGGGGTCGAAGGCCCGGGCGAAGTACGCGTCCGAGGGCAGGCCCATGCAGGCGGCGAAGAGCTTGCGGTCGGGTTCGGCGGGGGGCAGGCCGTGGTGCCGGTAGGCGCCGGCGAGCCCGTCGGCGACGGCGTCCACCACGGCGGTGCGGCTATCCAGCAGGGTGCCGTCCATGTCGAAAAGGATGGTCGAGAGAGCCACTCAGGAGCACTCCCGGATCAGGCCGGCGACCTCGCCGGGTTCGGCGTGGCGTCCGGTGCTCTTCTTGGAATAGACCAGGTCGCCATCGACCGTGACCTCGAAGACGCCGCCGCCCGAGGGGATCAGCTCGACGTCGGCATCGAACTCGTCCCCGAGTTCCGCCGCCAGACTGGCGGCGATGGGGTCGTAGTTTCAAACCTTGCAGTATTCGATGGTCACCTTCATGGGGCGCCTCCTCGACCCGGATCATTCATGCCTGATCCGGCTCAGAATTCGATCAACAGCTTGGGCCAGGCGGCCAGCTTGGCCGCGAACGTGCCGGGTGCGAAATCGTCTATGTGCACGACGGTATCGTCGCCGCCGTCCAGGATCACCTCGTGGATGCGCTTCTGGATGCCGTTGGCCTTGTCCTCCAACAGGTTGCGCGTGACGACCCAGGTCTCGAAGATGCGCCGGCCGATCACGCTGTGCAGGGTGATGCCGTTGACGATCAGGCGGTCGAACTGCTGGATGTGGAAGTTGCCCTGCTTGAGCCCGAAGAGCACCACTTCGCCGCCGCGCCGGGTCGACTGGATGGCGTTGTTGACGCTGTTGTTGAAGCCGGCCATCTCCAGGGCCACGTCGACGCCGATGCCGCGGGCCTCGGCGCGCACCGCCTTCACCACGTCCTTGTCCGCCGCCCAGCCGTGCTTCGCGGTGCCGGACGGTTCCAGGGGAATCACCGCGTCGGCCCCGACCTTCAGCGCCATCTCGCGGTTCTTGGCCACGGGCTCGACGCCGACCACCTTGGTCGCCCCCAGGGCCTTGGCCACCATGATGACGAACAGGCCGATGGTGCCGCAGCCGAAGACACCCACGGTCTTGCCGCGCAGGTCGGCCTTCATGCAGGCGTGGACGGCGTTGCCGAAGGGCTCCTGGATGGCGGCGACCTTCAGCTTGATGAGCCGCTTGTTGGTGGGCCACAGGACCTTCGCCGGCAGCTTGATGTACTCGGCGAAGCAGCCGTCGCGGCTGATGCCGATGATGGTGTCGTTGGCACAGATGTGGGTCTGGCCGATCCGGCACTGGTGACAGGTGCCGCAGATGATGTGCGACTCGCTCGAGACGATGTCCTTGGGGCGGTAACCGTAGAGCGCCGGCACGCGCGAGCCGACCTCGACGATCTCGCCGACCAGCTCGTGGCCGATGATGCGCGTGGTGCGCCTCTCGCGCTTGAGGCTCTCGAAGATGTGCCCCTTGAAGGCCGTGCGGTGCCAGATGCCGCGGTCGCTGCCGCAAAAGCCCGCGTAGATCATTTTCACCACGACATTGCCGCCGTCGGCGGGGTCGGCGGCTTCGTCCAGGACGGGACGCGGCATCTCGCGTTTCGCGAAACCTTCGGTCTTGTCCCAGGGCATCGCCGACTTGTCGTATACGAGGGCTTGCATGGTGCGGGGCAACCTTCGACCTCCGGAAGGCGAGTGGTGACATGCGCCGACGGACGGGCCGGCGCCGCCGCTCCAAAGGTACAACGGCGGACAGGGGCGGGCAACCGCCTTGCCGGCCTCACATCCCGGCAGGCGGACGGCCGGGACGGGCCGGGGGAGGGGCTCGGACCGCGTCCCCGCGCGTTCCGCCGCCTCGGCCGTCAATTGATGGTTTCGTAATAGTCGTCCCCGAATCCCCAGCCGCTCTCGGTATCGTCGGCGTCGCGCCGCTCCTCCTCGTCGAGCAGGTCGTCCAGCGAGACCATGTCCGGTTCGCCGTTGCCGCGACTGCCGGACTCGTTATCCTCGGTCTCCACGAAGAGGTATTCGCCCGCGGCGGGTTCGCCGGCGGCCTCATCGCTGCCGTCAGCTTTCGACGCGAGTTCGCTCATCAGCCGCGCCAGCCCGCCGGGATGGACGGAAGAACCGCACTGGGTGCTGCGCTCCGCCGTGCCGGGCTTCTTGAAGGGCCTTGCGGGCGAATTGACGACGGTTGCGGGGTCGACCTTCTCCGCGCTGTCCTGCAGGTCCAGGTGGCGCAGGATGATCTCGTCCATCAGGTCGAAGTAGGCGCGGCTGCCGCTGGAGAGCCGGTCGTGGATGACGGTCGGCTTGCCATGGAGCGCCATTTCGGTCAGACGCGTGTTGCGCGGTATGGAGCAGTCGAAGAGGTGACCGTCGTAGTCGGTGTCGAGTCTCGTCGCCACCTGGCGGCTCATGCGCGTGCGGTGGTCCGTCATGGTCATGAACAGCCCTTCCAGGGAGAGCCCTAGCCGGTGGGCCTGCCGGTAATCCTCGATGAAGTTCATCAGGCGGGCCAGGGTGTCGCGGCACAGCTCCTCGGCCTGCACGGGTACGAGATAGCTGTCCGTGGCGAGCAGCGAGGCGCGGGTCTCGGGTCCGAAGCCGGGAGGGCAGTCGATGAGGATGGTGTCGAATTCGGCGCGGGCTTCATGGACGGCCGCGGCGAAGGCCTCGGCCTGATGCGTCATGAGGTCCTTGTACTGCTCCTCCTCGGCCAGGGTCCAGGCGTCGGGCGCCACCAGGTGCAGGTTCCCGAGGTCGGTGGGGTGCATCACCTGGGTCAGGGGCATGCCGGAGATGATGACCTCGCGCAAGCCGCCGCGCAGCTCCTGCGGGCCGTAGCCCAGGCTGCGCGACACGCCGCAGGACGGGTCGGTGCCGAGCACGAGCGTACGGTGTCCGCTCAGGGCGAAACAGGCGCCCAGATTGACGGCCGAGGTGGTCTTGCCCACGCCGCCCTTCTGGCTGACCAGGCTGATCACGTGGGCGCAGGGGAGGCTCCAGGCGTTGAGGCCGGCGTCGTGTGCGGCATGGGCGTCGTCGTGATGAGGGTCCTGCATGGTGCTCCTTCGGGTTGCAGTTCTGGTGCGGCCTCAGCAGAGATCGATGACCTTCTTGACCAGTTTCTCGACTCCGTCGAAAACCTCCGAGATGCGGCCGGCCAGCATGTATGCCGGAGTGCTCACGACGCGGTTCGCCTCGTCCACCACGATCTCGTCGACGTCGGCCGTGACGTGAGTGGCGCCGGCGGCTTCCAGGGCCGCCGCTGTTCCGGGGTCCGAACCGATCGTGAGCTTGACATGCCCGCCCAGGACCTTCGCGACCAGCGCGGGCGCGATGCACATCGCCCCGACGACCTTGCCCTTGGCGTGCATGTCGGCGATGAAGGCGGCGACCGCTCCGTTGACGGTACAGTCGGCTCCGGACGTCGCGAAGGTGCAGAGGTTCTTCGCCGCCCCGAAACCGCCGGGCAGGATGACGGCGTCGAAGTCGCGCGCGTCCAGGTCGGCTACGTCCGCCACCGGCCCGCGCGCGATGCGGGCCGACTCGATCCGGATGTCTCGCGTCTCGCCCGCGACGGGCTCGCCGGCCTGATGGTCGACGACGTGCATCTGGGCGCCGGTGGGAGCGGCGATCGTCACGTCGGCGCCGGCCCTGTCCAGCGCCAGCAGGGTGGCGGTGGCCTCGTGGATCTCGGAGCCGTCGAACACGCCACACCCGCTCAAAATCACAGCTATGCGAGACATTTTCGGATACCCCCCTGTAAGGCCAGATGCGGATTGTGGTGCCGGTTGGCCGGAATGTCAACCCTGGTCGGCGCTTTCCTTGCACGGCCAGATTATTACTTGGCCCGGTGGGGATGGGTATTAGATTTGGCAGGTCCTCAGTCGCCGCCTGTCCGGGGGAGATGAGATGTCCAAGGTCGCCATCGGCGGAATGCTCGAAACCACCAACCTGGTGCTGATCAGGGTGCTCGGCGTCCGCAGGGGACCGGGCGTGGCGGGCTTGACCCTCTCCACGCTGGGCAAGCACGGCATCAACGTGCTCTGCATCGTCTCCTCCTCCGACGTCAACAACCGCGAGAACATGACCCTGGCCGTGGGCAAGGACGCCCTGGACCAGTCCCTGGGTCTGCTGCAGTCCATCAAGGAGGAGATCGAGGCGGAGCGCATAGAGGTCCAGCGCAACTGCTGCTTCTTCTCCATCTACGGTCCGCACTTCAGCGAGCGGCCTTCGATCGCCGGTCTCATATTCGACGCCCTGGCCGAGGCCGGCATAGACATCTATGCCATCAGCACTTCGGTCTCCACGGTCTCCTGCGTCATCGATCAGGGCGACCTCGAAAAGGCGCGCCGGCAGATCCGCGACACTTTCCTGCTGCCCTAATAGCTGAAACTGCTGCCGCCGATGAATTCCCGCAACAGGGACGTGGGCGGCACGAGCCGGGCGTCTATCGGCAGGTGTAGGGCCAGGAAGTCCAGCAGGGCCCTGGCGCTCCCGTAGGCCGGATCCTCGGGGGGCACCGCGGCCAGCCGCGGCTGCGCCCACATCTTCAGCACTCCCAGTTCGTAGGCCAGCCCCGTGTTGAAGAAGACGTCGGCGTTCTGCTGGTAGGGAAAGATGTGCTTGTGCTCCCCCTCGCGCACGCTCCGCCAGCGCTGGAGGGTGACGCCGGCCGTATAGCCGCGGAACTGGGCGTCGCGAACGATACGGCGGTAGAGCCGGGTCAGGCGTGTCGGCATGTAGGTGATATCGTCTATGTTTGCGTGGCAGAGGGCGGAGACGTAGACGCGCAGGCATTGCCGCCGGTCCACGCCTTCGGCCATCGCCGGGTTGAGGGCGTGGATCCCCTCCACGATCAGGGGCGCTCCCGGCTCCAACCGCGTCGGTTCGCTCTGCAGCGTGGAGGTGCCGGTGGAGAAATCGTAGCGCGGCAGGCGGACCTCCCGGCCGGCCAGCAGGGCGGACAGGTGCTCGTTCAGCAGCTCGAGCCTGAGCGCCTCCAGGGTCTCGTAGTCGAGATTGCCGCCCTCGTCGCGCGGCGTGTGCCGGCGGTCCACGAAATAGTTGTCCAGGGACAGGGCGAAGGGTTTCAGGCGCATCACGCGCAAATGGAGAGCCAGCCGCTTGGCGAAGGTCGTCTTGCCGCTGCTCGATGGTCCGGCGATCAGTACGAGCCGTCCTTGTGCGGACAGCTCCGCGACGCGGCCGGCGATCGCCACGAGCGCCTGCTCGTGGCGCGTCTCGCAGATGCTGATGAGCCGCTTGGTGCGGGCCTGCTCCACGAGCTGGTTGATCGATCCCAGATCGGCGATGCCCTGGTGCTCGGTCCAGCGCGAGTAGTCGAGCATGGTGTCGAACAGCTTGGGCTGGGGGAGATACGCGGTCGGAGTGGACGGATCCCCCGCCAGGCCGGGCAGCAACACGAAACCGGGCGGCTCCAGTTGCAGGGCGAAGGACTTGAGCATGCCGGTCGAGGGCAGGTGAAGGTTCTGGAAGAGCAGCCGGCTGCCCTCGACGCGGTTGAAGGTGGCCGAACCGGACAGCACGTGGCGCGCCGCGAGCCGACTGTATTCGCGCGTTGAATCCCGTAGCATCCTGATCAGCGTCCGCTGGCCGTACATGCGCGGCGTGAAGACCAGATCCCGCTCGATGATCGCGCGCATGCGGTCCTCCACGCCCGCCAGTTCCGCCGCCGTGACCTTGGTGCCGCGTCGCAGGCGGCAGAACATGCCGCCGCCGTAGGAAAAATCGATGAACAGTGAATTGTCGGGAAACATCTCGTCGCACGCCATGGCGAGCACCGAGCACAGGGTGCGCTCGGTGGTCGAATGGCTCTTGGGGTGTGAGAGATGCATCAGGCCCACGTTCTCGCCGCCCCAGAGCGGTTCGTGGAGACTCGTGCGCTGTCCGTTGACGACGCCGATCACCACGGGATCGCCGTTGCCGTCCGCAGCGAGGCCGTGGTTGGCCAGCACTTCGCTGAGGGGAGAGCCGGGTATCGTGAAGACCTTGCGCCCCTCTATGGTGACGTCGACCGTGCCGTCGTTCATGCGCATCCTCCTGCAGACCGGTTGACGGCGATCTTAGCTGTTGTCCCGGGGACTGTCTACGCATCCGCGTTCGTATCCGTCGCCTTCTTCTCCTTCTTCTCCTTCTCGACGGTCCGCCGCGAGTCCGTGGCGTAGAACCCCGCTCCCTTGAAGGAGATGCCGATGCCGCCGCTGATCAGCTTCTCCACCTTGCCGCGGCAGAGGGGACATCTGCGGCGCGGCCGGTCGTGGATCGACTGGAGGAGCTCGAAGCCGTGGCCGCACTTGGTGCATTCGTATTCGTATGTCGGCATGGCGTTTCCCGGGAAAAGATGTGAATGACAGGCGGCTTGACAATATGGTCGATGATGCCCGACGCTGCAACCCCGGTTTCGGCCGGCCGCAGCCGCGGGCCGCATGAAATTTTCGTTGGTGAGTTGTCTATCCGGCGCACCGACCCTATACTCCCCCCGCACGGAGAGAACTCAGACCAAAGGAAGGCTCTCATGTCAGTCAAGCTAGGAATAATGGGTTTCGGCAGGCTGGGCCGGAACATGTTCCGGATCGGACACAACGAACCCGACTTGACGTTCGCTGCCGTCAGCGACATCGCAGACGTGGAGACGCTCGCCTACCTGCTCAAGAACACCACCGTTGAGGGCGTGTTCGAGGGCGAACTGGAGCAGAAGGGTCACTACCTGATGTCCGAGCGGCAATGCACCCGCGTGGTGCACGGCTCGCGCCCCGGCGACATACCCTGGGACGTGCTCGGCGTCGAGATCGTGATCGAGGCGACCGGCATGTTCCGCACGAGGCAGCAGCTGCAGAAGCACCTCGAATCCGGTGCCAAGGCCGTGATCCTGTCGACGCCGCCGCTCGGCGAGATCGACCGCATGGTCATCAACGGCGTCAACGACGGCGACCTGACATCCGACGACCGCATCATCTCCAACGGCAGCAGCAGCTGCCACGCGCTGGCGTTGACCCTGAAGGTGCTGAACGAGAAGGTCGGCGTGCGCCGCGCCGCCATGACCACCGTGCACGCCTACACCAGCGACCAGCAGCTCAGCGACAGCGCCAGCGGCAATCTGCGCTGGAGCCGCTCGGCGGCCCAGAACATCATTCCCAACACCAGCTGGGCGGCGGGCGCCGTGATGGACCTGATGCCCGAGCTGAAGGGCAAGATCAGCGGCATGGCGCTCAACGTGCCGGTGCCGGCGGGCTCCAACATCGATCTCGTGGTGGAACTGGAGAAGCCCCTGACCGCCGCGGAGTACAACGCCATCTTCGCCGAGGCCGCCGCGGGCAAGTACAACGGCCTGCTGGGATACACCGACGAGCCGATCGTCTCGAGCGACATCATCGGCAATCCCTGTTCTGGCGTGCTCGACGCGCAGGCCACCATCTCGCTGAACAACGGTCTGATCAAGAGCATCATCTGGTACGACAACGGCTGGGCCTATGCCTACAGATTGCTGGATACCGCCCGCAAGATGGCCGGTCTGATCCGCTCCCGGGAGGTCATGTCATGAGAGTCGGCATTGACGGATTCGGACGCATCGGACGCGCGGTCTTCCGGCTGCTGAACAGCAAGGAGGGCGTCGAGGTCGTGGCCATCAACGATCTCGCGGATTCCGAGGCCCTCGCCTACCTGCTGCGGCACGATACCGTCATGGGCCCGTTCAGGGGCATGGCGGAGATGGAGGGCGACGTCATGGTCACCCGCCACCAGCGGGTGAAGATGACCGAGATCCCCGATCCCACCAAGCTGGAGTGGGGCAAGATGGGTGTCGACTTCGTGGTCGAGGCCACCGGGCGCTTCCGCAAGAGGGACGAGATCCATCGGCATATCGAGGCCGGCGCCAAGAAGGTACTGCTGACCGTGCCCGCCAAGGACGAGATCGATGCGACCATCGTCATGGGCGTCAACGAGGAGGATCTCAAGCCCGAGCACGAGATCGTCTCCAACGCCTCCTGCACCACCAACTGCCTGGCGCCCCTGGCCTATGTGCTGGACAAGGAGTTCGGCATCGAGTACGGGCTGATGACCACCGTCCACGCCTACACCAACGACCAGCGCCTGGCGGACGTGCCCCATTCGGACTGGCGCCGCTCGCGGGCGGCCGCGGAAAACACGATTCCCACGACCACCGGTGCGGCCCGTGCGGTGGGCAAGGTGCTGCCCAACCTGAAGGGCAAGCTCGACGGCATGGCCATGCGCGTGCCCGTGCCCGACGGTTCGGTCGTGGACCTCGTGACGATCATGTCCAACGACGTGACGCCAGATCAGGTGCGCGAGGCCGTGCGCGACCACGCCAACAGCGACCGGCTGCGTTCCATCCTGAAGTACTCCCAGGCCCACCTGGTCTCCAGCGACATCGTCGGCGATCCCCATTCGTCGATCTTCGACAGCGAGTACACCAGCGTCGTCGAGGGCAACATGCTCAAGACGCTGTCCTGGTACGACAACGAGTGGGGCTATTCCAACCGCGTGGTGGATCTGCTGGCGAAGATGGACGCCATGGGTTCCTGACCGCAATCCGGCCGACCGCAGGAGAGACCGCACCGGTCTCTCCTGCGCTTTCCCGCTCTTGTCGCGATCGGGGGAGATGATCAATCCGGGCGGGCTCTGATCGTCGACAGGATCGCGGCTCGGAAAGGAACCGTCGCTTGAGGGACTGGAGTGCAAGCCTCTTCAGATCGTTCCGGGGCAGGTACCGCCGGCTGCTGATGATCGTCGTGTTGAACGTGCCGGTTGTCTGCGCGATCATGGCGCGCAACCTCGAGGGCGTGGATTTCACCGGCCTGACGGGACTCTACGCGGTCTGCGTCATGGCCGGCTACTACATGCTGCCGATGCTTCTCGTCACCACCCTCGTGCACCTGCTGCTCATCGCCGCGGGCCGGCTCGCTGCTTTCGTCAACGGAGCGCTCATCGCCGTCTTCGTCTTCTACCTGCTGCTGGACACCTTCGTCTACGACCTGGTCAAGTTCCACATCGACCTGTTCTGGCTCGACTACATCATCGAGGACTACGAGGGCCTGGGGTTGCCCGAGTCGACACTCTACACGGCCCTGGCCGGGTTCGCCGCCGTGGTGGCGCTCGAGGTCGGGATCCACCTGCTCGCGCGCCGGATCAGGCCGGGGATCCGCCTGGCCGCGGCGGCGACGGCGCTGCTGGTCGCGGCCTTCGCCGTCAGCCAGGTCATGCACATCGCCGCCTACGAGCGCAACGACAGCCGGGTCACCAGCCTCACGCCGCATTTCCCGCTCTACGTGCCTTTCACCTCGCACCGCAACGCCGTCAAGTACGGGGACCTGCTGCCCATCGGCGAGGACGCGCCGGCGGCGGCCGAGGGTGAGTCCGCCCACAGGTCCCTGCACTATCCGCTGGGGGAGGTCGCGTACGCGGCGCCGCCGGGCGGCGCACCGCCCAATTTCCTCTTCATCCTGCTCGAAAGCTGGCGCTTCGACGTGATGGACGAGACCGTCTCTCCCCGCATGGCGGCCCTGGCGCGCCGGTCGCAGGTCTTCACCCGGCATCTCAGCTCCGGCAACCAGACCACCTGCGGCATCTTCAGCCTGTTCTACGGGCTGCATCCCACATACTGGCCGGCGGTCAAGGCCAACGCCACCTCGATCGACAACCCCGTGCTGATCGATGCGCTCGTGGCGAACGACTACACCTTCGGCATCTTCGCCCGGTCGAAGTTCCGGCGCCACAAGATCGCGGACACGATCTTCCGGGGCATGACGATCACCGAGGATTTCGGCGGCCGTACCGTCCAGGACTTCGATGCGACGATGAACGAGCAGGCGATCGCCTTCATGGATGAGCAGTCCGACCAGGGGAATCCGTACTTCTGCTTCATCTTCTACAAGTCGAGCCATTTCAATTACTGCTATCCTGAAGAGCACCGGATCTTCCAGCCCTCGCGGAACATGAAGATGGGCTTCGTGAACGAGAAGACGGACCCCGGGCCCTACCTGAACGACTACTGCAACGCCGTGCACTACGTGGACGCGCTCCTCGGCGACATCCTGGACCGTCTCGAGGCCAGGGGAGAGCTGGACGACACCGTGATCGTCCTGACCACCGATCACGGCGAGGCCTTCAACGACAACCGGTCCAATTCCTGGGGCCACGGCAGCAGCTATACCCAGTACCAGATCCGGGTGCCGCTGATCCTCCACCTGCCGGGGCGCGAGCCGCGCCGGATCGAGCGCCGGACGTGCCACATCGATCTGCCCGGCACGCTGCTGCAGGAAATCTTCGGCTGCACGACCGACGACTCTCTCTACACCAACGGCCGCAACCTCTTCACGGGCGAAGACACGGTGCGCCCGTTAGTCATCGGCAGCTACTTTAATCACGCCTTCGTCATCGAGGACGACGTCTACGAGATCTTCCCCATGTACACCCGCAAGTACAAGCTGCACGATGTGAACCGGAAGGCGTCGCCGCCGCCCACCGGTCTGCTGAGGGTGGTCATGGAGGAGATGAACCGCTTCTACGGCGCGGCCGGAGACGGCGCGCCGCTGCTGGCCGCGGACGGGCCGTGAGCGGTCCCCGCCGCCTCCGGCTGCCCCGCGCCGATCACCGGGGAAGCGCGATCACGCCAGTTGTGGTATAATTGGGCCTAACCCAGCGTCGAAACACCGCGGAGGACAAATGTGAGGATCCTGCTTCCCGTGATCGCGATATTGCTCGCTGCCGCGGCCGCAACCGCCGCCCACGAAGATCCGCAGCCCCGGCCCCTGGACGGCTTCGAAGCGGAAGCCAGGTTCATCTGCGCCTACGGCAACCAGACCACCGCCACGGCCTACGAGGGCTGGTGGGGGGGCGACGAGACGTACGCCCGCCTGATCTCGCCCCAGATCGAGCCCTGCGAGTGCGATATCGGCTTCACCATCCGCTCTGTCAACATGATGCTGGGCCTCGACGCCAGCGCCGATCTCAGGGTCGTCTCGCGCCTGCTGGAAGCCGACTGGAACGGCAGCTGCTGGCAGCCGGGAGCCACGCTGGCCTTCTCGCCCGTCCACATCATCGACTACATCGCATTGTTCGGGTACTACCAGATCTCGATCCCCTGCGATTTCCCCTGCGCGTCGCTGGACGAGCCCTACTTCATCACCGTGGACTTCATCGGCGGGACCGCGGACCGGGTCAACATCGTCGGCGGCGGCGCCGCCGAGCCGTGCACCAGCTACAACGACTGGGGCGGCGGCTGGTTCGACCTGATCTCGGACATCGGTTTCTTCGATGAACTGACCATGTGGGCCGAGAGCGAATGCTGCTACGAGCCCATCGGAACCGACGCCTCTAGCTGGGGCGAGGTCAAATCACTCTACCGTTGACACCTTCAGGGAGTTTCCCGATGCCTGTTCTTCGCGCGCCGTGCCGGCACCGCTTCGTCCCGTTCCTGACCGTGGGCCTGCTCGCGACGTTCCTCGGGACGTTCGCGGCCCTGGCGGCTCCGCCGCAGCCCGCCGACGATCCCGGCGACGAGCCCTTCCCCCACCGCCGCGCCGAGGCCGAGCGCAAGGCCGCCCTGCACGCGGGGCTGGCCAAGGCGGTCCAGCAGCGCACGGCCAACCAGGATCTCTACGACGTGATCCACTACGACCTGGATCTGGACCTGGACCCCGGTCCGGACATCCTGACGGGCGTCGTAACCACCACGGCCCTCGTGACCGGCACCTCGCTCGCCGAGATCGACCTGGATCTCGCCGCGCACATGAGCATCACCTCGGTCATCGCCGGGGGAGCGCCGGCGAACTGGGTGCGCGCCGGGGACCTGGTGACCGTCTCGCTCAGCCGCGCCTTCGTCACCGGCGAGACGGTTTCGGTCACCGTCTTCTACAGCGGCGATCCCAGCGGCGACTACTTCGGCTGGGATTCGGCCGACGGCCAGGACATGATCTGGACCCTCAGCGAACCCTTCGGGGCGCGCGAGTGGTGGCCCTGCAAGGACCTGAACATCGACAAGGCCGATTCGGTGGACATCCGCGTGACCGTGCCCGACAACCTGATCGTGGCCAGCAACGGACGGCTCGTCTCGAACGTCGACAACGGCGCCACCCGCACCTTCCACTGGCACTCCGACTACCCGATCGTGACCTACCTGGTGTCGCTGGCGATCCACCCGTACACCACCTTCTCGCACTGGTACACGCCCCTGGGCGGGGGCGACCCCATGGAGGTGCAGTACTACGTCTACGCCAGCCACTACAGCTCCGTGCAGGCCACCTACGGCCTGACCGTGCCCATGATCGAGACCTTCGCCCAGGGCTTCGGCGAGTATCCCTTCGTGGACGAGAAGTACGGCCACGCCGAGTTCGTCTGGGGCGGCGGCATGGAACATCAGACCCTCACCAGTCTCGGCGGCTGGTCCGAGGACCTGATCAGCCACGAGCTGTCGCACCAGTGGTGGGGCGACATGATCACCTGCGCCGATTTCCACCACATCTGGCTCAACGAGGGATTCGCGACCTGGTGCGAGGCCTACTGGAAGGAGCAGACCGCGGGCGTCGGCACCTACCGGGCCTACATGGACGCCGCCGCCTACTACGGCCCCGGCACCGTCATCGTGGAGGATCTCAGCGATTTCTGGGGGATCTTCGACAGCAACCTGAGCTACAACAAGGGCTCGTGGATCGTGCACATGCTGCGCGGCGTGATGGGCGACACCGACTTCTTCGCGGGCCTGGCGGACTACCGCGCCCAGCTCGGCTACGGCACCGCCACCACCGAGCAGTTCCGCGACATCATGGAGGCGGCGAGCGGTCTCGAGCTGGACGCCTTCTTCCAGCAGTGGATCTACGGCGAGTACCTGCCGACCTACCTCTACGGCTGGACGACCGCGCCCGGCGAGGTGTCGGTCACCATTGAGCAGATCCAGACGGGCGCGGGCCTGTTCACCATGCCGATCGTCCTGCGCGTGACGACCGACCAGGGCGTCTACGATTTCACCGTGCAGAACAGCCTGGCGCTCGAGACCTACGGTCTGACCGTGCCCGGCGCCCCCCAGTCGGTGCTGCTCGACCCCGACGGCTGGATCCTCAAGCGCACCGAGACCGCCTATCCCGAACCGAGCTTCGACGCCGGCCTGCTGGTGGTCAACGGCGTCGACTGGAGCACCTACGGCGCGGAGATCACCGGCGCATACGCCGACAGCATCTTCTGGGGCGACCACGACATCACGTTCTGGGACACCTTCAACGAACCGGCCGGCGGCTATCCCGCCGCCCTGCCCGCGCCGGCCGGACACGGCCCCGTGCCCGGCGCGTTGCTCGCGAGCCATTCGGCCGTGGTCTGGGTGGGCAACAACTACAACGGCGACCTGAACGACTGGCAGGACACGCCGATCATCGAGTACCTGGAATCGGGCGGCAACCTGCTGCTGCTCGGCCGCATGATGAGCGACTTCACGGCCGGCGACCTCGACGCCTACACGGGGATCTCCTGGGCGGAGACCGGCGCGTCGCTGGGCAACTGCGTCTCGGTCCATCCCGACCTGATCGACATCCCGCTGACCGGCACCCAGAACTGGATCGACGTGTTCTGGCCCACGGGGCTGCCGGCCCGCACGACGCCGCTGTTCCTGGACACCGTCGGTTTCGGCGGCGACCGCGGCGCCGGTGCCTATACCGTGCCCGTGGCCGGCGGCACGCATCGCGAGGACGGCGGGCGCCTCGTGTTGATCTGCGGACGGCCCTACCGCATGAACCACGCCGCCCTGCGCGCCGACGTGCAGACCATCCTGGACGGTTTCTTCGGCGAGCCCTACTCTCCGCCGACCGCCGTCGGCGACGGCGGGACGCCGGACAGGCCGCGCCTGCTGTCCATCCGGCCGAATCCCTTCAACCCGCGCACGGTGATACCCTTCTCCCTGCCGCGGGGGGAGGAGATCGAACTGTCGGTCTACGACGCCGCGGGACGCCTGGTGCGCACCCTGCTGCGGGGCGAGCTGCCGGCCGGCGATCACGAGGCGGCCTGGCACGGGCAAGACGAGCGCGGTCGCGCCGTCGCGTCCGGCGCCTATTTCGCCCGCCTGCGTACGTCCCGGGGCGTCGAGGTGAAGGCGATGTCTCTGGTTCGCTAGGCTAGGAGCGTCATGCGCCGTCTCGCGATCATCTGTCTGGTCCTGGCCGCCGCGATCGCCCCCCAGATCGCGGCGGCCGCGTCTACCGGAACCCCGTCGCGCGAGCATGCCCCCGCGCGTATTGTCTCCATGGCGCCGAGCATCACGGAACTGCTCTTCGCCCTGGGCGTGGGCGAGCGCGTGGTCGGCGTCACCGACTGGTGCCGCCATCCCGCCGAGGTCCGCGACCTGCCGCGCATCGGCGGCCACGTGGATCCCAATCTCGAAGCCGTCGTGGCGCTGCGGCCCGATCTGGTGGTGGTCGAGGCGGCCAATGCCGAGGCCGGGGACCGTCTGCGGCGCCTCGGGCTGGACGTGTGTGTCGTCGAGCATCGCCACGTGGCGGGCATCCTCGCCTCGGTTCTTCAGGCGGGGGAGGCCTGCGGCGCCTCCGCACGCGCCGCCGACCTCCACGCCGCGCTCGACGGGCGGCTGGCGGCGATCGCCTCCCGGCACGACGGCCGGGCCCGTCCCCGCACCATGATCGTGGTGGGGCGCGAGGTGACGTCGGGGCGCCTCGGCGATCTGTATCTGGCCGGCGGCGGCACCTTCCTGGGGGAGTTGCTCGCCCTGGCCGGCGGCGGGAACGTCGTTGCGGAGACGACTGTCAGCTATCCCATGATCTCCACGGAAGGCTTGCTGCGCCTGGCGCCGGAGGTCATCATTGACCTGGCGCCCGAGTGCGCCGATGATCCCGGGAAGCGGGCCGAGCTGGAGCAGGCCTGGCGCCGCCACGACGCCGTGCCCGCCGTACGAACGGGACGGGTGCACGTGGTGACGGACGACGCCCTGCTGATTCCCGGCCCCCGGTTCATCGCTACGCTGGAGTTGCTGGCCTCCATCCTGGATGCGGAATGACATCGACGCAGATGATGACCATGGCGGTGGACGTGCGCCACCTGCGGCTCGACCTGCAGGGCTGGCCCATCCTGCGCGACGTCTCCTTCGCCGTGCGCGAGGGCGAGTACCTGGCCGTCGTCGGTCCCAACGGCGCCGGCAAGACGTCCCTGCTGCGCTGCATCAACCGCGTCGCCCGCGGCTGGCGCGGGGCCGTCAACATCAACGGCGTGAGCATCGCCGCCTTCACGCAGCGCGAGCTGGCGCGTCATGTGGCCTACGTGCCCCAGGCCGGCGGCCGTCACAGCCCCTTCACCGTCCGCGAGACCATCCTGATGGCCCGCTATCCGCATCTGACCCCCTTCGTGTCGGTGAACTACCGGGACCTCCGTTTCGTCGAGGACGCGTTGGCGCTGACCGGCACCGGCTCGTTGGCCGACCGCGCCATGCACACCCTCAGCGGCGGCGAGCGCCAGAAGGTCATGCTGGCCGCCGCCCTGGCCCAGAACGCCCGCATCCTGCTGCTCGACGAGCCCACGACGTTCCTCGATCCCCGCCACCGCGACGTCTTTCGCCGCGTGCTGCGCACCATCAACCGCGAGAAGGGGATCACCGTGATCGAGGTCACCCACGACCTGAACTGCGCGGCGCTGGACAGCCACCGCATCCTGGCCCTGCGCAACGGGGAGATAGCCTTCTGCGGCCCGCCCGGCCAGTTCATGGACAACGAGGTGCTGTCGCGACTCTACGAACGGTCGTTCCTCTTCACCGAGCATCCCGTGACCGGGCAGCCGATGATCCTCCCGGAGGAGGGTGACCGGATATGAAGCCTCTGTTGCTGGCCGGCATGATCATCCTGACCCTCGTGGTCCTCGTCGTAGCGCCGTTCGTGGGCATGACGTCGATCTCGCCGGAGTCGGTGATCGCCGCCGGCGCCGACGACCCCGAGTCCCGGATCTTCTGGTCGCTGCGCGTGCCCCGCGTGATGCTCGGGTTCCTGGCCGGAGCCTCCATGTCGCTGGCGGGCATGGTGTTCCAGGCCATGTTCCGCAACCCGCTGGCCACGCCCTTCACCCTGGGCGTCTCGAGCGGCGCGGCCCTCGGGGCCACGCTCTACATCCGACTGGGCCTGTCCTTCGCGGTCTTCGGCGTCTCGGGCGTGACCCTGTCGGCCTTCGCCGGCGCGCTGCTGGCGATCAGCGTCGTCTACGGCCTGATCCGCTCGCGGCCCGGCTCTTCGACCGGGACCATGCTGCTGGCGGGCGTGGCGGTGAACTTCACCTTCTCCAGCTTCATCCTGATGGTGCACTACACGTCGGACATGGCCAACTCCTTCAACATCCTGCGCTGGCTCATGGGACGGCTCGACACCGTGGGACCCGACGAGCCGCTCAGCCTGCTGCCGCTGATGGTCTTCGGCGGCCTCGCCGCGCTCGCCCTGCACCGCGAGCTGAACCTGATGAGCGTGGGGGAGGAGATCGCCGTCGGCCGCGGCGTGGACGTCTCCCGCTACCGCAAGGTGCTGTTCCTGGCCATGTCGGTGATGATCGGCGGCGTGGTGGCAATCTGCGGTCCCATCGGCTTCGTGGGCATGATGGCGCCGCACATCTGCCGTCTGGTGATCGGCCCCGACCACAGGTGGCTCGGCCCCATGTCGCTGTTGTTCGGGGGCGTCTTCCTGGTGGTCTGCGACGCCTTGTCGCGGGTGCTGGCGGCGCCCGCGGAACTGCCCGTGGGCGTGATCACGGCGCTGCTCGGCGGCCCCTTCTTCCTCTGGCTGCTCACCGGCCGCCGCGGCGCCTCCGTGGGCGCGGGGACGTGAACCCATGCTCCTGCTGCTGGCGGCGTCGCTCATCTGGGCTTTCTCCTTCGGCCTGATCAAGACCCGGCTGGTGGATTTCGACCCGCGGGCGGTGGCCTGCGTGCGCCTGGCGCTGGCGGCGGCGCTCTTCGCGCCCTGGCTGCCGCGGCTGCGCGGTGCCGGTCCCCGCGGGCGGTACGCCGCTCTGGGCGCCGTGCAATTCGGGTTGATGTACGTGCTGTACATCGCGTCCTACGCCCATCTGCCCGCCTACGCGGTGGCGCTCTTCACCGTATTCACGCCCCTCTACGTGGTGCTGATCGACGATGCGCTGACCCGCAGGTACGCGCCGCGGCACCTGGCCGCGGCCGCGCTGGCCGTCGCCGGCGGCGCCCTGGTGGCCTGGCGCGGGTTGCCGCCCGGAGCGGCCTGGCGCGGGATCCTCCTGCTGCAGGGCGCCAATCTCTGCTTCGCGGGCGGCCAGCTGATCTACCGGCGCTGGCGGCTCGCTCCTTCCGGGGCGAGGGCCGGCGAGGCGGGCAATCTCGCCTGGATGTACCTGGGCGCGATGACCCTGGCCGGCCTGGCCGCGGCCGCGGGCGGCGGGCTC
>Ga0180007_10003405_pt1 | contig 17764 bp, 17 predicted proteins | sample MM_PC_MetaG_FD_121122 | JGI IMG/M metagenome (GOLD analysis project Ga0180007, IMG submission 121122) | Groundwater microbial communities from the Aspo Hard Rock Laboratory (HRL) deep subsurface site, Sweden - MM_PC_MetaG | ecosystem: Environmental > Aquatic > Deep subsurface > Groundwater... | reverse complement strand
GGGGGGGGGGGGGGGGGGGGGTTATAACTCCACAAGTTCCAGCTTTTCGCTGGTTTCCGCTCTTTGCTCCACAAATTCCAAATATTTTTCGGTGGTGGAAAGTCTTTTATGCCCCGCTATTTTTGAAAGGTGGGTTATGTTAACACCCATTCTTAAATGGTGTACCACAAAGGTATGTCTCAAGTCGTTAACTTTTACTTGCTCAACCCCCGCCAATCTAAACAAACGGTCAATGGTTGCCCTTATATTTCTTATTAAAAGAGGGTTCCCCGTTTTTGTGATAAACAAATAATCTTTTTTGGATTTAGGCCTTATTTCTAAATACTCTCTTATAGCCTTTTGAGAAACGGCATTTAAAGGAATGTTTCTTTCCTCCTTTGTTTCAACGCGAGGAACATGCATTTTACCCGCCTTGCCGTTCTCGCCAAACTCAATATCCGAAAGCCTTATATTGGCAAGCTCGCTTATTCTAACCCCTGTTTGCAATAAAACCTCAACCATAGCCGCGGAACGAAAATCGGTTTTAGCGGCATCTCTTAACGCCCTATACTCTACTTTAGAAAGTATTCTAGGCTTTTTGGGGTCTAACTTCGGGTGGGTTATAAGCTGAGCGGGGTCTTTGGTAATAATTTTCTCCTCCGCAAGATATCTAAAAAATGTTCTGGTAGCGTTAATTTTTCTGGATACGGATTTTGGAGTGTAATTTGTTTTTCTTAAAGTTTCCAAAAAATGCTCCAAATCTTCCTTTTTAATGTCGGAAATAACTCCTCTGCCAAGATTCTCAATATGGCTTAACAACTGGTCTATATCTTTTGAATAAGCAACCACAGTAGCAGTGGCTTTGCCCCGCTTTTTTAAATTGCTTATAAAGTTTGTATGAAAACCCTTGAATTTATCCATATACTAGGGGATTATAGTATATTTTTTATGCTCTGTCAACTATAATAAAAATATGAACAAAAAAACCTTTATTATTTTTGCGATAATTTCCGTATTTTCTATGTACAGTCTATCCAAAACCATTGGGGACATATACCAAAAAAGCAAACGAATTAAAGATATTAAAAACGAAGTAGCCTCTCTTGAAAAAGAAAATGAGGGGTTATCCAAGGAACTTGCGTATAAAAGCTCCCGAGAGTTTGTGGAGAAAGAGGCGAGAGAAAAGCTTTTTATGGGGTTTCCCGGAGAAAAAATCCTAATTATCCCTCAAAATTTTTTTGCGAATTTAGAAAATAAAACCGTACCCAAAAGCGCGGAGGACGAAACTCCAAAACCTGTATGGAAACAGTGGGTAGATGTGTTTACCCAGTAAAGTTTATACCTATCGCTGTTTTAACTTTATCCATAACTTTTTGCGCCTCGCTTTGCGTTTTTTTAGTTCCCGCGAAAAGAATTTCTTTTACAAGATTAGGCCGACCTTCATAATATTTCCTTTTTTCCCTTATAGGCGCTAGAAAACTATCTAACGCTAAAAATAGTTTTTCTTTAACTTCAACATCTCCCACTTTGCCTTTTTTGTATCTTTCTTCCAGCTCTTTTACCTCCTCTTTGTTCGGATTAAATATATTATGGTATATAAAAACAGGGTTTCCCGCAACATTTCCAAGGTCAGTAGGATGAATTCTTTTTGGGTCGGTAAACATTTTTTTTACCTTTTCTTTTAACTCTTCTTTGGAGTCCGAGAGGTAAATGCAATTTCCTAAACTTTTGCTCATTTTGGCGTTTCCATCGGTGCCGATAAGGCGGGGATATTCCCCCACCAAAGCTTCGGGGATATTAAAAATTTTGCCGTAAATATTGTTAAAACTACGAGCGATTTCTCTTGTTTGCTCTATATGAGGAAGCTGGTCGGCGCCGACCGGCACAAGGTCAGCATTCAAAAACAGGATATCGGCAGCTTGGGAGACAGGGTACATAAAAAATCCGAGAGGAAGGGAATCCTCAAAACCTTTTTCTTTAATTTCAGATTTAACAGTAGGGTTTCGGGATAAGCGGGACATAGTTACTAAATTAGCAAAAAGAATGGTAAGTTCGGCAATTTGCGAAATTTGGGACTGGATAAAAAATGTGGTTTTGTTAGGGTCTAATCCAACCGCTAGGTTATCCATAGCAACCTCATAAACATTTTTAGACACCTTTTCTGGGGTTTTAAAATTATCGGTTAAGGCTTGGATATCTGCTATAATAATAAATTGTTCGTACTTTTCCTGTAATTTCACACGGTTTTTTAGAGACCCCACGAAATGGCCTAGATGCAGTTTTCCGGTAGGTCTATCCCCCGTTAAAATTCGCTTTTTCATAAAATTATTATACCACCTTTTTATTGGATAAATTTGAAGGTCGAGAGGATTTGCTTTGCACTAGACGCCGACATGTTATTTGTGCCATATTCACTTACAGGCAACTCATCAGAGTTATGAATCCGCACCAAAATTACGACTCTAGATTTGTTAGTCCCTTTTCTGGGAAACGCAACTTGATAGTATCCCCACGGCGGATCTCCCCAAAAATTACCCCTCAACTCACCACCCCATCTTTTGGATAATTCATCGTAACCTACCTTATTTAAAATTGCAGGAATACTGGGGTCGTCGTTTCCCTGAAAATTACCATCGTCAGACGACAATATTCCAACGGTCAAAGCGAATTCGTTTTCTCTAAAGCTGGGGGTGTCACTTATTTCCACATAGGTGGCATCTAAAACATTTTTAACATTTATAAAATAGGTCTCTGGGTATTTTATTTGGTAACCGGAAGGGTCTTCGTATGTTTTCCAATTAGCTGTTGGGTCGGGAGAAGTTGTTGGTGTTTTTACAGGAGTAGAGACAGCTGGGACATTTGCTGTAGTTGTCCGTTCTACCGTCTTTGGAGATATGGCCGTTTGGTATTTCATCCCCAGATAAAATCCAACAAAGGGAAGAAGAACGAACAAAATACCCGCGAGAATTTTTGATAAGGTCGTTACTGTTGTTAACCCTTTTGGAAGTCCCATTACTTACATATTAAATTTAAAATCCGCCATTGTACATACCTTTCATGGTTTATTAAAGTGTACGGTATCTATCGCGTCCTAGACACCATTTCCTCATCAATTACCAAACTATTTTCGTGGTTGTATTTTTGACTAATTGTGATATTATAATAATGTATTTCCGAAAGGGGATATTTTAACTTGCTAACTCCCCCCGGCTCAACTCGACCCGGGGGTTTTTATTGCTTAAAATTTTCAAATTGCATAAGATGGAAAGGTGAGAAGAAAAAATTTAGTTCAATTTGACGGTAGCAATTTCTATAATAAAGTCAAAAAGATTTTACCTCAAACTCATTTAACGAATTTTGACTATGCCAAGTTGGCTCAAATTTTAGCTAAAGATAAAGCAGTAGAGACTGTTTATTATGTGGGTGAGATTAGAAAATATCCGGGGAATAAAAAATCTCAAACGCTTTATGCTAACCAGCAAAAACTGTTTACCGCTTTAAGAAATCAAAATATTAAAATAAAGCTTGGTTACCTTCTATTCTCTGACGGCAAGTTCCACGAAAAAGGTGTAGATGTTCAAATTGCGGTTGATATTGTCCGAGGAGCAATAAAAAACGAGTACGACAACCTTTACCTTATCTCTTCTGATACAGATTTACTCCCAGCTATAAAAACTGCTAAAGAGGAAGGTAAGAAAATAATTTATGTTGGTTTTGAAAAATCTATTAGTAGAGCTCTTCAGAAAAATTGTTCTTCTCACTTGGTTTTAAAGAAAAGTCAAATCGTACGGTTCGCAGAAAGTAAAAGAAGTTAGGGTACATTTGAAAAGATACTTGTTATCTTAACCACAATCCCCCGTTAAAATTCTCTTTTTCATAAAATTATTATACCACCTTTCTTTCAATTAGGGATAGACCCAAATTGGGTCTATCCCTATTTTAAATCCCTATTTTGATTTTAATTTTATAATTTGGTTGAATAACAGGCTTATGTTTGCTATAGTAAGGACACTGCGGTTGGGGGGTTGGTATCCCGAAGGGCTCATAACCCTTCTTAAGTTCGGTTCGATTCCAACAGCCGCAACAAAATCTTAGCGAGCGAAGCGAGCTTGGAGTTTGTTAGCGTCCCGAAAAACTTTGTTTTGCAAAGTTTTGAGGCGGCGCAACTGCAATTATTTCTTAATGAGCAAAGCGAGTTTAGAAATAATTAGCATCCCGATGCAAATCGGGATCTATCTTGGCGAACTTAATTTTTAGGGGTCGGACCCCTTCGGGGGTCAGACCCCAATTAACGGCAGGGAGTGGACTGGTGTCCCGAGGCGTCTCATAAGCGCCTTTTAGTGGGTTCGAATCCCGCCCCTGCCACCGTCCTTCGCAAACGCTTCGAAACGGCGAGATGTGAGGAAGTTTACAGCTAAACAACTACTTTATCTCCAGGAATACTTGGCGAGTGTATAGCAAATACTTTTGTAATTTCAAGAAATTTAATAGAAACAACATTGTTCACACCCACAAAAATAAAATCGCCTTTATTCAGCATAACCTCTTTATCATTAACAGTATATATCGCTTTTCCTTCCAGTATGATGAATAACTCCACTTTTAATTTGTGGTAATGGGGTTCTACAACATCTCCTTTTTTATGTTCGTGATAACATGCCTCTACAACATCGGTTTTACAAGGGTGTTTTTCCTCAAAAAAAGATCCAACAAACCAACCGCGAGTTTGACTAAAGTTAGCATACTGCCCATAAAAATACTTGCCGTTTTTTAATTTGGAAGTGTCCATATTTTTTAAATCCCTTTTGGATTACTTGCGCAATCATAATACCAAAAAATTCAATCCCACACTACCCGCTTTTAATGTAGCCCACTCTTTGGTAGAATATACCCGAAGATTAAAAAATTATACTATAACTATGACTAACGATATAACTATAAAAGCTCCAAATAAACGATTTGAAGAAATCAAGAAAATTGACGAAAACGGTGTTGAATACTGGGAAGCCCGTGGATTGATGCCCCTTCTTGAATATACCGATTGGAGAAATTTCAAAAGTGTTATTCTTAAAGCGCAACAAACCTGTAATAATAGCGAGCAAGGCGTAGAAAATCATTTTGTTGAGACCAACAAAATGATAAAAATCGCAACAGGAACGGTAAGAGAAACAACGCGAAACATACAAAACTACAAATTGTCTCGTTATGCTTGTTACCTTATAGCCCAAAATGGGGACCCTTCCAAAGAAGCTATCGCTGTAGCGCAGACCTATTTCGCTATTCAAACAAGAAAACAGGAAGTATTCCAACAGTTAGCGGATAACGAAAAAAGACTTTTTGTAAGAGGCGAGATAAAAAACCACAATAAAAAATTGTTTACCACCGCAAAACAATCCGGGGTGAATAACTTCGGTCGCTTCAATAATGCAGGATATGAAGGCCTATACCGCATGAGAAAAAGCCAAATACAAAAGAAAAAGGGCATAGGAAAAGACGATATTTTAGACAGGGCGGGAACAACAGAACTTGCGGCTAACCTATTTCGTATAACCCAAACAGACGAGAAACTCCAAAATGAAAACATAAAAGGAGACTACAGAGCAAGCAAAACCCATTTTGAGATTGGCAGAAAAGTAAGACAAACAATACGGGAAATTGGAGGCACAATGCCTGAAACGCTTAAACCTGAAAAACATATCAAAAAACTTGAAGAGGAGCGAAAGAAATTGTCAAAAATATCTGCTAGAATACTTCCGAAGATTAAAAAATTATGAACGGAAAAACACATACTAGAAAAATTGCCACCAACCCTTTGGGAACCTTATACAACAACCGTAAAAAAAGACCCAATGTGTTTTTAATGCTCCTTATTTTCCTTTTAATCTGGTGGTCGTTATCCGCTTTTGCCACTTTCTCAAGCGAGTTTTATAGCCAAAATTTTGAGCCTATCTCCAAAGTTATTGACGCTATAAAAAAAGACGAGGTGAAAAAAATAGAAATAAGAGGCTCCGACCTACAAATTTATTACAACAGCGGCGAAACAAAAAACGCCATGAAAGAACCTAACCAAAACTTTTTGGAACTTTTGGCAAGCTACAATATAGACACCGGAAAAATTACAGAGGGCGTTATCTCTGTGCCTCAACTTCCTATATGGGAAATAATTGGAACGGTAGCCCCCATTTTATTAATGATAATATTTTTCCTTTTTATATTTAGGCAAGCGCGGGGGGCGGCTGGGGATGTGTTTAGTTTTGGAAAATCGCGCGCTAAAGTGTTTTTAAAAAGCGCTAAAAACGGTACCGATAAAATCACTTTTAAAGATGTCGCGGGGGCGGAAGAAGTAAAAAAAGAACTTACCGAAGTGGTAGATTTTCTTAAAAATCCCGATAAATATAAAAAGTTAGGAGCGAGAATCCCCAAAGGCGTTTTACTGGTAGGTCCAAGCGGTGTGGGAAAAACTCTTCTAGCCCGAGCCATTTCGGGCGAGGCGGATGTGCCGTTTTTTAGCGCCGCGGGAAGCGAGTTTATGGAAATGCTTGTGGGAGTGGGTTCCGCAAGAATGCGCGACCTTTTTTCTACCGCAAAATCCGCCCAACCTTCTGTTATATTTATTGACGAAATTGACGCTATAGGTAGACAACGAGGCATGGCTTTTTCCGCGGGACATGACGAAAGAGAACAAACTCTAAATCAACTGTTGGTGGAAATGGACGGGTTTGACCAAAGGGCAAATGTTATAGTTTTAGCCGCAACCAATAGACCTGACCTTTTAGACCCCGCTTTAGTTAGACCTGGCAGGTTTGACCGCAGGGTAACTCTGGAACTTCCCGATGTTAACGAAAGAGAAGAGATATTTAAAATTCATATGCGCGGAAAACCTTTCGCGGAGGATTTAAACATTAAAAGAATATCCCAACAAACTGTGGGGTTTAGCGGCGCGGATATTGAAAATATGCTAAACGAAGGGGCTATTTTCGCCGCAAGAAATGAGCGAGATAAAATAATTATGCGAGACTTAATGGATGCCGCCACTAAAGTAAAATTGGGTCCCGAAAGAAAAAGATTGCAAAACGAGGAAGAAAAAACTCGCACCGCCTATCATGAAGCAGGGCACGCTCTGGTTGCAAGCTGTCTTCCCAACTCCGACCCCGTTCAAAGAGTTTCTATTATCTCAAGGTCGTATTCCTTAGGGTTTACAGACATCTCTCCTCAAAGAGACAGATACAACGAAACAAAAACACGACTTTTAGAATTTATAGCCATTTCATTGGCTGGCAGAGCCGCCGAAAAACTTGTGTATAACGAAGAAACGGTGGGTGCCGCCAATGATATAGAAAAAGCAACCCAACTTGCTAAAAAAATGGTTTGCGAATTTGGAATGAGTCCTTTGGGACCTATTCTTTACGGCGGGGGCGAGGAGAGAAAATGGCTGGCTTTTCAGCTTGGCGACGATACCTCTTATTCACAGGAAATAGCCAAAAAAATAGATGGGGAAATTAAAAAGATTGTGGATTCTTGTTTTAAAAAAGCCGACGACATCTTGCGGAAAAACCGAAAAACTTTGGATATTTTGGCAAAAGAATTGGTAATAAAAGAAACTTTAGAAAAAGAGGATATAGATAAGATATTGGAAAAGTGATGCTTCTTATTTATGTAACTGCTCACGGTTATTTATATAGCGTCATTGCGAGGAAGGAACGGAGTGTGACTGACGAAGCAATCCCAGATTGCTTCTCCCTCGCGGGAACTCGGGATCGCAATGACGATGCCCTATTTACCGCGTAACTCTGTTTTTATCCCTTTATAACAACAAACAAACTCGGTTGACAGAGAAAGTATAAAGTGATGTACTAAAAAAGTTACCATACTTTTTGAGGTTTTCTCATGAAAGATTTTAAAACCATTAAGAAAATTAAAACTATTAATATAGAAGGCAATGCCCTTGATATATTTATGCGTCGCTACGCCTTAAAAGGCAAAGATGGCAAACCTAGCGAAAGCCTTGAAAAAGCTTTTTTTAGGGTAGCCAGCTTTATAGCGGATGCCGAAAAAACTGAAACGGACAAGAAAAAATATACCGACCTGTTTTACGCTTTGATGGGTTCCAAACGGTTTATTCCCAACACCCCAACATGGTCGGGGGCAAATACCAAACTTGGGCAATTAGCCGCCTGTTTTGTGCTACCCATTTCCGATGATATGGGAAAAGAAAGCGATGGTATATTTCAAACTTTAAGAGACGCCGCTTTAATTCAACAATCGGGTGGCGGAAATGGATTTTCTTTCTCGCGCTTGCGTCCTAAAGGCGCCAGAATAAGCGCGAGTAATGGAATCGCCAGCGGACCTTTGAGTTTTATGGAAATTTATGACGCCGCTTTTGGAGAGATCGCCCAAGGAGGAACTAGAAGAGGCGCCAATATGGCGGTTTTGCGCGTGGACCATCCCGACATTTTGGATTTTATTAAATGCAAAGCAGAAGAAGGAAAAATTTCCAACTTTAATATATCAGTTGGAATTACCGATAAATTTATGAGAGCGGTAAAAAACAACAAGGATTTTGACTTGATTAACCCCACGGGTAAAAGTGTATGGAAAACCTTAAAAGCGAGAGATGTTTTTAACGAGATTGCAAAATTTGCGTATAAAAACGGCGAGCCGGGAATTTTATTTTTAGATACCGCCAATAAATATAATCCCGTTCCAAATCAATATACTTTAGAAGCCACCAATCCGTGTGTTACTGGTGAAACTTTGGTGGCTACACCAAAGGGGTGGAAAAGAGTTGAGGACATATCTAAAGGGGATGAGATATGTACTGTAATGAGTAGAGGAGTGGTGGATAACATAGAGGTACACAAAAATACCCCCGTTTTTAAAGTTTATTTGTCCGATGGTGGTGTTATAAGAGTTACGGCGACCCATCAATTCCATATTAGAGGTTCTAGGGAGAAATTCTTTAGAGCATGCAGACTGGACCAAACAAAGGTTGGAAGTTGGGTTAGAGTATTTAAAGGAGCTATACCAAATAACCCTATCCCGAAAGAAAGGTATGGCATAAGCAACAAAGAGTATGGTTTTCTTGTTGGTTTGTTAGTTGGAGATGGTTGTTATACACCACATGGGCTTTCTAAAAATATTGTTAGAATAAGTACTCATTCGGATGAGTTGGAATGGAATAAATGTGTTGAAGAGTATCTTCGCAAAGTAGGGGCAAAAAAAGTTTATACCTATACAAACAAAAATAGCAAGTCTATGATGATGGACCCTAAACCAGGAAAAGTAGTTTCAGATTGGGTAAAATCATTGCCTTTGACACCTGCAAAAAGCCCGGATAAATTTCTGCCAGAGGTGTATATAAACTCCAATAAGGAGTTTCTTTTGGGTCTCATTGATGGCCTATTCAGTACAGATGGCAGTGTGGACCTTTCATCTAACCACCCAATTGTTCGTTTTCACACATCAAGTGAGAAGCTTGCTCGTCAGGTAAGATTGATTTTATTAATGTTTGGGGTTCATGGAAGAATAAGTGAATCTCCAGCAAACAGTTTTCACTACATAGGAGGTAGAAAGGTAATTCGCAAGCACCCAAAATTTGATGTAACTGTTTCTGGGCAAAGCTTTGGTCGTTTTTTTGAACAATTTACCTTGAGCCATCCCGAAAAACAAAAGAGAATGGTCAAGGCGGCTTTAAGTTGTAATTTCACAGGAGGAAATTGGGCGGCAAGAATTGTTAAAATAGAACCTGATGGAAACGATAAAGTTTACGATGTGCACGAATCTTTTACTGACACATGGATTACAGAAGGGTATGTTTCAAGAGGATGTGGTGAACAATGGTTAGGAGGCTACGAAAACTGCTGTTTGGGTCACATAAATTTAAGCGCCTCGGTAACCGGCAAAGGCATAGATTGGGAACATTTGCGAGAGTCCATAATGCTTGCCACCAGGTTTTTAGACAATGTGGTTACCCAAAACAAATATGTTCCAGCAGTTCCTCAATTAAAAGAAGCGGCCCTAAAAAATCGTCGGATAGGTCTTGGCTTTATGGGTTTGGGGGATGTGTTTTATAAGATGGGAATCCGTTACGGGGATAAGAAAAGCCTAGATTTAGCTTCGCAAATAACGGAATTTATGAGGTTTTATTCTATTAAAGAAAGTATTGAACTTGCAAAGGAAAGAGGCGCTTTTCCGGGAATTAAAGGTAGTGTGTACAACCCCAAGAATTTTAAATGGGAAATTCCCGCGCCTTTATTTAAGCACAAAAATAATTTTGGAAGACCAAAAATTGATTGGGAAGAAATTAAAACCTCTTTAAAAAAATACGGGATAAGAAACTCCACCCAGCTTACAGTTGCTCCCACCGGAACAACTTCCACTGTGTTTGACATAGAAGGGTATGGTTGCGAACCGGTTTTTGCTCTCGCCTATTTTAGAAATGTTTACCAAGCGGCGGGTGGCGACGAAAATTTGAGGCTTACTTATGTTAGTCCCCTGTTCAAGGGATCTTTGGATAAATCTTCTTTAACCAAAAACCAGAAAGAAAAAATTATTGAGGAAGCGCTAAATAAAGGAACCATACAACATTGTGAAGAAGCCCCCAAAAACATTAAAGGTACTTTTGTGGTTTCAACAGACATAACAGCAAAAGAGCATATACTAATGCAGGCGGTTATTCAAAAATTCGTGGATAACTCCATATCCAAAACCTGCAATTTCCCAGAAAACGCTACCGAAGAGGATATAAAAAACCTTTATATTAAGGGGTGGGAGCTGGGGTGTAAAGGATTAACGGTGTATGTAACTGGGTCAAGAAAGGAAGTGGTTCTGGAAACAAAGGAAACGGCGGAGAAAAAACAAGAAGCTCTGTTAAAGTTGGGAGATGCCGATATAAGACCGCGCCCTTCTGTGGTTGTGGGCAGAACGCACAAGATAACCACGCCTGTTGGAAAAGCCTTTATCACCGTAAACAGAAACGGCGAAACGGGCAAACGACCTTTTGAAGTTTTTATTAATATCGGCAAAAGCGGAAGCGATCTATCTTCTATGGCAGAAGCGATGGGCAGACTCATTTCGGGCTGGTTAAGAAGCGCTAAAGAACCAAACAATGCCTTGGAAGAGATACAAAATCAGTTATCGGGGATAGGCGGGTCTATGAGTATAGGCTTTGGACAAAACAGAATAAGCAGTTTGCCCGATGCTGTAGCTAAAGTTCTAAATAAAGAGCTTATGCTTAGCGAAAAATTTGAAAAGGACGCCTCTCAAAAGTTTATGGAAAAAACTCTGGAAGAAAACATCGGTGTGGAAGTTACGGTACAACCATCGCTTTTTATTAAAGATGCATCCATCTGCCCCGAATGCAACAATATGACTCTTGTAGAAACCGAAGGTTGCGTTAAATGTTATTCCTGCTCTTACACCCGTTGCTAATTTCACAATAACAAACTATTGACAAAAATGTCGGTGGTGTATATCCTAGATGTATGTTAATAAGAACGAATGTGTATTTGGAAAACACAATAATCAGCGAGCTTAAGAATATAGCCAAAGAAAACGACTCCACTATGGCCAAAGTAGTAAGAGGGCTACTCCAAGAAGCTTTAAATAAAAACCCCCGCAACATTGAAGGGTTACTTGCTCTAGCAAAAAAAGCTAAATCTACAGGCATAAAAGATTTGGCAAGCAAGCACGACAAATACCTTTACACAAATGGATAAAATATTTATTGACACCGACGCTTTAGTAGCGCTCAACAATCTTTCCGATAAGCTTCACAATAGGGCTTTAGAAGCAGCTAAAAAAATTAACGGGAAATCGTATCAATACTATATTGGGCTAAATATATTGATGGAAACTCTTACAATAGTAAGCCAAAGATGTGGCAAAAAACAAGCTAACGCGCTTCTTAAAGAATTAAGGTCGGAAAATTACATAGTCCTAAACCCTTCCCAAGAAGAGATTCTAATAGCCGAAGAAATATTCGCAAACGCGAGATCTAAAAATTTATCGTATAGCGATTGCATTAGTTTCGCCGTTATGAAAACCCACAATATCTCACAAGCCTTCTCCTTTGACATTCATTTTAAAAAACACGGGTTTAAAAGGATTAGTATAGATAAGTGATATAATGAGAGTATGAGACGAATGGTAGTATTTGATTTCTATAACCTCCTCCACCGCTCATATCACGCTTTTCCGCGAGAGATGAAAACATCCACAGGCGTTCAAACCAACGCAGTTTATGGTTTTATATCATCAGTTTTAAATATAATCAAAGAATTTAATCCTCAATATGTAATTGTCGCAGGGGAGTCAGGACCTTCGTTTAGAAAAGAACAATTTGAAGATTATAAAGCCACCAGAACATGGCGAAAAGACCATCCCGACGAAGCGAAGGAATTGGACGCGCAAGCTGAACTTGTAAAAGAAATATTGTCGGCAATGGAAATCCCTCTAATAGACATCCCAACTTATGAAGCGGACGATGTTATTGGAAGTGTAACGAAAAAATTCGCCAAGGATAATGTGGAAATGCTCCTAATCTCCAACGATATGGATATGTTGCAGTTGGTTAATGGATTTGTTAAGGCGTTTCGTCCCGCAAGACCTCCTTTTGTAAAAAAGAAGATATATACCAAAGAAGAGGTTGTAAAAAGTTTTGGGTTTGGACCGGATAAAATTGTTGATTACAAATCTTTGCGAGGAGACCCTAGCGACAACATTCCTGGTGTAAAAGGAATTGGCGAAAAAACCGCTAAGAAATTAATCCACGAGTTTGGAAGTTTAGAAAACATATATAAAAATATTGATGCCATTACCCCGCCAGCGCTAAAAAAAAAGCTTACGGAAGGAAAAGAAAGCGCGTTCTTGTCAAAAGAGTTATCCACAATTAAAATTGATGTTCCCGTGGAGACTTCTTTAAAAGACGCGGAAATAAAGGATTTCAGAAATGAGAATGTCCTTTCCGCTTTTAATAAATATGAATTTAAATCTTTACTGGAAAAACTCTCCTCGGACAAAACCCCGCCCACACACGAGAATCAAATGGGGCTAGGATTATAATTCCAGCGTCATTGCGATCCGCCAAACTGGCGGAGAAGCAATCCCTAACGAGATTGCTTCGTTGTTCGCCTACGGCTCACTTTCTCGCAATGACGATGTGTTAAAATACTCTTATGCCTAAAATCGCAATTATTCACGACTATCTTAACACTTATGGCGGAGCCGAAAGTGTTGTTAACGCTATTTGGGAGCTTTTTGATAAACCTCCTATCTACACCGCTTTATGGAACCCCAAAGCCTTTGAAGGTACAAAAGCTTTTGAAAATGCAGATATCCGCGTTCCCAAATGGGCAGGTTTCCCCTTCGTAAATAAGTTCTATAAATACTTGGTTCCCTTATATCCCCTAATGTTTGAAAGACTTAATTTGAGCGATTTTGATATTATACTTTCTTCCTCGGCAAATTTTGCCAAAGGAGTAAAAACTAACAAGGGTCAACTGCACATAAGCTACATTCACACACCTCCCCGCTTTTTATACGGATATCCCACCGAAACCGTTAAACGAGATGTATGGTACTGGAAACCAATTCTAAAAGTTGTGGATTATTTCTTATTAAGATGGGACCAAAAAGCCGCGCAAAGACCAGATTTTCTCTTGTGTAATTCAAAAGAGGTAAAGCTGAGAATCAAAAAATTTTATAAACGGGACGCTGAAATAATTCCGCCATTTCTATCCTTGAATAAAGACTATGAAGAGATAAAAGCCGAAGGCGGCGATTACTATTTAATAATTACTAGAATGTCTTTATACAAAAATCCCGATAAAGTTATCTTGGCATGCAAGGAACTTGGGCGGAGTTTAAAAGTTGCGGGGAACGGGAAAGAATTTGAGAGATTTAAAAAAATTGCGGAAGATGTTTCGTCCAACAAAGGCAAGATTGAAATGTTAGGTTTTGTATCCGAAAAAAGAAAAACGGCTTTGCTTAAAGGTTGTCGCGCCTTTATTTACCCAGTTGAATATGAAGATTTTGGAATGGCACCCCTTGAAGCAATGTATTTTGGAAAACCCGCTATAGTTTTAAACCAAGGCGGGCTTAAAGATTACCTTGTGGAGGAATATAACGGCATATATATACAAAAACCCACCGTAGAAGGGGTGGCGAACGCTATAAAAAAATTTGAGGGTATGGAGAAGAAAGTTAATTGGGAAAAGAATTGTAAGAAAACGGCGGAGAGGTATACTAAAGAACAGTTCCAACACAAACTAAAAGAGTTTGTGGAGGAGAAATGGGAGAAGGCATCTCAAATGTTAAATGTCAAATGTCAAAACCACATCTGAAATCTTAAATCTGAATAAGGTGCTCATTAAGTTTTTAGTTTTAAGTTGTGACTACGCGAAGCGAACTTACTTCGTAACTTTTGAGATTTGCGTTTTGAGATTTGACATTCTTTTATGCCCGAACTACCAGAAGTAACTACAATTACAAATCAACTTAAAAAAGAGGTGGTAGGTAAAAAAATCTCTTCTGTTTTTATTAACCAAAATTACAAGGTGTATCCTTCAAACGAAGAATTTATTAAGGATGTCCTTGGCTCTAAAGTTCGGGATGTTTTTAGAATTGCAAAAGTAATCGTTATTGAAATTAAAAAAGGCGATGAAGAAAAGTATATTGCAATACATTTAGCTATGACCGGCCGGTTACAATTAGCTAAAGATTCGCCTTATCTAGTTAAATGCGAGTTTGAAGACAAATCAAAAATAGTTTTTGCGGACCAGAGGCGGTTTGGATATGTAAAACTTTTAGATGAAGTAGAACTTGCGAAACTTAAAAATAAATACGGCCCCGATCCTTCGGAAGTTACCGCTATAAAGTTTGAGAAAAGGATTAAGAGCAAAAACACGAATATAAAAAACGCGCTATTGGACCAACAAATAATTGCCGGAATCGGCAACATTTACGCAAACGAGGCTTTGTTTATGGCTAAAATTCATCCCAAAACCCGTACTAACAATATAACAACACAACAATACAGCCATTTACTCGCAGAAATTAAGCAAGTTTTATCTGATGCTATTAAACATAAAGGGTCAACCTTATCCGACTTAATGTATAGTGACATTTATGGAAAATATGGGGAACATCAAAAATACTTTAAGATTTATGGAAAACAAAATGAAAACTGCGCGGTCTGCAAAACTAGAATTGAGTTTATAATCCTAAATGGACGCGGGACTTATTTCTGCCCTGCTTGCCAAAAACTATGTTTATAAAAGAGCTGACCCTAACAAATTTTAGAAATCACAAAAAGGCTACCTTTAACTTCAGTAAGGGTGTTAATTTAATACTGGGCCCAAACACTTCGGGCAAATCAAATGTCCTTGAGGTTTTATATTTTTTAGCCACGGGCTCATTTATAAAAGCGAGTTTAGATGGAGACATTATCGCTTACAACGAAAGCTTTTGCAGAATAGACGCAGTGGTTAATAAAAAAGAGGATGCTGTTAGCCTATCCAGCGCTGTAGTATATGTAGAAGAGACCGATAAAACCACAAAAACTTATGAGGTTAACAAAATAAAAAGAGCAAAAAATAAATTTTTGGGAAATTTTTACGCCGTTTTGTTTACTCCGGAAAGCTTGGAGCTTGTTACCGACTCCCCTTCTCTAAGGCGCGAATATATGGATTTTGTGTTGTCTCAAACCGATCCTAAATATCGGGTTATTAAACCTCTTTATGATAAGGTGGTAAGAAACCGAAACCGCATTTTGGAAAAAATTAGGGACACTCGCGTATCCTCCGTTCAACTGGATTATTGGGATATGAAAACTCTGGAATATGGAATATATATCCAAAATACGAGAGATGCTTTTTTTAATTTCGTGGACAGAGAAATGGGCGACACTTCTAAATTATTAGGTCTCAAAAACCTTAAAATTAATTATTTAAAAAACCCTATTTCAAAAGAGCGGCTACAAGACTTTCGTTTAAAAGATATTCAAGCAGGGGTAACTTTAATAGGTCCCCACCGAGACGATTTTGAGTTTTTGCTACAGAACCGAAACCTAAAAAGTTTTGGCTCGCGAGGAGAACAAAGAACTGGAGCGATAGCCCTTAAAATGCGCGAACTTGCGTTTATTAGAAACGAATTGAACAACAACCCCACTCTTCTTTTAGACGATATCTTTAGCGAACTAGATGAGAAACATAGAGAAACCATAATAAATATCTGCCAAGACCAACAAACTATAATTACTTCGGCAGAAAAAGATTTAGTCCCCAAACCCCTAATAGCTCTTGCTAAAACATTTTATCTTTAGGATTATTTTTCTTGCGGGAAATTTGCGGAAATTTTGCGGGAAATGGTAGAATGGGAAGAAGGGATGGTTTTATGGCTTTATTGTTTTCTGGTTTCAATAACAATACAACAATACGGCAATAAAACAATTATCAGATTAATATGTATTCTCCAAAATACACTATAACTAACAACATATTAAACAATGTGGGGCGGGTAGAGGCGGCAAAAGAAATTATTGAAAACTCCCCTCTTATACCTTCATGGGAAAGGGATTTTGTAAAAGACGCGCAAATAAGAACTGTTCACTACTCTACTCATTTGGAAGGCAATCCTTTGGAATTTCCGGAAGTGAAAAAAATAATAGAAGGCTACGAAGAAGATGTTATCGCTCACGATAGAGATGTTTATGAGGTAATAAATTATAGAGAACTTGTCCGTTTTATAGAAAAACTTTTTGAGGAATCCAAAAAGAATAAAAAAACTTCCGCGGATATTATAAACTTAAATTTAATCTTAAAAATACATAAAATACTTTCTCATAAAATATTAAAGGAGGAGAGGCAAGGGAAAATAAGAATTAAAAACGCCAATTTAATAAGTTCAAAAAATTTTGAAAAAGTATTAACATTTCCAAAAGCTGGTGAAATACCGCTTTTATTGGAAAATTTCTTGGCTTGGCTAATTTCCAAAGAAGGAAAAGGGATACATCCCGTTCTAAAGGCGGGAATTGTCCACTATGAGGTGACAAAAATTCACCCTTTTGACGACCAAAATGGTCGAACTGCTCGGGCGCTTTCAACATTAATTTTGTATCTGGACGGGTACAACATTAAAAGTTTTTTTTCGCTGGACGAACATTTTGACCAAAACCCGATGGATTACTATAACCATTTGGCAAGCGTTCAAGAAAATAACGGGGATTTAACAGAGTGGCTAACATATTTTAGCAAAACCCTTGCCATTGAACTTAATAGAATTAAAAACAAGGTTTTGAAATTGTCCAAAGACGCGAAACTAAAGGATGTTGTTGGACAGGTAGCGTTAAGCGAAAGGCAGGAAAAGATTGTAAATTACATTCAGGATTTTGGATTCATAAATAACAGCAAGTGGAAGAAAATATTTTCAGATTACAGCGACGACACAATTTTAAGAGATTTGCAGGAATTGTTGAAAAATAAGATCATAAAAAAGGTTGGAAAAACAAAATCGGCAAGGTATGTTTTAAGATAAAAAAGAATGGTTATATGGTTTTATTGTTACTTCTTCCAAAGTTTGTACAAGTTTTTTAATTCTTGAACGGTGGTGGCGTCTTTGGTTGCAATGTCATCTCTAAAAGCAATAAGTCTCGGAAACCGCAAAGCGTACCCCGCTGTGTGAATTGGGCTTACGGTTATTTCATCCGCTCTTATAGAAGTTAAAATTTTAGGCTCGCACCATACATCGCAAAAAAGCTCTTTTGGGACAATATACTCCTTTGGTTTTT
>Ga0180007_10003404_pt1 | contig 17764 bp, 20 predicted proteins | sample MM_PC_MetaG_FD_121122 | JGI IMG/M metagenome (GOLD analysis project Ga0180007, IMG submission 121122) | Groundwater microbial communities from the Aspo Hard Rock Laboratory (HRL) deep subsurface site, Sweden - MM_PC_MetaG | ecosystem: Environmental > Aquatic > Deep subsurface > Groundwater... | reverse complement strand
GATCAAAATCTTTACTGGCCTTATCTTTTAACAGATCATCCATTATTAATCCTTCCTCTTTTGTTCAAATAGAGAGTCTATATACTCCCTTATAAACTATTGTCAACATCTTTATAGTGTAATCTCAAGAATTCTATATCCATACGCATTAATGATCTGAGTGTTATAGTATTCATATGATTTATTATTCCCGGAACCATAGATATGAATATGCCCGTGAATCAAATAAAACGGTTTATACTTTTTCATAAATGTATTAAAGACCTTAAATCCCCTATGTGCGAGATCGTTCTCGGCAACTTCTATTATACCATGAGGTGGTGAATGCACTACCAGTATATCCAGAAAGCGTCCATACCGAATTTTATTGGAGATCAATCGTGGAATTAATTTTAATATTTTAAATCGCATCTCTTTTTCGGTGTATTGATACTTTTTATTATTATATTTATATGAACCTTCTAATCCTGCGATCAATAAACCGCCGGCATTAATTACTTTTTCATCAATATTCTTAAATCCTCCCATATACTTGAAGCTTTTTGGGCTCTTTTCAAATTCCTCATCACTCTTGCGGACATGATTCCCGAAAACGAAATAGAGGGGGACATTCAGATTACTCACCAGAAAATCATAATAGTAAAAGGGGAGATCCCCTGCAGAAAGGATCAGATCAATATCCTTTAGCCGTGGATTCTTGTCTATGTTTTCATTATATAATATGGGACTGACTTTATCTGAAATAAGCAATATTTTCATTTCAATATCTTCTGAATATTTCCCTCATTTAGCAAATAGATATTTTTTGCAATATTTGCTAATTTCTTATTATGAGTCACCATAACGATAGTTAAGCCTTCCTTATTTAGACCTTTGATAACTTCCAGCAGTTTCATGCTGGCATCCAGATCCAGATCACCCGTTGGCTCATCAGCCAGAAGGATTTTTGGACGGGTCACCAGAGACCTGGCAACAACCAGACGCTGAAGCTCTCCCCCGCTTAATTCTCTGGGATATCGGTTCCGAAGATCAAACAGATCGAACTTCTCCATCAATTCTTCGATCCTGTCATGAAAAGAGATACTCCTGTGATCATAATCGAATAGAGATAAAGGAGCCAGCAGATTTTCATGCACGCGTAAATGGTTGATCACTATCTTTTTCTGAAAAATGATGCCAATGTTCTCCCTTCTTATCCTTGACCATTCTCTGTCAGGGAGCTTTGTCAATTTCATGCTGTCAAAATAGATATCACCGGAAGTTGGCCTGACCAGCCCGGCTAAAAGAAGTAATAAAGTTGATTTACCTGCTCCGGACGGACCTACCAGTGAAATAAAATTTTTTTCGTTAATATCCAGATTGATCCCATCCAATGCATTCACTTCGGAATCTTTATCAGCAAATTGTTTCTTGATGTCTATTAATCTAAAAAACAAAATTACACCTCATTTAATATCTTACTATATTATAAGGATCTTTATAAGCATAATAAAAACCAAATGGTATATATGTTAAAAACAACAGAATAAAAATAAAGAAAAAACTAAAGAGGAATCCTTTCAGAAGAGTTAAAAAAAAGGGAAGGTCAAAACTGGTGTTTAGAAATCCTGCCAGAAAAAACCTGAAATTATAAATAAATATAAATTCTATAAGAACAATAAAGATCATAACTATAATGCTTAAGATCATGCTCTCATTTATGATCAGAGTGATGATGTCTCCCCTTGTTGCACCGCTGCACCGAAATAAACCCAGCTCATTCTTTCTCAATTTAAGGGTAAAAATGGTCATGATAATGATCAGTAAAAGTGAAAGCAGATTGATCAATAAAAAGAGAAAACCGAAGATAGCCTGAGAAACCCCTTTATTTAACACGGGTGCCTGTAAACTGAATGCCATAAAGACATTCAATAAAAAAAATATCCATAAAACAATAATAACCAGTTTTAATATAAACCATAATTTAAAACGAAATAATCCTTTTCTAGCAAGCCAAAATAAATTTAACTTTTCTTTTTTCCCCATATTAAGAATTATTATCCTGTTTTTACATTAATTAACTAATCAGTAAATTTCATCAAAAAAAACATTGATATTCGCCAGCTCATTTGAGACTATTCTTTTTCTTTACTTATCCTTAGCAGGTTTGTCCTTCTCGTCTTTTATTTTATCTTTTACAGGCTCTTCTTTCTTATCTTCTTTCTTATCTTCTTTCTTATCTTTTTTCTTATCTTCTTTCTTATTTTCTTTCTTACTTTCTTCTATAGATTTATCTTTCTCATCTTTTCCTTTATCTTTTGCAGGTTCCTCTTTTTTATCATCTTTTTTATCATCTGCAGGTTTATCCTTCTCTTCCCTGGCTTTATCCTTAGCCGGTTCTTCTTTTGGAGACTCTTCCTTGGCAGCTTCTTTAGCAGCAGCGGCTTCTTCTTTAGCAGCCTTTTCTTTTTCGGCTTTCTCATTAGCGGCTTTTTCTTTTGCAGCAGCAGCTTCAGCCTTCTCTTTTTCCTTCTTCCTTGCAGCCTCAGTTTTTTTCTCATAATCCAGCTTCAGCAGTCGATGACGCCGCTGCGCTCTTTTTAACTTTTTCCGCAAAGATCTTAATGCCGGATCCTTCTCTTTTTCTTTGGAAGTCTTATATTTTGCTGATGCATCCGTTACTTTCTTATTAAGCTCATTGACCTTTTTTTCAAGTTCCTCAATTTTTTTCGTATCCATTCAAATGCTCCTTATTTATACATATATTAGCTTTTTGCTTTAAAAGCAAAAGAAATAGCGTTTTCATGCAATTTAATTAGCTTATATTTAATATAATTTAAAAATATGTCAAGAAAATTATTAAAACCCCCGGGAAGCGCCTCCGCCACCTGAAAAGCCTCCTCCAAAACCGCCAAAACTCCCACCACCGGAACCGAATCCTCCGGAGGAGCCGGAAGAACTTCCGCCTCCAAAAAAACCGGGAAAAAATAAGAACGGGAAAAACCGCCCTCCAAAACCCGAAAAAATAAGAAAAAAGAGAATAAATTTAAAAATAATCCATGCTCTGGAAGACTTGCTCTTTTTCGGTTTTAGATCAAAATTTTTCACATCCTCTATATTTAAATTATAATATTTCGTTAAGGTTGTCACAATAGCCATTGTGGTCAAATAAATACCCTGATCGTAATTATTCTCCTTTAAATATGGAATACCATAGGTGTCCAGCAACCTACCGGCCATACCGTCGGTCATTGCCTCTTCCAGGCCATATCCTACTTCGATCCTTATCTTTCTCTCATTCTTTGCCAGAATAAAGAGCAGTCCGTTATCCTTCCCTTTTTTCCCTATACCCCATTTTTCGAACAGTTCAACCGCAGCCTGTTCAATAGTATAATCTCCTATACTCGGAAGAGTTACAACGGCTATTTCAATTCCAGATACTCTCTCAAGTTTTGTTAATAACAGCTCCATGCTATTTACATTTTCACTGCTTAATACATTGGCAAGATCATTGACATACCCTTTGGGCTTTACTTTTAAAAAATCCTGAGTATATCCAAAATTAGCGAAAACAACAAGAAAAAATAAAAATAATATTGATCTTTTCTTCATATTATGACGCACCATTTACTTTAAACTTATCCACATAATCAGCTATCACCTCAAAATTCTGAATAACCCCTTTAAAAAGAGCAAGAAACTCATCTTTTTTTGAGTATTTCTTCTCCCCGGTCTTAAATTTCTGCAATTCCATAAAAATATCCAGTTTAGTACCTGCTAGTTCAGATACTGCGCTTGAGAGTTTTTGAAGATCATTTGTAAGGTCTTTCCTGTTCAACCGTAGAATATTCTTTAAGATCTCCACCAGAGACGATAAAGTACCGCGCAGGATCAATTTTAACAGCCTGTTATTTCTATAATAAGAGACCAGAGATCCACGAAGATAGATAAGCTTACTCTTAACCTGATTTTCCAGCTCCAGCCTTAAATTTTTATGCTCAATATTTAAAATCCCGAAAACATCCTGTCCAAAAAGGACCTGGTTATTCTCCTTTATATCACTATACTCCATTGGATAAACATCGGTAGAGGTTTTGATCTCTTTTTCTGTCAGGACCATCGGCAGGGCTAAGTTCAATTTTTTGCTGTATTTTTTTAAGAACTTATTCAGGTCCATCAGTTCCTGATTATTCCGTTCTTTTCTGATGATCATCAGGTTGATATCTGATCTTTTAAACAGATATCCTCCCCTGACATAACTGCCGTATATTATAATTGAGATCAGGTTTTCCTTAAAAACCGACTTTATATCATTAATAACAGTATCTTTAAGATCTTCAAATTTTTTCATCATGATCCTCCGCGATATGATTGTAACAATATATGGTTTAAGCAATGAATGTCAATAAAATAATCAATTAATTTCATTGAGGTGCCAGATCTTGAAATTATATATGATTTGGGGTCAAACCTTGAAACTTCCTCAAGATATGGCACCTTTAATAATTATTAATATTGACGAAAAGAGATAATGGAGGTATACTATAGCTGAAATGAAAAGAATTTATACTCTTTTATTCATCATTTTGTTCTCTCTGAACCTGTATGCAGATAAGATCCTTGTACCCATGGACAACACACAAACCGACCATCTGCATGCATACGGCCTTGTGTACTGGACTTTAACACTGGGTCAAAAGAGCGAATGGCTGCTGAATTATAAAGACGGCTCTTTTATCCTTGACAATACTAAAGAGGTAGCTGAAAAAGCGAACCTGATGGGTGTCTCGACCATTACCGTAAATGATGCAGATCTGACCCGGATCTATCAGGAAATTGAAGAGAATAACATGAAGAGGATCTTCTTAAATAAAGCCCCAAAGATCGCTGTATATGCACCTCCTTTTTCTGATCCCTGGGATGACGCTGTGCGCCTGGCATTAGAATACGCTGATGTCCCATACACGCGTCTATGGGACAAAGAGGTATTACTGGGTGACCTGGAAAAATATGACTGGCTTCACCTTCATCATGAAGATTTTACAGGACAGTATGGAAAATTCTACTCTTCGTTCCGCAATATGGACTGGTATAAAAAGAAGGTCGCCAAGTTCAGACAGGTCGCCAGGTTATTAGGGTACACCAGTGTCCCCCGGGAAAAACGAGCTGTAGCTAAAATGATTCAGGATTATGTATCCAAGGGAGGATTTTTATTTGCCATGTGCTCAGCCACAGACACATTGGATATTGCACTGGCTTCCGATGAACTTGATATTGTTCCCGAAGAGATTGACGGGACCGGTATCACACCAAATGCCCAGGAGAAACTGGATTTTAACAGGACCTTTGCTTTTACAGATTTTAAACTGGTCTTTGATCCCTATGTTTACGAATTTTCCGATATTGATATAAATATCATGACGGAGGGGCTTTATAACCAACCCGATACTTTTTCTTTATTTGAATTTTCCGCAAAGATCGATCCTGTCCCGACTATGCTGGTTCAGAGCCATAAGAATGTTATAAAAGGATTCCTGGGGCAGACAACCGCCTATAACAGAAAAGTGATCAAGGAAGGCATCACCATTCTGGCAGAGACACCAAATACAGTAAGAGTTAAATATATACATGGAGAATTCAATAAAGGAACTTTTACCTTTCTTGCCGGACATGATCCTGAAGACTACCGCCATCTGGTGGGTGATCCGCCCACAGACCTCTCCTTACACAAAAATTCAGCCGGGTTCAGGCTGATCCTGAATAACATCCTTTATCCTGCCGCTAAAAAAAACCCCCAGAAAACATAAATAGGGGTCAGGGCTTGAAATTATATATGATTTGGGATCAGACCTTGAAATGTTTAAACTCGGGGGTCAAACCTTGAAATGTGAAAATTGAGAAGCAATTTTCACATTTCAAGGTTTGACCCCCGAGAAAAAACTTCCTCAAGACCTGACCCCTATAAAAACTTTCCGTTATCTTTTAGAAAATAGTATATCCGTAAAATATCCTGTTTCAATACTTTAACTGTCAATTCACCAAAACTCTTCTTAAATCGCACCTTTCCGCTGTAAAGATCAAGAATAAGATCTCTGGGAATCCCCTTTACAGATCCTAATATATGTTTCTTCACCTCCTTTTTCTCCTGTAAAGTGGCCTGAATAAATTTAATGATCCCTGATTCCTCGAGCAATAATCGTAAGTTCACCGGCGTTAAATTAATAATAATACTGGCAAATACAACAATATCCCTGGATTTCTCATCATAGATCAGATCCTTCATGGCTTCGATCACTTTCATCCTGGCATTAATGACTTCTTCTTCAACAGCATTCTCATTATAAAAAATAAGATCTGCTAAAAATTCATCTGATGCATTCCGGCTCAAATTTTCCATGAATAACTTCACATCCTCTTTTCTGCAGCTTTTTAAACTGACGAGGAGCGTCTTTCTATCCACTTTGATCTTGATCTTCTCGATCATCTCTTTTCTGTTCATCTCGTTCAGGTAATCCTCATATGGCCTCTTTTGAAACAGTGTTAAATATTTCTCCTTTTTTAACCTCTCTTTTATCTGTAAAATGTACTTTAACTGAGAGAGCGATAACTGATCATTAAAGATCAATTTTTCTATACCTGACCTTATCAAATAAAATGACTCATCGATCCATCTCTTGTCGGATCCCATAAAAGATATATTCTTCTGTACATCCTCCTGTACATTTCTGGAAAGATTCTTCAGGAGCTTCCTCTTTGTCTCATTATCACTGAATCCGGCTATAAATCCTGTAAGCATGGTCTCTTCAATAATATTACTTTTCAATAATAAAGTGATAAGATGCTGAATATCTTTATCCTCGAGTGTATAAATAAAATTTCGCAGATCCCAGAAACTTGTAATACTGTCTCTGTATAACCTGAGTTTAAAATAATCCAATAATTCTTGAATGCTTTTTTTATTTTTGGTTTTAACTGTCCGGTCGTCAGAAGAGATCAATCCAATAATAAAATCACGTAAAAAAATTTTTGTAATAAGAATTGAAAAAGGAAGAGTTCCTTTTATGGTCTTTTTTTCATACTGCAGTAGCAAATAATTACTGTCAAATGAAATATCGTCAATATAACTTTCAATACTGACCTGAAGCTTTTTAAAATTCAATGCATAGATATTCTTTAATCCCGCATGAAAAAAATCTGTTATTTCTTTTAAAAATTCATCCTTGTCCGTGTATGAAAAATCTTCCCGTTTTAAGAGGATGAAAGCTCTGTTATCAAAGAATCCCCGGTAAAGAACCGGATAAATAAAAAATTTTAAAAGATCCGGATGATCCTTTTCATTGATGATCAAAAAATCATTTGCATTAAGGTTATTATTCTGAGGCAGAAAAAAATCATTCAGAAAAAAATAGTTGCTCTTTAGATCATTCAATACCTTTAACTTTTTTAATCTCCTTTATTAAAGCCGGAACGACCTCGAAAAGATCGCCAACGATCCCGTATGTAGCCACATTAAAGATAGGAGCATCCGGATCCTTGTTGATCGCAATAATAATATCCGATGTCTGCATACCTGCAAGATGCTGGATCGCACCTGAAATACCACAGGCAATGTATAACTTTGGAGCTACGGTCTTTCCAGTCTGGCCGACCTGATGGTGAGGTTCGATCCAGCCGGCATCTACTGTAGCCCTTGATGCTCCTACAGCAGCTCCTATTACCGAAGCCAGCTCTTTTATGAGTGTAAAATTTTCCGGCTTATGAAGTCCCCTGCCTCCTGACACGATCACTTCTGCTTCTTCAAGGTTCACTTCCCCCTGGGCCTGGTTCACTATTTTTAATATCTTTGTGCGGATATCAGCTTCTTTTATTCCGGCTTTAAAGTGAACGATCTCTCCTTTCCTCTTGTCATCCTTTTTGCCGATCTTCATTACTTTTGGGCGCACCGTGGACATTTGCGGTCGCCGGTAGGGACATTCGATCGTGGCCATTAAATTACCGCCAAAAGCAGGCCTTGTCTGAAGCAGGATACGCCTCTCCATATCAAAATCAAGCCCTGTACAGTCAGCTGTAAGCCCGGTATTAACCCTGACCGCAATACGCGCTGCCAAAGCTCTGCCGATACTGGTTGCACCCATTAGAACAATTTCCGGTTTTTCTTCATTAATTATATTGGTCATGACATTGGCATAAGAATCACATCGATATTCCTTTAAAATAGGATCCTCTGAACATATAACCTTGTCCGCTCCATAACTAATTGCGATCTTTGCAAGATCGGATATCTTATCTCCCAGGATCACAGTGATCACCTTTGTCTTTATCTGATCAGCCAGTTCCCTTGCTTTAGATATCAGTTCAATGGCTACATTAGCCAATTTCTTCTCCCTGGTTTCACCAAAGACCATTATCCCTTCATGTCCTTCAATATTTACATGCTGTTTATCATCTTTAAAGATCTTGATAGCCTGAAAAGGACAGACCTCTACACAGGCATTACAATACGTACATCCGTCTCCAATAATAGCCAGTCTGTTATCTATTGTTATTACATTAAAAGGGCATTTTTTAACACAGATACTACACCCTGTACATTTTTCAGCATCTACAATAATTTCCACAGTATCCTCCTGCACAAAAAATTATTATTATAAAAGCTTCATTTCCTGAAGCCGTTTGATGGTTTCCGTTGCTATTTCAGCAGGCTCCCCTTCCAGGATCTCTCCTCTCCCGCGTGGCGAAGGTGTAAAGGTTCTTACAACTTTAGTCGGTGAATTGTCCAATCCGATCTTATCATTTTCCGCATTAATATCCAATGCAGTCCAGACAGTGATCTCTTTCTTTTTAGCCATCATCTTCCCCTTTAAACTGGGATATCGAGGTTCATTCATCTCCTTTAATACAGTGAACAGGGCCGGTAATTTACATTCTACTTCTTCATATCCCTCTTCCATCATCCTTTCTACTTTGGCTTTATCACCCTTGATCTCTATCTTACGAATATAGGCAACCTGCGGGATATCAAGCCATTCAGCTACACCCGGACCTACCTGAGCCGTATCACCGTCGATCGCCTGCTTTCCAAAGAGCAGAACATCAAATTTTCCGATCTTTTCTATGGCTTTTGAAAGTGTATAAGATGTTGCCCATGTATCTGCACCGGCAAACTTTCTGTCGCTCACAAGAATAACGTCATCAACACCCATGGCCAGGGCATCACGAAGAGCTGATTCTGCCTGAGGCGGGCCCATTGTAATAACGGTAACCTTTCCGCCATGTGCCTCCTTTAATTTTAATCCTTCTTCAATCGCATTTTCATCAAATGGATTTATAATACTGGGGACACCCTCCCTGATAAGCGTATTGGTCTCCGGATCGATCCTGATCTCAGTAGTATCCGGAACCTGTTTGATACATACAATTATCTCCATAATCTTTTCTCCTGTTAAAAATTCTCTAATGCTTTTTTGGCAGCCTCTTTTTCAGCTACCCTTTTATTCTTCCCTTTCCCGACACCCAGCACCTTGCTGTTCAATCGAACTCCAACCTTAAAAATTTTTTTATGGTCCGGCCCATCCTCCTCTATAAGGTAGTATTCGGGATTAGATTTATACTTCTTTTGAATTTTCTTCTGTAATTCACTCTTATGATCAAAAATATTATCTGAAGTAATATTATGTTCAATTACTTCCTTAAAAAGTCTTAAAATAAGAGCCCTGCACTTCTTTAAACCGGAATCGATATAGTAAGCTCCTATTACACCCTCCAAAGCATCACTGATCAGAGACCGTTTTTCCCTCCCGCCTGTGATCTCCTCACCTTTTCCTAAAAGAAGGAACTTGTTCAGTTCTATGTTTCCGGCGATCGAATACAATACTTCTTCACTTACAATGTATGATTTTAACTTGGACAGGTCCCCTTCCCTCAATGTTTTATAATTTAAAAAGAGGTATTCAACAATGAGCATAGAAAGCAATGAATCACCTAAAAATTCAAATTTTTCATTATGCTCTTCATTACTGTACATCTCATGTGCATAAGATGAATGAGTTAAAGCTTTATTAAGTAAACCAATGTCCTTGAACCTGATCTTAAGGATCTTAAAAAAATTATATAACTCTTTTTTTCTGTTTTTATCAATCTTATTCTTCATATTTTCTAATGGCTACAGTTGAATTATGTCCTCCAAATCCGAAAGAATTGGAAAGTGCTACTTTAAATTCAACCTTCCTCTCTTTATTGGGAACACAATCCAGATCGATCTGCGGGTCCTGATTATCAAGATTTATGGTAGGAAAGATGATACCTTCCTGCATACCAATAATGGTTGATATAAGCTCCACTCCTCCCGCTGCACCCAGAAGATGCCCGATCATGGACTTTGTAGAACTGATCATCAGCTTTTTAGCATGATCGCCAAAAGCCTCCTTAATAGCAGTAGCTTCTGCAACATCTCCTACCGGAGTAGATGTTCCGTGAGCATTAATATATTCCACCTCTTCCGGTTTGATCCCCGAATCCTTAACACAATGCCTCATAGACAAAGCAGCAGCATGCCCATTGGGATCAGGAGCCACCATTTCAAAAGCATCATTCGACATACCGAAACCAAGTAATTCAGCATGTATCTTTGCTCCCCGTTTCCTGGCATGTTCCAGCTCTTCCAGTATAATAACACCGGCTCCCTCTCCCATGACGAATCCGTCCCGATCCTTATCAAAAGGACGGGAAGCTTTCTGGGGATCATCATTCCGGAAAGAAATTGCCTTCATAACGGCAAATCCCTGGATCCCGATAGGATTAACAGCAGATTCTGCGCCGCCTGCAATCATTACATCGGCCCGGCCGACACGGATTATATCCATAGCAACCCCCAAAGCATGATTGGAAGTGGCACAGGCAGAGGAAACTGAATAATTGGGGCCTTTTAAATTATATTTGATCGCTACTTTTCCAGAAGCCATATTGGTGATGATCATAGGAATAAAAAATGGACTGACCTTGGAAGTTGCAATAAAACTTTCAGTATTATCTTTAAATACGGATATCCCGCCTATACCGGACCCGATAATAACGCCTGTTCGTTCGTTATCAATATTATCACTGTTCAATCCTGCATCCTCATACGCCATGGAGGCAGCACCTATGGCAAACTGAAGAAACTTATCCATACGGCGTGCTTCCTGCTTAAGAATAAACTTTTCAGGGTCCCAATCCAATACTTTACCTGCAATACGGCATCGGAATTTTTCAGGATCAAAATCATCTAATAAAACCACACCCGATCGTTTATTTATCAAGCCATCCTTAAGTTTCTCAATACCCACGCCAAACGGGGTAACAGCTCCCATTCCGGTAATTACAACCCGTCTACTCACGATCCACCTCCGAATTTAATTACATAATTACAGAATCAGTTTTATATAAACTGATCATATAATCAAGCAATTAAAACAAAGGTCTTCATAATCATCATATTTACAATAAAACAGAATGATTACGAAGACCTCCTATCACAATAAAAACAATTATAAATTATTTTCCTTGAGCTTCTAAATATTTTACAACATCGCCAACTGTTTTTAATTTCTCAGCTTCTTCATCGGGAATACTCATACCGAACTCTTTTTCAAAAGCCATTACCAGTTCAACAGTTGCTAATGAATCAGCACCTAAATCATCAATAAAAGATGCTTCCTGTTTTACTTCATTAGGGTCAACACCTAATTCATCCACAATGATCTTTTTAACTTTTTCAAAATCAGCCATTATCATTACCTCCTAATTAATAATTCATTCTATTTTTTTTTCTTTGCACTTTCACGAATAAGATGTGAAGCGATAACTTCTCTCTGGATCTGGTTTGTTCCTTCATAGATCTGTGTGATCTTGGCATCACGCATATATTTCTCTATAGGATACTCTTTCATGTATCCGTAACCGCCAAACAGCTGGACACAATCTAAAGTAACTTTCATAGCTACATCAGAAGCAAACAACTTGGCCATAGCAGAATATTTAGCTACATTCTTGCCGCCGTCATCTATGACCTTAGCGATATTATATGTCAAGGCCCTGGCTGCCTCAATATGAGTAGCCATATCGGCCAGCATGAACTGAAGGGCCTGAAAGGAGATGATCTTCTTCCCGAACTGTTCCCTGGTCCTCATATATTCAATTGTTTCATCGAGCGCTCCCTGGGCAATACCAATCGCCTGGGCTGCAATACCGGGCCTGGAAGTATCAAAGGTCTTCATCGCAACGATAAATCCCATTCCTTCCCTTCCGATCAGATTCTCTTTCGGGATCTTGCAGTCATCAAAGATCAGCTCCCGGGTCGCACTGCTCCGGATACCCAGCTTATCCTCTTTTTTCCCGAAAGTAAATCCGGGTGTATCCTTTTCTACGATAAAAACAGATGCCCCTCTTGCTCCCTTTGTCTTATCGGTCATGGCAACGACCGAATAAATCTCAGCCTCCCCGCCATTGGTGATCCATTGTTTCATACCATTAAGAACATAATGATCTTTTTCCAGTTTAGCCGTTGTCTGGATATTACCGGCATCACTCCCGGCATTTGCTTCTGTTAAACCAAAAGCAGCCAACTTCTTGCCTGAAGCAATATCAGGAAGATACTTTTTCTTCTGTTCCTCGGACCCTGAAAGCAGGATCGGAAATGTCCCTAATGCACTGGCAGCATAACTTACGGCAATACCGGCGCAAACTTTACTTAATTCTTCTGTTGCCAGACATAATTCCGTAACACCGGCTCCAAATCCGCCGTACTCCTCCGGAATATATAATCCGAAAAGGTCAGCCTGAGCAAGGGCTTTCATAACATCCCACGGAAATGTTCCTTCTTCATCATATTTAGCCCTTACCGGCCTTGCCTTTTCTTCAGCGATCTGATGTGCCATATCTTTAATCTCTTTCTGGACATCATTTAAAAAATGATCAATCATCTTTCATCCTCCATTCATTCACATATAAACAAAAGACCAAGTGAATACCTGATCTATAATTATTTTTGTACTTTAATTTTCAACTTAACAGCTATTACTGGAAAAATCACATAACCATACCGCCATCCACCACAATAGTCTGGCCGGAGATATAATTAGCAAGATCAGAGACCAGAAATAGAGTCACATTGGCTACATCATCAGGAGTACCCATCTTTCTCATTGGGATCAGTTTTAAATATTCTTCCCGAACTTTTTCAGGCAGTTTCTGGGTCATCTCCGTTTCAATAAATCCCGGAGCAACGGCATTACATGTAATATTTCTTACTGCAAATTCTTTTGCAGTTGTTTTTGTCAAAGCAATGATACCGCCTTTACTGGCCGAATAATTCGCCTGCCCGACATTCCCGATCATTCCGATGATAGAAGCAATATTGACGATCCTGCCGTATTTCGCTTTCATCATATAGGAAGAGACCACTTTTGTAAAATTAAAAGTCCCTTTTAGATTTACATTTATTACAAAATCCCAGTCTTCAGGGGTCATCCTGAGCATCAGGGTATCACGGGTCACCCCGGCATTATTAACAAGGATATCTATCTTTCCGAAACTGTCAATGATCGATTTGACACATTTTTCCACTGAATCATACTTAGAGACATCAACATCCAGGGGAAGAGCTTTATTCTTGTATTTTTTTTTTATCTCCTCAGCAGTAGCTTCAGCCTCTTTCTTCATAAGATCAGCAACAACGATATCGCACCCGGCTTCAGAAAGGGTCTCCACGATGGCCTTCCCGATCCCTCTTGCTCCACCGGTCACAACAGCTGCTTTTCCTTTCAAATTAATACTCATTCAATGAGCCTCCTTTAGTTAAACAACAGATAAAAATTAAACCTATATTAATAAATAAATATTTAATGGCAACTATTTTTTCTCACACTCTATGATGCCTTTCCCAGTGCAGCCAATTCAATTTACTGACACCAAATTTCTTTAATTCTTCAATGATCTTCTTATTTACATTGTTTTTTATAAAATCAACACCCACTTTTATACCGTTTTTTATCTCTTTACTGGTAGAATTACCATGAGTAACCACACACAATCCTTTCAATCCCAGCAAAGGAGCTCCGCCATACTCTGCGTAATCGACCTTCCTCTTTAATTCGTTAAAAACTTTCATCATCAACAGGGATAATCCTTTAAAGATGATACTCTTCTTTATTTCATTCTTCAATATCTTATAGACTGTTAAGCCGACCCCTTCCACGGCCTTTAGGAGGATATTCCCTGTAAACCCGTCACATATAGCCACATCGACACTGTTATCAAAAATATTCCTTCCTTCGGTGTAACCGATAAAATTCAAGGGAAGCTTCTTCAGAATATGATAGGCTTTTCTGGTAAGCTCCGTTCCTTTGGACTCTTCCGTTCCATTGCTTAAAATAGCGATCTTTGGATCTTTAATTCCCCAAACTTTAGAGGCATAGATCGAACCCATGACAGCAAATTGAACCAGGTTTATCGGCTTACATTCCGGATTAGCACCGGCATCAAGCACGGCTGTATACCGGTTTGATTTAGTAGGAAATGTACCTAGAATAGCAGGTCGGGAAACTCCTTTGAGCCTTCCTAAATTCATGAAGGCTGCGGCAAAGGTTGCCCCGGTATTACCGGGAGAAACAAATCCATCAGCCACACCATTTTTCACCAGCCGGGCACATACAAGTACGGAAGCATCGGGTTTGGACTTGATAGCCACGGTGGGTGATTCCTTCATTGTAATAACTTCCTTGCTGTGAACCACTTCCACCCGATTGATATCATAGGCATAATGAGTTAATGCGTCCGTTATTATAGCTTTATCCCCTACCAGGATCAGGTCCGCTTCCGTCTCCTTCAGGGATTCTAACGCTCCCGCAATCAAAACATCAGGCGCACGTTCTCCACTCATCACATCGACTGCAATCTTCATAAATTATTTTTTCTCTTCTTTTTTAGCTTTGACCTTTTTAATAATAACCTTCTTGCCTTTGTACATTCCGCATTCCGGACATACTCTATGCGGCATCTTTAAAGCACCGCAATTAGGGCAAGGAGTTAAATTAGGAGGGGTAATCCTTAAATAATTGGCCCTCCGCGACCGAGATCTGGCCTTTGAGCTTCTATACTTCTGTTGTGCCATAATAATACTCCTTTTATAATTTTCCTGTTTCCCATGAAAATTCCGGGAAAAAGAAATTTACTTCAAATTTAGAGGTCTCTATTCCATCTGAAGCATGAATCGCGTTCTTCGAGAGATCGTCCCCAAACTCATATCGTATGGTTCCTTTTTTTGCTTTTTCAGGATCAGTATCACCCACAAAATTCCTGATATTCGTTATCACATAATTACCTTCAAGAACCATTGTGATACATTTATCAGATGTCATAAAATCTATCAGATCCTTAAAAAAAGGCTTTCCTCTGTGAACATAATAAAAACTTTCCGCTTCTTCCCTGCTTAACTGGATCATCTTTATACCAAGAATAATAAACCCTGTTTCTTCGATCCGGTTAATGATCTTTCCTACATTTTTATCTTTCACGGCATTCGGTTTAATAATTACAAGGGTTCTCTTAATCACAAAAAACCACCTTTTTCCTTTAGAAAATATTATTTCACAAGGAATACGACTGATCATATCCCTTTTTATACGTAAATATATCACTGGATATGCTTAATGATGTTATCATATAAAAAAATATTGTCAAGCGAAACTTTACTCAACTATTCCTATAATTTCTAATGCATTAATTGCGTGATACAGGCCACGGATACAATATCATCCTTTGTACAGCCTCTGGAAAGGTCATTAACAGGCTTTGCGAGCCCCTGTAAGATCGGGCCGACAGCTTTTGCTCCTCCCAGATACTGAGTCAATTTATAAGCAATATTCCCCGAGTTCAGATCGGGAAATATAAGTATATTCGCCTTTCCGCCTACAGGACTTTCCGGAGCCTTCTTTTTTGCTACCCTCTCAATTAATGCCGTATCTGCCTGAAGCTCCCCGTCCAGGATCAATTCCGGCATTCGGGTCGATGTTAAAGCAGTTGCCTCAACCACCTTTTCGACGAACGGATGCTTGGCACTGCCCTTGGTAGAAAAGGAGAGAAAGGCCACCTTCGGTTCTGCATCGATCAGTTGTTTCATGGATTCAGCCGTTGAAACTGCAATATCCGAAAGCTGAAGGGCTGAAGGGTCCGGCACAACCGCACAATCAGCAAAAAAAAGGAGGCCGTCTTCACCGTAAATATTGTCAGGTACAACCATGATAAAATAGCTGGAGACTGTTTTTATCCCTTCTTTACATCCAATAACCTGGATAGCTGATCGAACAACATCACCGGTCGCATTCATTGCACCGGCTACCATCCCGTCAGCATGTCCCATTCGGACCATCATAGCACCAAAATAGAGCTCATTCTTCATTGTTTCAGCAGCTGTGGAGCTTGTGATGCCCTTCTCTTTTCTTAATTGATAATACTCATCAGAAAATTTTTCAAAATATTCACTCTTTTCAATAGAGGTAACTTCAATTTTCTGATCTATCTTCAGCTCTTTTGCCTTTTTGTAAATATACTCTGTATCCCCGCACATGATGATCTTTCCGACAAGCCCTTCCGAGATCAGCATTTCAGCTGCCTGATACATCCTCTCATCTTTATATTCAGGAAGAATGATCATCCTGGGGCTTTTTCTGACCCTTTCTTTAATAATCTGTATAAAATCCATTTTTTTATTTTGTTTTTAATTTTTTCGTCAGTGCTTTTACAACTATATCAGGAGCATATCCTTTAACACTGCCGCCCAACCTGGCAACTTCTTTGACCAGGGAAGAACTGATAAATGAATATTTTTCGTTTGTCATTAAAAAGACGGTCTCCATATCAGGAAACAGCTTTTTATTCATTGAAGCATAGGCCAGTTCATAATCAAAATCCGTAAAGACACGCAGTCCCCTTATAACGATATTTGCTTTTCTCGTCTTCAAAAAATCGACTAATAATCCATTAAAAAAATCGATCCGGATATTCATTGTTTTATTGTCGTTTATTACTTTCTGTAAAAAATGAACACGCTCCTCGATCGTAAAAACAGGATTTTTTTCGGGATTATTAGCTACTGCCACAATGACCTTCTCGAATATACTGGCAGCCCTGTTAATAATATCAATATGCCCATATGTCACTGGATCAAAGGTTCCCGGATAAATAGCTATTTGACGGTTCTTTTTCATTGTATTCATAATGACGTGAAAATGAATATATTGATTTAAAAGGGTTTGTCAATAAAAAAAAGGGATCAGGTTTTGAAGATGTTTATTCTCGGGGGTCAGACCTTGAAATTTGAATGTTGTAAAGCAACATTCAAATTTCAAGGTCTGACCCCAAATTATATATACTCCCAAAACCTGATCCCTAATACTTCTTCATGATCCTGTTAATTTTTGCTTCCATCTCCTTTAACCCGGTCCTCAAGTCCTTTTTCCCGATATAGATATGATCAATATCGGGAAACGCCTCATCCACAACCTCAGACCAGTAAGGGACCATGATCGTCTCCGGTATGGCATTCTTTTCGATCTGTACAAATAATGATATATTCTGCGGAGGAGGATTAAAATTGTTTTGTGCAATGCTTCTTAAGGACGGAACACAATTCTTCATTTCAGCCAGTATCTTCTGCCCCTCGATACCGCAATAATACTTTACAAATTCCCATGCTTTCTCTTTTTTTTGGCTCTGCTCTGCTATGTAGAGGCCTCCAACACCGATGGTG
>Ga0180007_10003403_pt1 | contig 17767 bp, 23 predicted proteins | sample MM_PC_MetaG_FD_121122 | JGI IMG/M metagenome (GOLD analysis project Ga0180007, IMG submission 121122) | Groundwater microbial communities from the Aspo Hard Rock Laboratory (HRL) deep subsurface site, Sweden - MM_PC_MetaG | ecosystem: Environmental > Aquatic > Deep subsurface > Groundwater... | reverse complement strand
CCAAGGCCAAGATATTTGTGTCATACAAATGGTAGTTGTACTCAAGATCCCAGTGGTTTTTATTTGAGTTTAGGTGAATGTACTACAACTTGTAGAGCTAATCCTCCAACTTCAACTCCAAGGCCAAGATATTTGTGTCATACAAATGGTAGTTGTACTCAAGATCCCAGTGGTTTTTATTTGAGTTTAGGTGAATGTACTACAACTTGTAGAGCTAATCCTCCAACTTCAACGCCAAGACCGGGAACAATCGCAACTAAAGTACCGGTGTCTCCGAATCCAACCAGTCCGCCTGTAACTCCCGTACCTCCAATAACCGGTGCTCCGCCACCTCCACCACCACCACCTACAAATCCTCCTGAGCCACCTGGGCCTTCTTGTAACTATTCTTCTTTACAGGCACAAGTGCAGATAGATAGTACTGTAGATTGGACGAGTCAGTTAGTACTTAAGGCCGGAGACAGTATAAACCTTGGTTGTATGCATGATGGAACTGGGCAGTTGGCAGAGAATGTAAAGATAACTGCGGGATATTCTGATGGAACAAATTATGAATTTGAAACTAATTTAGAAAGTCAATGGACTGTTCCAAGAGAAGGTAATTATACCGTTTGGTGTCAATCGGTTGATACTGATTGTGCTGGATTGGTTTCTACTACAAATGCGACTTTAAGTGTGGGAGGCATGTGTAGAGAATGCCCTAATGATTTTGCCTGTTATGGTCATCCGCAGTATGGCTATGCCTGGTTTGCAACGGGATATGAGATGGATGGATATAGTGTTTCGGTGGACTTGTATTGTCAGGAAGATGTTGGTGACAGGCCTAATTGGTTAGGCAAGGGAAGGGGAGATGCTGATTGTAATGGAAAGATAGATGGTCGGGATTATTCTGTATGGCGAAGAGAATATGTGGATATTAGTGAGGGGGAGGCAGTAGTGCGAGATAGTTGGGAGGCTGATTTTGCTGGACCGATGGGGGAGTGTGACGGTATAGTTGATGGATATGATTATTCTTTATGGAGGCGATCTTATATAGATGTTTTTGGAGGAGATAATTAAAATGAAAAAAAATACGAAATCTTTGTTGTTCATAATTTTAGCGGTAGTTGCTTTGATGGGAGTACTTGCATTGGTGAGACAAAGCCAAGAAACAAGAAGAGGCGCTTATTTTGCCGGAACCAGTCTGAGGGTTGGTTCTCCTGGGCAGGCTTTTTTGGTTAACAGTGTTGGAGAAGATATATTGGTGCCGGTTTTTGTGGAAACTGAACAGGTTGCCGGAACAAGTGAAATGGCTAAGGTTGATTTTGCTAAAGTTACACTATGTTACGGTGATCATTTGAACTTGGTAGAAGATGCTGATGGATATGTGGATTATTTGGTTGATTTTAACCATGATGCTTTTGATGTTTTGTTGTTTACAAAGGTAGAAAATAATTGTTTGACTTTTACGGTTAAATCAGAGAAATCAGCCGATAGGCTTAAGTCAGGAATGTTTAGAGTGGCGACGGTTACTTTTAATACGATTGCGCAGGGAAGTGGAAGTATCAACATTGATAGAGATAAAACACAGGTAAGTGGAAGTAATCCGAATCTTGGTAGTAATGATATGGCTTTGAGTTTGGGTGATCTTGTAGGTGCTGATTATAGTGTGGGAGGAGGTGGTGGCCCGACCAATACTCCCGTGGTTATTAATCCAACTAATACACCAGCTGTTCCTGTTGACGTGTCTCCGACTTTGAGGCCGACTTCAACTTCGAGACCAACTTCAACCCAAAGACCGACTTCAACCTTAAGGCCGACTTCAACTTCGAGACCAACAGTGCCAACCAGTAAGCCAACAGATAAGCCAGTAGTGCCAACCAGTAAGCCAACAGATAAGCCAGTAGTGCCAACTGATAAGCCCATTGGTGGTGATACTCCTGTATTGAATTTCAGGATTGCGTTTGCTGGAGTGAAGACTAATCATGCTTATTGTGTGGTTGCTTGGCCTGTTGGGGTAATTGTTATGAAGGGTGAAATAAAGAAATCGTATGCTGATGTGATTGTTGAGAATACTGGAGAGGTTAATTCAAAGGGAGAGATTGTTTTTGTTGGCAGTTTGGAGTTAACGGGTTTTTATGAAACAGAGGGTGTGGCGGCATTTATTAAAGGTCCCAAGCATTTGCAAATGAAATATGCAATGGAGAATCAGAGTGGTTCTTATGGAAAAGTTGGCGGTGAATTGAACTTGACTTATTCCAGCAAGATTTATGATTTTTCAGAATATTCCCTTTTGGCCGGAGATGTTAATCGGGATGGTTGGATAAATGGACTTGATTTTTCACAAGTTAAGTCTGCGGCTGTCCAATATATTGAGGTGGAGACGGGTGGATATATAATTGAAGATTTGGATGGTAGTTGTCAGGTTAATACGGCTGATACGACTTTGTTGGTTAAATCGCTTGACGAGAGACAGGAGGAACTGTATTAATTAATTAGTGTTAGTATTATTAATATGAATGGAGAAAATAAAATGCAAAAAAAACAAGAATGGTTAAAATTTGTAATACCGGTTGTGGCGGTGTTAATAATTGCAGAGAGTGTGTTAGTTGTTTCTGGTTTGGATAAGAAAAAAACAGTGGCGAATGTTGTGCCTGAAAAGAAGGCGATTGTTAGTGAGGAGAGTGATGCTTTATTACCCGAAGAAGACGCTTTGTTGCATTTTGTTTTTGAAACGGACAAAGATACTTTGTTAGTGGGTGAGGAAAACAAGGTTGGGGTTAGTTTAGTGACTGAAACGGATGTAAGTCTTGATTCTTTGGAGTTGTATGTTGAGTACGATCCAGATGTTTTTGATGTTAGTGATTTAGACTATGGTGATAGTTTGCCCAAACCCGCTTTTATGAAAGTAAGTGAAGACAAGGGTTTGGTAGTGGCTAATTTTATGATTAGTGAAGCTAATGGTTTGCCTTTGGCGGATGGTGATGTGATGAAAGTTTTGGATTTTGTGGTAACGGGTAAGCAGACTGGTGAATATAAGTTTTCGATTAGTACTGGCGGAGTGTCAGAAGGTTCAGTAACCATGTTGGTTGAAAATGCGTCTCAGGGTTTAGTTCCTTTTTCCAGCGATGAGTTAGTTATTAGGATTACTGAGTAAAATGAAAAAAAATTATTTAGCAATTTGTAGATCGTTGTTGTTTTCGCTGGTTATGTTTTTGGTTGCGGCCAAAGAGGTTAAGGCGGCGTATTTTACTTTGAGTCCGGCCAGTGGGAACTATGATGCTGGGAGTACTTTTGATGTTGTGGTTGGAATAAGTTCTGGAGAGGAAAAGGTTTATGCGGCTGATGTATGGATCAATTTTGATTCAAATATTTTAAGCGTTAATGGAGTGGCGGCGGTTTCTAGTCCAGCTTTTCCTTTTGTTCTGGGTGATCAGAATATCGACAATGATGCGGGGATAGTTAAGATAGCTTTGAATCCAGCTATTAGCAGTAGTTTGGATGCTCAGCCTGCTAATGGTAGTCTTTTAACTTTAACTTTAACTGCAGTTACTGCTGGTAGTGGGAATTTAAATTTTATTTGTACAGATGGGTCAATAAATGATGCCAATATTATTGAACCAGAAACGGTTTCAGATATAATTGTGTGTAGTTCTAATCAAGCAGGGGTTTTTGTGATAGGTGATAGTAGTACTAGCACTAGCACTACTACTAGTACTAGTGAAGTTGAGCCCACCTCTGTTTCTGAAGAGCTAGATACTACCGGTGAAAGTGGAGAGAGTGTTTCTACTGATGTTGGAGGAAGTGATGAACTACCACAGACGGGTGTATTAATGCCTGTTTTGTTGTTGACACTCTTTGGTGTATTTGGTTTAGGAGGTGCTGTTTTGTTTTATAGATTATGAATTTAGGCAGAAGTAACATAAAAACAGTTGTTGTTTTGGTAATTTTGTTTTTGGTGGGCATATTGGGTGTACTGGGTATGAATACGGTAAGAACTTATATGAGTGGAGCTTCGGCAGGGAATGAGCCAAATGGGGTAGTAGCAACACCAAGTAGTAGAAGTGCTACTATTTCTTGGAGTTCTGACAAAGAAACTATGGGTGTGGTTGAATACGGTACTACGCCAGCCAGTTTGCTCTTAAGAGCACCAGAAACTGGTTCTTCTACTCGTCATAGTGTAAGTATTGAGCCATTAAAGGCCAATGTTAGTTATTATTTTCGAATAAGAATTGGGGAGGACGTTTTTGACAATAATGGAATACCTTGGTCTTTTAAAACAAAAAGTGAAAACGAAGAACTTGAAAAAACCGGTGTGACTTTAGTGCCGACTTCTAATATGATGATGGAAGTTACTCCAAAAAGTTCGCCTTCCGTGGTTAATTGTGATACTAATGGGGATGGAATGGTGACTAGTGTCGAAAAGTTGAAATGTGCACAGACTAAAAATAATTGTGATACTAACGGAGACGGGGTAGTAACCAGTGTGGAAAAATTGAAATGTGGACAGAATTAAATTTGAAAGGTAAAATACGAGGATGCCAATTGTTATAAAGAAAAAAAAGGGAGATTCCAAGAATGATGTGATCGGTAAGTTTAGAAAGATTTTTTTAGAAGAGGAAATAATAGAAGAGGTAAAAAAAAGGCTTGTTTATAATAAACCTTCAATGAAACGTTACGCTAGAAAAAAAATTAATATTTGGCGTAAAAAATGTCGTAGAAGAAGTAAAAAAAGAAGGACTAATGATTAAGGATAAGATCAAAGAAGATAGTGTAAAAGCCTTAAAAAGGGGTGAATCAAAAAAGGTGGAGATATTACGGTTTCTTTTATCGCTAATTGAAAAGAGAGCCTTAAAATTACCCCCCGGAGAAATGAAAGATGATGATGTTTTGGTTGTTTTGCAAAAGGAACTTAAAAACAAAAAAGAATCTAAGCAAATGTTTGAAAAAGCTTTGCGAGATGATTTGATTAAAGAGGTAGAGTATGAAATAGAATTATTACAATCTTATCTTCCTGAAGAAATCAGTGAAGAAGAGATAAGAATGTGTGTAAAAAAAATTATTGATGAGTCTGAAGAGCTTAATTTTGGGATAGTGATGGGTAGAGTAATGGCAGAATTGAAGGGTAAAGCAGGAGGAGAGCTTGTTTCTGGAATTGTTAAAGAGGTGATGGAAAGGAAATAGCTTTGGATTTATAAAAGATGAGAAAAAGTAAAGAAAATGTGGTTTTGTTAAAGGGTAAGGTTGATGATGGGGAGTTGAAAAATATTAGAAAAATAATTGAAGGTATTTTGGTTGAAATGGGATTGGTTAGCGTGGAGCTCAGTGTTGTTTTTGTTAATTTTTTGCAAGCAAAAAAGTTGAATGAAAAATATCGGAATATGGATTATGTGCCACAAGTATTGGCTTTTCCTATATCCAAAAAAAAAGATGCCGACAGGTTGATTAGGTTGGGTGATGTGGTGATTTGTATAGATAAATGGAATGAGGAGGTGAAAGTTTTTAAAAGAGAGAAAATGGAAGTTTTGCGAGAATGGATTAAACATGGGATAAAAAATTTATTGAAGTAAATTTTTTAATGAATATTCCCATGGGGAACAGGGTGATTTTTCAGAGGTAGGTAATAAGTTTGATGGTTTTGATTCCGAGGGGATCCTTCACCCTCCTGTGGAGGATTCAGGATGACGGTGTGATCAGGAGGTGACGGGAGGGGTGTGTGTGAGAAAACGTCATTCTGAGCGAGAGCGAAGAATCTCAAGAGGAGTTTTGAATAGAGCGAGTGAATTAATTTTTGGTTGATACAAAAAGATGTGAAAGATGTAATTGCTGAATTGTTGTTGATTTGTTTTAATTGGTACGGATGATGATTTTTCATTTAAAATATAGACCCAAAACTTTTTCGGAATTGGATTTAAAAGATATTGCGAAAAGTTTGAGGAAAATTGTTAGAGGGAAAAATATTCCTCAGTCTTTTTTATTTTGTGGGCCAAAAGGTTCTGGAAAAACGTCGGCGGCAAGAATTTTGGCAAAGAGTGTTAATTGTCTTAAATCAAAAGACGGAGAAGTTTGTTTGAAATGTGAGAATTGTTTGTTGTTGGATGGTGACAAGAGTATTGATGTAGTAGAGATTGATGCTGCATCTAATAGGGGAATTGATGATGTTAGACTTTTGAAAGATAGGGCCTATTTATTACCGAGTAGATTAAAGCGTAAAGTTTTTATTGTTGACGAAGTCCATATGTTAACAAAGGAAGCATTTAATGCCCTGCTTAAGCTTTTAGAGGAACCTCCTGGACATACCATTTTTATTCTGTGTACAACGGATCCTGAAAAAATTCCGGATACTGTTTTGTCCCGTTTAGTCAGAATTGATTTTAGAAAAGGAAGTAAAAACGAGTTATCTGTTTGTTTGAATAGAGTTGTTAAAGGTGAAAAAATTAAGGTAGATAAGGTAGTTTTGGAAAAGATTGCTGATTTAAGCGAGGGGAGTTTTAGAAATGCCCAAAAGATGTTAATGGAATTGTTTTTAGAGTTTGGACAAAGTATTGAGATGAAAGATGCCGATAAATTTTTTTCTATGAGATTGGGGTCTTATACGTTGGAAGATTTTGAAAAAGATCTTTTGGCAAAAGAGACAAAAAAAATATTGTGCAAATTAGAGGAAATGAGTGAGGTGGGGGTGGATTTTAGGGTTTATAGGGCTAGATTAATTGAATATTTTCAAAAAAAATTATTAATAAATTTTGGAATATTGGCGGGTGACGATGGTTTGAATATGATGAGCTTAAAAGAGTGGTTGTCTCTTTTGATAAATGCCGGTGAGATGGAGAAAGAAAGTTTTTTGGAACAATTGCCTTTACAGTTGGCAGTGGTAGAATTTTTGAGTAAAAATTCCACCACAAATTACAAAAAAGTTTCAAATTTTTCTCCCAAAATTGGATTAAAGAAATCTCAAGAGATAGGTACTAAAAAGGTGAATGATAAAAGAGGGAATTTTGTTGAAGAGAAAAATAAAGAAGAACAAGAAGTACAAAAAAATAGTGGTGAAAGAGATGGGTTGGAATTTAATGAATTAGAAAATAGGTGGGGTGAGGTATTGATGGCTGTAAAGCCTTTTAATCATTCTGTTGAAGCTTTTTTGCGAGCGGCTAAACCAAGATCTATTTCTGGTATGACTGTGGTGGTCGAAGTTTTTTATCCTTTTCATAAAGATAAGTTGCAAGAGGATAGAAATCGAAAGGTGGTGGAAATGGGACTAAACAAGGTTTTTAATACATCTCTTTTGTTTGAGTGTGTTTTGGCAGATTCTAAAAAGATACCTATTAATGATTTGTATTCCGTACAAGCGAAAAAGAAAACAGATGATATAACAACAGGTGAAGATATGTATGACGTGGCAAAAGAGATATTTGGATAAAAATGTTGATTGAACGAGGGTTGATATATAATTAAACAGTTATTTATTATATAAAAAAATATGTTTGGTAAAGCAAAAATGATGGCGAAAGCCTTGAGATTAAAAAAAGCTGTTGAAAAGGAAATTGTTGAGTTAGAGGAAAATGGAATTGTAGTTAAGATAAGCGGTGATCAGAAGATTAAGTTTTTGTCAGTTAATGGAGTAGAAAATGCTATTTTGGTTGATGTAATCAATAGAGCCATGAAGAAATCACAAAAACAAGTAGCAAGAAAGATGCAAGAGATGGGCGGGTTTGGTGATTTATTTTAATCTATTATGAGCTTACCCAAGGCGATTAGAGATGTAGTGGCGGTTTTTGAAAGATTGCCTGGCATAGGTCCAAAAAGTGCTACCAGATTGGCTTTTTATTTACTTAATGTACCCGATATTTTTTGTGAAGAATTTTCGGATGCAATTGGTGTTTTGAAGAAAAATATTAAGATTTGTAAAAAATGTTTTTCGGTGGCGGATACAGATTTGTGTAAAGTGTGTGCCGACAAAAGTAGAAACGAGAGGGAAATATGTGTGGTTGATAAGGCTATTGATATGTTGGCTATAGAAAGAATGGGTGTATTTAAGGGGGTTTATCATGTTTTGGGCGGAGTGATTAATCCGCTTGAACACGTAGGACCAGAAGATATAAAAATTTTTGAATTATTAGAAAGAGTTAGGAATCTGGAAACTTTGGATAAAATAGAGGTTTTGATTGCTACAAGTTTGACAATGGAAGGAGAGGCGACGGCTTTATATATTAAAAACAGGATTGAGAAGCTTGGTATCAAAGATGGGGTGGTTAAAATAAGCAGAATAGGATCGGGATTGCCTGTTGGTGCGGATTTGGAATATGCGGATGAAGCAACTTTGAGCAGAGCTATGAATGGACGTAAAAATATGTGATTTTTAAATTTCCAAATCACAAACCACAATTTTCAAACAATAGCCAATCATACAAACTATAAACAAGACAAACTTGAATTTGACAATATGATTGTACAAGTTGTACAATGAGAATATGAAAGCGATAAGGATAGGTGCCAGTCAGGCTAGAAACGATTTTTTTAATATGTTGTTGGCTGTAAGAGAGGGACAGGTTTTTGATATAACTTATAAAGATGAAGTGGTAGCCGTGGTAAAAAAAAAGAAAAAGAAACAGTTTGATTGGGGAAAGTATAAGAAGAATTTAAAGAAATGGGATAAAATTTTAGCTAAATCTGATTGGAGTGATTTAGAGCAAGTTAGAAAGGACTTTAATAAAAAGAGGTTTCCAGAATGGTAAAAGTTGTTTTAGATACGTCAGTTTTGATCGAAGAGATAAGAAAAGGAAGTGTGTTTTTGGCAAGATTGGCAACATTGGCTGAAAATGAAAAGATATTTTTATATGTTCCGGTAATTGTGATTAGTGAACTGTGGGCAGGCGAGTCGATGAACAGTGTGATTAATAAAAGAACTGTTATACAAAAAATAAAACCTTTTAAAAGGATTAAAATTGATGAAAAGATTGCTAAAAAAACTGGTGAGTTAATTCGATGTGGACAATGCAAAGGTTTTGACGCTTTGATTGCGGCGTGTTGTATTGAGAATAAGGCAAAATTAGCTACTTTAAATATTAAGGATTTTGAGAAAGTTAAAGAGCTTAAAATATGGAAGAGTTAGATAACTAGATAACTAGATAACTAGATAACTAGAAAGAAAGAAGATTTGGGTAAGGTAGAATAGGTTGTGGTAAAAAAGATTTCTAAGCAGGTATTAGAAGGGCTGGGAAGTATCGGAAATGAGTTGGGAGAGCAGTTAAAAGGAGAAGTAAAAAAAGCTGTTGGTGTTGATGAGAAAAAAGATAAAAATAGTGATGGTGGCAGTGGTATTGATTTGTTTCCTGATTTAGTAGAGATGAGTAAAGGTGAAATGAATGAAAAACAGGTGGAGGATGAGATGAAAAAAAGGCAAGAAATGGCAGAATTGAGGCAGGCGATGGGATTAGGGCGTGATGTGGAGAAAGAAATGGAAGAGGTTAGAAGAAAAAGAGAAAATGAAGAGGAAGATGAGAGAAGGCGTGAAGAAGAGTTAAAGGAGAGAAAAAAACGAGAGAGAGCTGAGCAAATGACGGTAGTTGATGATGAAACACCACAACATAAGAAAAGGAAAAAACGTGGTGGTGCATTTGCTAGGGGTAAGAAGCCAAGTGCAGAGGAAATGACGGCGACAGGGGAGTTTAGCAAGAAGGGGGAGTGAGGAATTTTGGGATATAATAGGATTATGAAGATGAGGGTTTATAATACGGCCAGTAGAAGGAAAGAAGAATTAAGGACCATAAGAAAGGGGAAGGTTGGGATTTATAGTTGTGGACCGACTGTTTATTGGGATCAGCACATTGGCAATATGTATGCTTTTTTGAGTTGGGATGTGTTGAATCGGGTGTTGAAGTACATTGGCTATGAAACAAAATGGGTAATGAATATTACCGATGTAGGGCATTTGACTTCTGATAATGATACGGGGGAAGACAAAATGGAAAAGGGAGCAAAAAGAGAAGGACTAACAGTGTGGGAGATTGCCAAAAAGTACGAGAAGCAGTTTATGGAGAGCTTGGAATTATTGAATATAGAGAAACCAGATGTATTTTGTAGAGCTACGGAACATATAGAAGAACAAATTAGATTGGCCAAACGAATCGAAAAAAATGGTTTTTCTTATAAAACAAAAACTGGGTTAGTGTTTGATACGGAAAAATTTAAAGATTATGCCAAGTTTGCCAACTTGAAACTTGAAAAATTAGATATGGGTAACAGGGTTGAAGTTGATAAGGGAAAGAAGCATGAGTGGGATTTTTTGCTTTGGGTAACCAACCAACCTGATCATATTATGAAATGGGATAGTCCGTGGGGACAGGGGTTTCCTGGTTGGCATATTGAGTGTACGGCTATGTCGACGAAATATTTAGGTGAGCTTTTTGATATTCATACCGGTGGAATGGAGCATATTCCGGTTCATCACACTAACGAAATTGCTCAAGGTTATGGTGCTTTTGGAAAAATGACTGCTAATTATTGGATGCATAATGCTTGGTTGAGTTTAAAAAAAGGGAAAATGAGCAAATCTGGTGGTGGTGGATATACGGTACAAGATTTGGTTAAACAAGGTTTTGATCTCTTGGCATTAAGATATTTGGTTTTGATGAGTCATTACAGAAAAGGATTGATTTTTTCTATTGAATCATTAAAAGCCGCAAAGAATGGTTTAGAAAAGTTGAGAGATTTTGTTAAAAAATCGAAAGTTGAAAGCAGGAAAGTGAAAAGTAGGGCAAAAATAAAAATAAATGAAAAATATAAAAAGTTATTTATAGAGAAACTGAGCGATGATTTGGCTATGCCAGAGGCAATGGCTATAGTGTGGAAGATGGTGAAGGATGAGAGTGTAAGTTTGGGTGATAGACTAGTGACTTTGATGGATTTTGATAGGGTTTTGGGATTGAATTTGGTTTCTGTAGGAGAAAGAGGTATTGAGAGTGTGCCTGAAGAGATAAAAAAAATGATTAAAGACAGAGAGGAGTTTAGATTGGCGCAAAACTGGAAAGAGGCAGATAGATTAAGAGATTTAATTAAGAAAAAAGGTTTTGTGGTTGAAGATGCGGGTGAAAAGTATAGAATTAAAAGAGTTGGTTAATTTTACTTGTGGAAAAAGTTAAAAGATTTGGTAGAATATAAAAGTTAATTAAAAAAAATATTAAAAAGAAATTGTTGAATTGGAAAGTAAATTCCGAAGAACTTAATTAGTTTATGGCAAAAGAAAAGTGGACATATCGATTGATTTTTGAACTTGATCCCAGTTTTAAAACAGAGGATTGTGAGAGTGTTTTTGATGGGATTAAGTTTTTTGGTAAAGGATTTGGTATTACTTTTGATAAACCTGAAAGTATGGGTACAAAAGAACTGGCCTACGAAATAAACGGTTTTAATAGGGCCGGGTTTTGGGTTATGCGATTTTTGTTGGACAAAAAAAAGAGTTTTGATGCATTTAACGTTTTTTTAAACAGAGAGAAGAAAATTATTCGTTATTTAATTTTAAAAATTTAAAGGAAATAAAAAGATGGCTAGCAGATGTCTAAATAGAGTAATGTTAATTGGTAACTTAACTAGGGATCCAGAGTTGAGATATACACCTGGAGGAATGGCAGTTGTTTCTTTTGGTTTGGCAACTAATCGAAGTTGGACTACAAAACAAGGTGAAAAAAAGGAAGATGCCCAATTTCATCGGATTGTTGCTTGGAATAAATTAGCAGAATTGTGTTCTCAGTTGCTTGCAAAAGGGACTAGAGTTTTTGTAGCTGGCAGATTGCAATATCGAGAATGGACAAATCAGGAAGGAGAAAGGAAACAAGTGTCGGAGATTATTATTGATGATATGATTTTGTTGACATCCAAGAATAATTCTCAAAAAGCTCAATTTGGTGATAGTTTTTCCCCAGTAGACGATATTACTTCTGGACAGGTTGAGGACATAGTTATTCCCGATGATCTTGGTAACATCGATGATGTTTCTATTGATGAGCCTAAAAACAAAGAGAAAGTTTCATCTGTTAAAGTTGGTAAAACCAAAAAAGAAACGGAAAGTAGTGAGGACATGCCGTTTTAATAAATATTATGAGAAAAGTAAAAAAGAAAATTAGAAAAAGGGCACGAGCCAAAGAGTGTCCTTTTTGTAAGGACAAAAGTAAAATTAGTTGGGAGGAATATGAGTTATTGAAAGATTTTTTGTCGCCTAGGGCTAGAATTTTATCCAGAAGCATAACTGCGGTTTGTGCTAAACATCAAAAGCATTTGACTAGGGCGGTAAAGAGGGCGCGTCATTTAGCCTTATTGCCTTTTGTGGTGAAGTCGGAATAAGTAAAATTAAACGGGTAGTGTTTGCTGTAACTTGTTACAATTAATATTGATGGGTAAAGAATTAGAATTAGATAAGGTTTTGGCAGAATGGTGTTTAAAATTTTCTGCTTCTGTTTATGAGCTTTTGGTAAAAAAAGGTGATATGGTTGACAGGGAAGATGTTTTGGCTAGATCTAAAAAGGTGGAATTGAGGGAGGTTTTGTCAGACGAATGGTTGTCCGGTTGGTTTGGTGGAGAAATTCGGAATGAATTGCTGGCGTTGAAAGGTAAAGAGATCAAAAAAGGTGAATTGTTGTTGAAAAAGGGAAAATTTTTCAAAAAGAGGTTACTGTCTCCGGTTGGTGGGGAACTGATGGATGTGGACGAGTTTTGTAATCTGAAAGTAAAAATTAAATTAGACGAAAAGAGTAAACTGTTATCACCGATTAAAGCTAGGGTTTCTAATGTGTCCGATGGGGAAATAACGTTGGAATTTGAAGCATGGGAACTTAAGGGTATTTGTATTTTTTCCGGTAAAACATGGGGAAATATATCATTATTTTGTTTGGAAAAGACAAGGGATTTGGAAGAAGGTATGAATGGGGAAATTGTTTTTACAAAATTTTTGGATCAGGCCTTTGTGACAAAGGCGGAAGTTTTGGGGATAAATGGGATTGTTTTGGTGGGTGATAGTGTAGCAACTGAAGCGGATCTTGAATTTAGATTGCCTGTTTTAAAAATAACCGATTATTCTTTTAAAGGATTAAAATCGGTTTTAGATGAAAAAAAAAGATATAGAGTTTTACTTAATTCGGAGACAAAAAGACTTTTGTTTGTTGTAGAATAGAGGATTGATGAAAAGAATAAGAAACATAGCCTTACTGTCTTTTTTGATGGTTTTTGTGTCTTGTGTCAGTTTTAAATTAGGACAAAGGAGTGTAGAAGTATTGGGAGAGGGAAATCCGATGGATTTGTCTTTGATGTGGAAGGTTAGAGAGAGACTTAAGGAAGATTATTTAGAAAAGGAAAACATTGATGATAAAAAAATGTCTTATGGAGCTATTTCCGGATTAGTTGATTCTTTGGACGATCCTTACACTGTGTTTTTGCCCCCGAGTGATAATAAAGCTAATAGGGAAAATTTGGCGGGTGAATTTGGCGGAGTTGGTATTTCTTTGGGTTATAAAGAGAAAACTTTGGCAGTGATAGCGCCGTTGGCTAAGACACCGGCCGATAAGGCTGGTTTAAGAGCGGGGGACTTGATTTTGAAAATTATTGACAAGAGGAAAAATATTGACAAGGACACGGTTGGGATTAGCTTAGACGAGGCGGTTGAACTGATTAGGGGTGAGATTGGTAGTGAAGTGGTGTTGAACATTTACAGAGAAGGTGAGGATAAGCCCTTTGATGTGGCCTTGAAGAGGGATAATATAGTAGTTTCTAGTGTTGAGCTTGAAATAAAAGAAAAAGATGGAAAAAAAATTGGGTGGATTAAGTTGTATAAGTTTACAGAGAGACTTTACGAGGAGTGGGATGAAATTATGAAAGAATTGCTTGAAGTTAAGCAAAGAGGTGAGCTGGCTGGGATTGTGCTGGATTTGAGAAATAACCCTGGAGGTTTTTTGGAGGCTAGTGTGATGGTGGCATCTGATTTTTTGAAGGAAGGAGTGGTGGTTAAACAAGAGTCATCTGATGGTACGACTGATGTTTATAAGGTTGACAGATCAAAAGGAAGAATGTTGGATGATAAAATGGTTGTTTTGATAAATGGTGGTAGTGCTTCGGCGGCGGAGATTTTGGCCGGTTGTTTACAAGAGTACAAGAGGGCGAAACTTTTGGGAGAAAAAAGTTTTGGTAAAGGAACCGTTCAAAGACCGGATGATTTTGAGGATGGTAGCGGTTTACATATAACTATAGCCAAATGGTTGCTTCCTGGGGGTAAAAATATCCATGGAGAAGGAGTAAGTCCCGATGTGGAAATAGAATGGAATTATGAAGACAATGATCCTGCTTATGAAAAGGTTTATGAAGAATTGTTAAATGAGTAAACAAAAAAGTAATAATAAATTTAAGGTTTTTTTGATTGGTGTAGGAGTAGGAGTAGTTTTGATGGGTTCTGTCGTTGGTGGTGCGGTTTTTGACAGAATTAATAGATTTGAATTTTTAGATAAGATTTTTGGAGAAAGAAGTATGGATGGTGGTTCGTTGACAATAATGGACCGGGAGATTGTAAAAGAAGAATCGATAGTTACCAAGGTTGTTGAAAAGGTTGGACCTAGTGTTGTGACGGTTTCTATTAGTAGAACCAAGGCTTTGGATTTTTGGGGTGATTTTTTTGGGCTTTCACCAGAAGTGCCACAAAAGAAAGAGGAAAAAACCGAACAGGATATTGGAACCGGTTTTGTGATAGCACGGGAAGGATTAATTGTAACTAATAAGCATGTAGTTTCGGAAATAGGTGCAGAGTATAAGGTAATTACTAGTGACGACGAGGTATTGAGTGTGAAAAATATTTACAGAGATCCTGTAACTGATTTGGCGATTTTAAAAGTTGACAAGAGTGATTTGGAGCCGGTTGAGATGGGAGATTCGGATAGACTTAAGGTAGGCCAAACTGTCATTGCAATTGGAACTGCCTTGGGTGAATTCAGATCAACAGTAACGACTGGAGTGGTTTCTGGTCTTGGCAGGGGAATTGTGGCTGAATCGTCTTTTGAGGGTTCGGAAAAGCTTGATAATGTGATCCAGACTGATGCAGCCATTAATCCGGGTAATTCTGGCGGACCTTTACTCAATTCTTCTGGGCAAGTTATTGGAGTAAATGTAGCGGTGTCTCAAATGGCAGAAAATATTGGCTTTGCTTTGCCGATTAATCTTATTAAAGCTTCGGTGGATAATTTTAAAAGTACGGGAGAATTTGATAGGCCATATTTAGGGGTAGTTTATAGAGTAATTTCGAAAAAAGCTGCTTTGCTAAATGAGGTTCCGCAGGGGGTTTATGTACAAGAGGTGTTGGAAGGAAGTCCGGCTGAAAAAGGTGGAATTGAAGTTGAAGATATTATCGTTGAGATTGATGGCAAGAAATTAGACGATGAAGATGAAAAAACCAGCTTGGTTAATATTATAAATAGTAAAAAAATAGGTGATACTGTGAAGATAAAAGTATGGAGAGACGGGGAAGAAAAAGTATTGAATGTGAAGTTGACAAAGAAAGAGTAATTAATCTCAAATTAAAAATTAATAAATTCAAAATTTTAGCGTTGAAATTCTGATTAAGTTATTTAAAACAGAAAAATAATTAATACAGAATGGATTAAAAATCAGATTCCAGGTCGTTTAAGTGGACAGGCACACCAATAACATGTTGGGTGTACTGTTCTTCGTTTTGCCCATTGTTCCAATTGAGTATGTGTAATTTGGTGGGTTTGTTCAATCCTGATTATTGTTCGACTGGTTGCAGGTTTCCCAAGCCAGTAATGTGAGTTTCGTTTTACTGAATGAGTTTTTCTATTACAGCTGGGGCATTTTACCGTTGCTCCTTGATTTCGACTTGAAGCTGAATGTGTTGTAGGGTCTACGTCTATGGTAAATCCTTTTGGCATTGGTATTTTTTATATATGAATTAATATTTGTTGTGCATATTATATACTATAAGTTGATAAATGTCGAAAAAGAGGGAAGTTGTGGTGAGTTGTGATTAGTTTTTTGTGTCCAAGACGGTTAATTCAAGTAGCAGATCGGTGAGATCGCCAGAAAGGACTTTTTCAAGATTAAAAGATTTATTGATTCGATGGTCTTTGACTTGGTTTCTGGCGTAGTTGTAGGTGCGGATTTTTTCGGCTCGCATAGCTTGACCAATACCTGATCTGGCAGAAGAAATTTTGCCTTGTTTTTTGTCTTCCTCAATTTGCCATAAACGGGTGGCTAGTAATTTTAGTGCAATTTCTCTGTTTTGTTGCTGAGAGCGTTCCTGGCGAACTGAAAAGGTGATTCCGGTTGGTTTATGGGTGAGTCTTACTGCAGTTGATACTTTGTTGACATTTTGTCCTCCGGCACCACCGGCACGGCAAGCGGTGATCTCTACATCAGAAAGGTTTAATTTTATGTCTTTGGAACTTACCATGGGGAGGACCGCTACTGTGGCGGTTGAAGTGTGGATACGGCCTCGTTTTTCTGTTGTTGGTATTCTTTGGACCCTGTGGGTACCGATTTCATGTTTAAGTTGGTTGAAGACATCAAAACCAGTTATCTTGATGATGTTTGTGTCAATTTGATTGATTTTCCAGCCGGTTTTGTTGGCATAACGGGTGTATATTCTTATTAAATCTTGGGTCCAGATAGTGGCTTCGTCGCCTCCGGCGCCAGGACGAAATTCAAGAATGGCGATGTTAGTATCGATAGTAGGCACGTTGATTAATTTCTAATTTTTAATTTCTAATTTCTAAATACAAAAACTTGTCATTTCGCCTGCCCGCCTCTGGCGGAAGAAGTCCAACGACGTGGCAATCTCGTAGGGATTTTAATTATGCTTATATTTATTTACTGTTTCGTTTTTTAGCTTTTTTTGTTTTGACTTTAGACTTTTTTTGGTATTTTTTGCCTTTTTCTACTTTTTCTAGGAATTTTTCAATTCTTCCTTTAGTATCGGCAAATGTTTGTTTACCTGTGAAAAAAGGATGACATTTGGAGCAGATTTCTACATTAATTTCCTTTAGAGTTGAACCAGTGACAAATGTGTTGCCACAGGTGCAAGTTACCTTGCAGTCTGAATAATATTTTGGATGTATTCCTTGTTTCATAAAGGGAATTATACCTTATTAATTACTAATAACCAACAATTTTGAATAGGACAGACTGTCATCACGAGGAACGAAGTGACGTGGTGATCCCGATGGAAATGTAAAAGGCAGGTTAGATTTCTACGGGATCCTCCAGAGGCGGACAGGTTGCACCACGTCTCCGCCAGCTGGCGGATCCTCGCAATGACAGGGTGTAGATTTAAGACAGGTTATAAACTTGTCTCTGCAAAAAGTAAATTATGTAAATCTTTCTGAGTATTGATTTTTAAGATAGTATGTAATAAACTTGTTTTATGCAACAAGCAATAGTATCTGTTTCCAGCAGGGGATTAGTGTATTTGCCAAGGAAATTTCAAAGTATTTTGGGTTTACAGTTGCAAACACCAGGCAAGATAATGATTAAGCTGGATGAGGATAATGACAAAAAAGTATTTTTGAAGCCTGTGAGGCCATTGAGCGCTTTTGATGGAGTATTAAAAGGCAAGAAAAAGAAAGTGTGGAAGAATTTTAGAGATTTGATGGAAAAAGAGTATAAGAGGGTGTAATGGCAAAAAGATATATTGATACAAATATTTTTGTCAGATATTGGGAAGGAAAGGAAGGGTTGTCGAATTTTTTTGAGAAATTGGAAACTAGTAAGATAAAAAGTTTTTTACCCTCAATAGTTATTAGTG
>Ga0180007_10003402_pt1 | contig 17768 bp, 14 predicted proteins | sample MM_PC_MetaG_FD_121122 | JGI IMG/M metagenome (GOLD analysis project Ga0180007, IMG submission 121122) | Groundwater microbial communities from the Aspo Hard Rock Laboratory (HRL) deep subsurface site, Sweden - MM_PC_MetaG | ecosystem: Environmental > Aquatic > Deep subsurface > Groundwater... | reverse complement strand
TTTGAGCAGACGTCCGCCATTGATATGGGGCATGTTCAGGTCCAGCAGAATAAGCCGTGGGATCTTGCGCTCCATGGACCGGATCACATCCCGGGAATCATTGATGGTGATGATGTTGTCAAGCCCTGCCATCCTGAGACAGGTATCAACCGCCACAAGGATCTCGGGCTCATCATCCACAATCAGGATGGGTCTTTGGTGGGTCTCTTGTTCTTTCTTCATATTTTTCATGGCAACTATTTATATATTATTTGGAACAGCAGGGCAAGAAGATCCTGGCCGTCAGCCCCTGGCCCGGCAGAGAGGAAAACGTCAATATCCCCCTGTGATCACTGATGATTTTCTCTGAAATGGACAACCCCAGACCGGTGCCGCCCTCATCCCTTCTGGTGGTGAAAAACGGGTCTTTCATCTTTTTTAAATTTTGGGGACTGACCCCGGGACCTGTGTCGGTCACTTCAATGACCAGGGCGTCTTTCCCGTCACTCAGATGGGTCTGCACATGAATGGATTGTTCCGGGTGATCCAGGGCCTGGCCTGCATTCACAAGAAGATTAACCATTACCTGCTGGAGTTTGCCGAAGTTTCCCTGAACCCGGGGCAGATTTTCTCCATAGGACACGGACAAAAGGGCGGTTGCTTTTTTAAGAACCACAGCAGTCAGGTCCATGGATTTTTTCACCACCTCATTCACGTCGATCTGCTCATCCATATCAGCCCCGGTGGGCCGGGAAAAATCCTTAAGTTCCGAAATGATGCGTTTGATCCTGGCGGCACCGTCCTGGATGGCAGACAGCATCAGGTCGATGCGGGTTCGCAGGTCGGCATAGGCCATATTGCAGACCCGGGCCGAAGGATCCCGGGCAAAATGGGTATCCAGGACCGGGAGAAAGGCCTCCCATGCTTTTTTCAGATTAGGGGCATTGAGCATGAGGGAGGTGGCCGGATTGTTGATTTCATGGGCCACCCCGGCCACAAGGATGCCAAGGGAACTCATCTTGTCCGCCTGGATCAGCTGTTTTTCCCTCAAGGTTGACTGGGCCAGGGCCTTGAGCCTTTCCTTCTGTGCCCCGGCCGCTGTCCAGACAATATAGGCGGACAATAAAAATACAATTCCCATGATGCCCAGGCAGGCCCAGGTAAGCTGGCGGGTAATGATCAAAATCTCGGCCCGTACATCTTCCACATAAATCCCGGTACCGATGATCCATCCCCAGGGTTCAAACCCTTTTACATGGGAAATCTTGGGAACAATTTTTGCCGAATCTTCCTGCCACTGCCACAGATAATCCACAAACCCGGCCTTGTTTTCCTTTACCATGCTCACCACCTCCACGAACAAATGCTTGCCGGCAGGGTCTTCAAACCTGGCGATATTCTGCCCGACCAGGTCCGGCCGATAGGGGTGCATGAGCATGACCGGCGCCATGTCGTTGATCCAGAAATAATCTTTCAGCGCAGGCCCGTAGCGCAGCTGGGCCAGGTGGTCAAGGGCCAATTTTTGGGCCTTTGCCTCTGTGATAAGCCCCTTGCGGGCCTGTTCATGGTAAAGGTCCAGGGTGCTCCAGGCTGTTTCCGTCAGATGCAGGAGGGTCTCCCTTTTTCCGTCCATCATTTTTTCTTCCACCAGGGGAATGATCAGAAGAAAAATGGTCATGATAAACAGGGCCAGGGTCAGGGCCACGGGGATGATGATGCGCAAGGGAAGTGTCCGGATAAAGATTAAATTGTGATGGGTGTCTGACACCATTGCCCCCGGCTATAAGAAAGTTTGAGACCTAGGGGTTGAATAATCAAACACGGGAAAGGTGTCAAGTGCTTTCATCATCGATACGGCCCAGGGGCTGTCCCGAACCGGATGTTCCGGACAGCCCCCCGGCTATTACCTTGTTCTATATTTAAAGCTGGAAAAATCTCTTCTGCCGCTGACCTCTCCTATACCACAGGTCGCGGCAGCACCCCGGCCCGTTCGGCAATTTCAGGCACCATGTGCTCCCATTCAATGGCCATCATGTGGACGCCTGCCACCCCTTCCATTTCCTTGAACTCCGCCACCTGTTCCAGGGCAAATCGAATCCCTTCTTCGGCCTGGTCCTTTTTCTCCACCCCCTTGAGGCGCGCTATCAATGCATCGGGGATGTCCATGCCCGGTACAAATTTTTTCATGAAATTGGCCATGCCGGCATTTTTCATGGGGGTCACACCGGCCAGGATATAGCAGCGTTCATGGAGGCCCATGTCCACAACTTTTTTCATGAAATCCCGAAACTTTTCCATGTTGAAGATGCATTGGGTCTGGATAAAATCAGCCCCGGCCGTTATCTTATTGGCCAGTCTGTACACCCGATATTCGTAGGGGTCTGCAAAGGGATTGCAGGCGGCTCCCACAAACAGCTCCGGCGGAACGTCAATGTCGTCGCCATTCATGAACTTGCCCTCGTCCCGCATCTTTTTAACCAGGGCGATGAGCTGCATGCTGTCAATGTCATGGACATTTTTGGCCTGGGGATGGTTGCCGAAGGACTGGTGATCGCCGGAAAGACAAAGCATGTTCCGAACGCCCAGGGCATGGGCACCCAGAATATCACTCATCATGGCCAGGCGGTTTCTGTCCCTGCAGACCATCTGGAAATTGGGTTCCAGCCCTTCGGTCACCATGAGGGCCGAGGCTGCCAGGGAAGACATCCTCACCACAGCGGTCTGGTTGTCGGTCAGGTTCACGCAATCCACATTGCCCTTCAGATATTTAAATTTTTCCTTGAGATGTTTTACATTGGCGCCCTTTGGGGGACCGCACTCCCCTGTAAATGCAAAATGGCCGGCCTTCAGAACCTTCTCAAGATTGCTGCCTGATTTGAGTTCACTCATGTTAAGATCTCCCGTATATGGATTTTAGCCTAGATATTTCCCTGGACCAGTTCTTCCCGGATGCTGCGCCGGGGACCGCCGTCCCTGGCGGTTGTCCAGTCCTTGAACCCCCGTACGCCCATGAGATCCGCCAATTGCCCTGCTTCCATTTTCTTTTTCACGATGGCATCCCAGATGCACTCGGTCTCTGCATTCACCTCGCACACCCCCTTGGAAGATCCCCCGCAGGGTCCGTGGAGCAGACTTTTGGCGCACCTTGCAATGGGGCACAGCCCGCCGAACATATGGATACCGCAGGTGCCGCAGCCGGCACACCGCTCTTCCCAGACCCCGTGCTGGGTGGCCCCGCCGAAAAAGGTGGTGTTCACGGCCGGATAAAAGGTCTGGGTCTTGTACATTTCAGACAAAAACTGGGGCCCGACACCGCAGGCCATGGAAACCACGCTGTCATAATCATTCACCGCCTCGCCCAGCTCAGCCACATATTCGGTATCGCATTGTCTTTCCAATACCTGGATATCAATATCAATGGGGCTGCCGGCCTTTTTCCGGGCAATTTTAAGAGAGGAGGTCAGAATTTCCACCTCCTTGAGTCCCCCGACATTGCACACAGTAACGCACCCCTTACATCCAAGGATGAGAATTTTATGGTTGTCCGCCACCATCCCCAATATCTCTTCAAGAGATTTTCGATCCGCAACTATCATTTGTCACCTCTGATATTTGGTCTTGTGCCGGGCCGGGGGCCCGGCACAAGAGTGGTTATTGTTACAGACTTCATGCCGCTGTATGATTTTTTACCGGTGTGGGACCAAGGGCCCTTATCCGTTCTGCCATCTCATTGGCAATCTCGGCAAACCGTGCCCCCTGGGCAGAGGAAAGGTTGTACATTTCCACCCGCTCGGGCTCAATGCCCAGTTCCGCAAGAATTTTTTTCACGTGGATAACCTTCCGCCGGGCCTTGAGGTTGCCTTCGATATAATGGCATTCCCCTTCAAGACAACCGGCCACATACACCCCGTCCGCCCCGTCCTCAACGGCATTGAGCAGGTGGAGGATATCCACCCTCCCCGTACACGGCACCTGGATAATCTTTACATCTGCAGAATAGGAAAGTCTCATGGAACCTGCCAGGTCCCCGGCTGCATAAGCTCAGTACTGGCAGCAAAACGCGACTATTCTGGGTTCAAATTCTTGGGTCATGTAAACCTCCCTTCATCCTGATGATAGTGCAAAAATAAATCTGGGTCATGATGCCTTCTCCTCAAACAGGGCATCGGTCTTGGCCATGATCTGCCGGTCGGTAAAATGGTTCAGCCCGATGGCCTTTCCCGGACACTCGGCCACACAGGCCCCGCATCCATGACATTCCGAAGGTGAAATCTGGGCATACCCGTCGGCATGGATATAGGGAATGTGGTAGGGGCAGGTCCTGACACAGGTCAGACAGACCGCACATTTTTCACGGGTCACCTCGGCCACCACACCGCCCACCATGAGAGACTCCCGGGACAGGATCCGCATGGCACGGGCCACGGAAGCCCTTGCCTGGGCAATGCTCTCTTCAATGGGCTTGGGATAATGGGCAAGGCCTGCCACAAACAGGCCGTCGGAAGCAAAATCCACGGGCCGCAGCTTGGCATGGGCCTCCACGAGAAACCCTTCGGTGTTGGTCGGCACCTTGAATTTCTCGAACAAGGCCTTGTTGTCGCCGGGGGTCACCCCGGACGCCAGCACCACCAGGTCCGGATTGATTTTCATCGGCATCTGAAGCACATGGTCCATGACCGTAAATTCCAGGCGGCCTTCCCCGTCTTTTCTCAAGACCGGCATTTTTTCCAGGTCATACCGGATAAACAGAACCCCCAGCTCCCGGGCCTTTTTATACATATCTTCCCTGAACCCGTAGGACCGTATATCCCGGTACACCACATAGACCCGTTTGCGCGGGTCCATTTCCTTGAGGGCAATGGCGGATTTGAGACTATGGGTACAGCAGACCTTGGAGCAATAGGGATTTTCCGCATTCCGGGACCCCACGCACTGGACAAACACAATGGCCCTGGCCGTGGTGACGCTCACATCCTTTTCCCGTAAGGCTTTATCCATATCCAGATGGGTGAGCACATCGGGATGATCCCCGTACAGGTATTCTTTTGGTTTATATTCCATGCCGCCCGTGGCAATGATGGCAGCCCCGTGTTCAATTTTAATCTCCTTTGGGGGAACCTCTTTGCCGTTGACAGCAATGGTGGTGGTAAAATTGCCCATGGAGCCTGTGGTATGGGCTATATGGGCTTCCGTGTACAGGGTGATGGCGCTGTTGGCCTTGGTCTGGATGATCAGGTTTTCCAGATAATCCTGGATGGGTTCTCCCTTCCAGGTGGCATTCAGCTGCCGGGCAATACCGCCCAGAACATCTGATTTTTCCACCAGATGGACGGCCACCCCCTGGGCGGCTGAGGCCAAAGCGGCTTCCATCCCGGCCACACCGCCTCCCACCACCAGCATGGATTTTTTAATTTCCAGACTTACCTGGTGCAAAGGTTCCACAAAAGCGGCCTTGGCCACTGCCATGCGGACCAGATCCTTGGCCTTGGCCGTGGCCTTTTCCGGTTCGTTCATATGGACCCAGGTGTTCTGGTCCCGGATATTGGCCATTTCAAACAGATACTTGTTCAGGCCCGCATCCCGGATGGTTTCCTGGAACAACGGCTCATGGGTCCGGGGGGAACAGGAGGCCACCACCACCCGGTTGATCCCGCGTTCGATGATCACATCCCGCATATGGTCCTGGGAATCCTGGGAACAGGTGAACAGATTGTCCTCCACATGGACCACATGGGGAAGGGTTGCGGCATAATCCCGTACGGCCGGGACATCGGCGACCCCGCCGATATTGATGCCGCAATTGCACACAAAGACCCCGATCTTGGGGATCTGCCCTGAAAAATCGCGTTCCGGGGGCAGTTCCCTGACCCTGGTTTTTGACCATCGCTCATTGCCCATGGCCATGGTGGCCGTGGCAGCGGCGGCAGATGCCTCCATGACCGAGGCCGGGATATCCTTGGGCTCCTGGAAGGTGCCGCACACGTAGATCCCTTTTCTGGAGGTGGTCACGGGCGACAGGTTGGCTGTTTCGGCAAACCCGTGGACATTGAGTTCAATGCCCATTTTGTCGGCCAGCGCCTTTGCATCTTTGTTGGGGGCAAGCCCGATGGACAGCACCACCATATCAAAAATTTCCTCCACCGAGTTGCCGGCTTCCGTGGAATAGACCAGGCGGTACCGATCTCCCGGTTCCGGGAATACCGAATGGATCCTTGACCGGATAAAGCGGACCCCGTTGTCGTCTTCGGCCCGCATATTGTACTTGTCAAACTCTTTGCCATGGGTTCTCATGTCCATGAAAAAAATGGCGGCATCCAGACCTTTGGCCGAATGTTCCTTGGCAATCACCGCCTGTTTGTTGGCATACATGCAGCAGACCCCGGAGCAATAGGAATGGTCTCCCTTGTTGATATCCCGGGACCCCACGCATTGGAGCCAGGCAACCTTCTTGGGTTCCTTGTGATCCGAGGGCCTTACCAGATGCCCCCCATAGGGCCCGGAGGCCGAGAGCACCCGTTCAAATTCCAGACTGGTCATGATATTGGGACTGTGACCATAGCAATAGGTGACCATCTGGGTGGGTTCAAAGGGTGTAAACCCCGGCGCCAGGATAATGGCCCCCACTTCAATGGTATGGGTTTTTGCCGGCATGAAATGATCCACGGCATTGGCCAGGCAGGCAGGAACGCATTGCATGCACTCGGAGCAATATCCGCAGTTCAGACACCGGGCCGCTTCCTTCTGGCCCTCTTCCAGGCCATAGCCCAGTTCCACCTCGTTGAAATTGCCGGCCCGCAGGTCCAGGCTAAGTTCCGGCATTTTATACCGGTGCTCGATCCTTGTATCTGCCTCCAGGGGCCGGTACTCGGGGTTTTCCACAATGGGCAGTTCCCGGCCGGCTTCCATGTCCACACCTGTCAAATACCGAAAAATGGACTCGGCAGCTTCCATGCCCGCAGCAATGGCGGCAATGGCAACGCCCGGTCCTGTCTGGACATCGCCTCCGGCAAAAACCCCCGGCCTGTCCGTTGCCAGGGTGATTGGATTCACCTCGGTGGTGTTCCAGCGGCTGATTTTCAAGCCTGCCAGGTCTTCAAGGGCCGACAGATCCGGCCGCTGGCCGATGGCCGGGATGAGCTGGTCAATGTCGATGACATACTCACTGCCCGGAACGGGAATGGGCCTTCGCCTGCCCGAAGAATCCGGTTCCCCCAGTTCCATTTTAATGACCCGGACACCTGACACCTGCCCGTTTTCCCCGAGAATCTCCTGGGGAGCGGCCAGGTAGGTAATTTTTGTGCCCTCGACTTCTGCCGCACAGATCTCCTCTTCCCAGGCCGGCATTTCCCTGCGGGTCCTGCGGTAGAGAATGGTCACTTGTTCGGCTCCCAGGCGTATAGCAGATCTTGCCACATCAATGGCCACGTTTCCGCCGCCGATGATGCCCACCCGTTTACCCACGATGGTGGTGCCGGTCAGATTGAGCTCCCTTAAAAAATCAACCCCCTGACGCACGCCGCCAAGCTCTTCGCCGGGAATTCCCAGCTCAATGCCCTTGTGGGCGCCCAGGCCCAGAAACACCGCGTCATACCCGTCGGAGAGCAGACTGTCTACGGTAAAATCCTTGCCCAGACGACTGTTAAGCTTTAGTTCCACCCCCAGATTGGTCACAACTTCAATATCCTTGTCCAGCACTTGTCTGGGCAGCCGATGGTCGGGAATACCGACTCTCAGCATACCGCCGGCCTGGGACAGGGCTTCAAATATGGTGGCGTCCACCCCTTTTTTCGCCAGATGAAAACCTGCGGACAAACCGGCAGGACCGGAGCCCACGATGGCCACCCGTTTGCCGATCTTTTCGGCACATAAAATCTCAACTTCACGGGGGTCAAAATTATCGGCTGCCATGCGCTTTAAATCCCTTATGGCAACCGGTTCGTCCACATCACACCTTCTGCAGGCATCCTCGCACTCATGGGGGCATACCCGTCCCAGAACGCCCGGCAAAGGCAGCTGCTCCATGATGATTTCCAGGGACTCTTTAAACTTGCCCTGTTTGACCATCTGGACATAGCCCTGGACATTGAGTCCGGCAGGGCAGGTCAGACGGCAGGGGGCCTTGTCCCGTTTTTCTATGGAAAAAGCCGAAGGCATGGCCTGGGGATAGAGCTTAAAGGCCGCCTTGCGGTCCCTTAAGTTTTCGTCAAACTGGCTGGGCAGTTCCACGGGGCATACCTTGGCACACTCGCCGCAGGCCGTGCATTTTTCCGGATCTATGAACCGGGCATCTTCTTTTAAGGTGACCGTAAATTCCCCTTCTTCCCCTGTCACGGATTCAACCTGGGTCATGGTCATCAGCTCGACATTGAGGTGACGGCCCGCTTCCACCAGTTTGGGGGAAATAATACACATGGAGCAGTCATTGGTGGGAAAGGTTTTGTCCAGTTGCGCCATTGTTCCGCCAATGGCTGTGTTTTTATCGACCAGGTAAACCAGATATCCCGAATCCGCCAGATCCAGAGACGCCTGGATGCCGGCGATGCCGGCACCGACTACCATTACCGACCCATTACCTTTTTTGGCCATTGCATCCCTCCTTTTCATAGCCCGACCTCGGCCAGATCCGGCCCGAGATAGGTTCGTTCGGTTTCAGCCAAAACCCCCATGGCCAGGCAAATGATGGTCCACAAATGGACCACATGATAGGTACCGCCAAAATGATGGCCGATATCTTCAATCTGTCCGTGACAATTATGGCAGGGAGCGATCACATAGGTGGCACCGGTTGCGGCTATCTGGTTGTACTTGGTCTTTCCATAGGCCCGCCGCTGGTCGGGGAACCCAGCCTGGAGCGCCCCGCCGCCGCCGCCGCAGCAAAAATTATTCTCCCGGTTGGGCACGGTATCGATGAAATTTTCCTCACCCACCACGGTTTTAATCACAAACCGCAGATCGTCCACAATCTTGTTGGACCCGCTTTTGCGCCCGATATTGCACGGATCCTGCACGGTGAATTTTGCGCCTATTTCCTTGTTCCAGTCGGAGTTGACCTTCAGTTTTCCCTCCCTGATCCACTGGGCATACAATTCAATAATGGTGATCAGTTCAAATTTGTGGGGGATCTTAAATTTGCGCAATCCTTCCAGGATTGCAAAATAAGAGTGACCTCATTCGGTATTGACCACCATGGGACTTTTCAGATTGTTGTCCACATGGTGGACAAACTCCTCTATAATATATTTCCACCCCTCATTATCGGCCATGAACATGCAATAATTTTCACCGGCCCACATCACCGACGGATAGGTCCAGTCAGCGCCCACCATGTGGAGAATCTTCCACAAAGGCCCCATTTCCTCGGGTTCGGTAACCGGTTCCCGGGAGTTCTGGTTGAGTACCATGGCAGCCCCTTCCCGGTCCACGGTCACATACAGGTCTTCAAAGCCCTCATGGTCTTCCCGGATCTCTTCGGCCACATCCAGGACGGTGAATTCAAAATCGTCCTTTTGGGCGCCCATGGCGCTTCCTGTCCGGATATGCTGGTCGCAGGAGCCCAGGATTCCCTTGGGTCTTTTTTCCCTGGGAATGCTGGCCCGCAGATTAAACACCAGTGCCGGCACATTAATTTTCATGGGACATCCCAACACGCACCGTCCGCACATGGAGCAGACCCATTTCCAATTTGTTTTGCGGATCTCATCATCCATCCCCAGGTTCAGCATCCTGATCAGTTTCCTGGGGTCCATATCAAATTGCTCCGACGCAGGACACCCGCCCGTGCAGGTGCCGCAGGTCAGACACAGGTCAAAATTGGCATCCGGTACCTTGTCCAGTACCTCCCCCTTAAATTCAATATCCAGAGTGTCAATCCTAATTGCCTCTGCCATTACAAGCTCCCCCTTATCTCAATTTGGCTGCATTAAGATACGATCCCAACCGATCCTCTCCGCCGATGGTGATGATATGCACTCCCTGGCAGATATCCTTAAGGCTGTTGACTGTATCAGCAAAAAGCTCAATACTTGCCTTTGTCTTGTCCGGTGCTTTTAACAGCTTCTGGATTACCCACTCAGGAACAAGTCCGGATTTGAAATGACGATTTAAAAATTTTCCCATGCCGGCGGTGCGAAGGATCATCACCTCTGCGATAACCGGCACACGGAAGGGCGCCACCTGCTTCATAAATTTTTCAAACTGATCCACGTCAAAGATGGGAGTGGTCAAAAAATACCCGGTTCCCACATTGAGCATGTCCTCCATTTCCTCCATCCCCCGCTTGGGCATATTCCGTCCCCAGGGGGTTTCAACGCCGGAACCCAGCATGAAATCCATTCTGGCCTCCAGTTCCTTGCCTTCAATGGTCACCCCTTGTTTAAGATGGTCCAGGACAGAGCCGAGCTTTCCCGAATCCACATGAAAAAACATGGACTCCTGGAGGGTATCTCCTGAAATCCGATAGTCTTCGGTAAACACCAGAAGATTTTCCACGCCTGTCTCATGGGCCAGGGTCAGATCCTTCTGGAGCTGGTACCTGTTTTTATCCCGGGTGGTGGTCTGGTAAATGGCATTAAACTTATTTTTCTTTAAAAGATCACAGGTTTTAATGCTGTCGCCGACAACCCCTTCAAGCTCCACTTCCGAGACAGACACCCCGTCCACACGGCCCTTGATTTTTTTCAGACTCTCAATCAGTGCTTCCGGTTCATCGTCGCCAAGGGGAGCCTGGATTTCAGAGGTCACAACAAATCTCTTTTTTTCCAAAGATTCTCTTAAATTCATGATCTGCCTCCTTGTTATTTTAGTCCAAGTAATTTGGCCACTTCGTCTTTGAGCTGGGGAAGCGGCAAAGGTTTGGAAAAGCAGACATCCGCACCGTTTTCCTTCATCTGTGCAAATTTTTCATCATCCAGGTAGGCGGACAAGACAATGATTTTTGTATTCCGGGTCTGTTCATTGGTCTTGATTTTTTTACAAACTTCATAGCCTTTGATATCCGGCATCATGATATCCAAAATCAACAGATCCGGGTGGAAATGGTTTACCTGGAGCCCTGCCTCAAACCCGTCGGAAGCAGAAAGCACCTCGTAGTCGAATTCGTCTTCCTCCAATGCCTGGACAATGGATTCCACAATAATCATGTCGTCATCCACCACCAGAATCTTCTTTCTGCTGCTGCCATCCTTTTCGTGGGGAATGGGAATTCCCTGGTTTCGCATAAACACCTCAAGATCGCTCTTCTTAATCCTGCGGTGGCCGCCCACGGTTTTGTAGGCTTTTATGTGACCTGCCTCCACCCAATTAATAATGGTCTTTGACGAAACATTGCAGTACTTGCTTGCCGTAAATACAGTCAACGTGTCTTCCATAATGCCTCCTTTTTTTTGCATTTATGGTATTACAGGCTTTATAGTTATTACATGGAATTATATTTGTCAAGCGAATATAATAACTATAATAAATATAATAAATATATCAATTTTTTAAAAAAACCAACTGCCCTTTAAAAAAGCGCCTGGCATTCTTTCTTTTTTTCGATTACTAAAGGGCAGGCCCGTCGGCATATGGTTGATATTCATTGGCAAAGAGCGACGGGAAACCGCCAAGGCTTGAACAGGAAAAATGCCATGCTGAAGATACTAATGGTGGGAATGGGGGGTTTTGCAGGCGCCGTTTGCAGATACCTTGTCTACGAAACCACCCTTTTTTTATACAAGGGGGCCTGGTTGCCCCTGGGAACGATGACGGTCAACATTTCAGGCTGTCTTATCATTGGATTTCTGGGGGGGATTTCCGAAACCCGGGAGCTTTTCACCCCCGAGATCCGCGCCCTTGTGTTCATCGGATTTCTGGGCGGGTTCACCACCTTTTCTGCCTTTGGATATGAAATTTTCTTTCTGGTCAGAAATGGCCAGACCGGGATCGCCCTGGCCAACCTTGGAATACAGGTGATTCTGGGCCTTTCAGGGGTGTGGGCAGGCTTTGCCCTGTCCAGATTTTTCTGAAGAACCAGGCCCCCATGCAAAAACCGCCCGCATTTTCGGTGTTGAACGCTTGTTCAGAGCAGGGGCAGGGAAATGACAAATCGTGTCCATTCTCCCTCCCTGGATGTCACAGAGATATCCCCGCCATGGTCCTTTATGAACCCATAGCAGACCGAAAGCCCCAACCCCACCCCCTGAACACTTTCGGTTTTGGTGCTGAAAAAAGAATCAAATATTTTCCCGATATGCTCGGGCTTAATGCCGGTCCCCGTATCTTCGATGGTGATTTTGAGCATATCCGGAGTGGCAGCCGTGCCGATTTTCAGGGTGCCGCCATCGGGCATGGCATACATGGCATTGGAAAACAGATTGATAAAAACCTGGCGCAACTGGTCCTTTGATGCAAAAATATTCCCGGGGTTTTTCATCAGATTCAGCACCAGCTTGATACTGTTTTCCCTGAACCGTTTTTCATACAGGAGCAACAACTCATCCAGAATTGTCGTGATATCCAGCGCTGCCCGCTTTTCCTGGTCCGGTTTTGAAAAAGAGAGCATCTTCTTCAGCATGTCTGCCAGACGCATGATTTCAGACAAGGACATGTCCAGAAGCTTCCGTCGTTTGTTGGTGGGCGATATTTCCGTTTTCATCAGTTCAAGGGTATTCATAATCCCGAACAGCGGGTTGTTCAGTTCGTGGGCAATCTGGGAGGTCAGCCGGCCCATGGCCGCAAGCTTTTCCGACTGAAGAAGATGCTGGCGTGCCGCGGAAAGTTCCCGCTCTGAAGTGAGCAGCTCTTTCAAATCCACAAAAATCGCCACCGATGCCAGTTCATTTCCCTGTTCATCGTAAATAATACTGGCAGACAGGTTGCCCTCGACCAGCTCACCATTGGCCTTGGTAAAGGCGAGGGGGTATGAATTGAGCCGTCCCTTTCCGCCATACCCATCGGCCTTCATCATCTCCATCACTTTTTTGGAAACCGCCCTGGAGTAAATCTGCTGGATGCTCATTTTGCCCACCACCTGGTCTGCAGAATATCCGAAAACCTCTTCAGCCCCATGGTTCCACAACTTGATCCCCCCGGTCATGTCCATGGCCATAATGGCATTGGGAGAACAGGAAATGGTTTTCTCCAAAAAATCATGGGCCTCCCGAATCTGGTTTTCAATGCGCTTTCTCTGGGTCTGATCCACCACGATCCCTTCATACCCCAGGATCTTCCCATGACTGTCATACCGGACATTGCTGGTCAACAGGATATGGAGAATATGGCCGTCCCGCCTTCTCCACTGGACCTCATACTCCACCACCTGACCCTTTTTCTCTATCTTCCTCTGGTATTCCCGTCTGTCGGCGGGCCTCAAATAAAGATCCGTGGCAAGATCCAGGGAAAGGAACTCATCCTTGTCCTGGTAACCCAGCATCTTTAACAGCGTGGGGTTCACATCCAGAAACCGTCCCTCCTTGCTGCTGATGAAGACCCCGCAGCCCACATGCTTAAACAGGCGCTGGTAGCTTTCTCTGGAGGACTTCAATTTGGCCTCCTGCTCAACGCTTTTGGAAATATCCCTGTAGATGGAAAGCTTTGAACGGGTTCCGTCCCGATTGGTCACCGGCATTTCCGACAGGGCAAATGTCTTGCCGACAGACGCAAGATACACTTCACTGTGGTGGGTTTCATTCTTCCCAAACACCTCGCCGTATTTGCACCAGCCACAGGGTTTCTTGGAATTGACCAGCACCTCGTGGCATTTTTTGCCCACCCCGTCTCCAAAATAATCTTTCATAAACTTGTTCATGTACTCGACGGTAAAATCTTCGTTGACAATGTAGATCCCCTCTTCAAAGGCATCCAGGGCATCCATCAATCTCGGGGTATGATCGCTCATGCAAGACTCCTTATTTCCGATTGGGTCGATTGGGGTCGTCGTCGATTGGGGTCAGGCTTGTGTTGTTGGGGTTTGCCCCAACAACACAAGCCTGACCCCACTATCCGCACAAATTTACCTTAATTTAACAGGCAAATCAATCATTTCCAGAAGATTCTCCTTCTGGCGAGCCGACATGGGACTTGAAAAGAATCCGCTTTGGCGCTATAACTTGAAATCGAAGAAACCAATTGAGGAGATCAGGATACCCTTTTATGACTGAGACCAAACAGATTCACCATTTTACCGCCCAGGTTTATTACGAAGATACGGATCATTCAGGGGTGGTTTACCATGCCAATTATCTGAAATTTTTTGAACGGGCCAGGGAAGATGTTATCGGCGTAAAAGTTCTTGCCCGGATGTGGCATGAAAACAAAATCGGTTTTGCCGTTTACAAAACAAGTTTAGGGTTCCATGACGGGGCCGTATTCGGCGATCTTCTGGATATCCGGACCACCTGGGAAAAACAGGGAGATTATCGCATTGTCTTTTCCCATGAAGCCTGGCGGCCGGAAGGGAAAAAACCGGCGGTCTCCTGTTCCCTGGAGCTGGTCTGCCTGAATTTTGAAAAAAAACTTGTGCCCATCCCGGACCTTGCCTTCCTGGAATAACCATTGATTTTAACCCTCAATATGGGCAGCAGAAAAATTTATTTTTACCCAAACAAATTACCGGATATTTTCGTTTTTTATTGACAAATCGGTTGGTTTCTTTTAAAGAAATTCCTACAATTTTAGTAGGAAATTATCCGGAAAAATAGTGCAAGGATAACTGAACAATAATTTTTAATGTCAACCAGGGGATCGGGTTATGTTAAGACAAAGACCGTTTCGGCTGTTGTTTGCAACAACGGCAGTTTTGTGTTTATTTCCTTTAATCGCGTTTACCAGTGTGAAAATCATGGAAGATTCAGGCGAAAAACGGCCCGATATCCTCACCATTGATATTCCGTCCTCTCCGGACCACAAAGACATGCCGGCGGTTAAATTCAAGCATGACATGCACACCCAGGCAGTTGAGGGGCAATGTGCCAAATGCCATGAGAAAAAAGAGGAGGCCACTCTTTTTAAATTCAAACGGACCGAAGAGATACCGGGCCGGAACCTTATGGATCTTTACCATGACAACTGCATTGCCTGCCATGAAGAGACAAAAAAGACAGCCCAGGCCACAGGTCCCATGGAGGCCGAGTGCCGTGCCTGCCATAATGCCGATTTCAACCTGGAGTCCTCCTGGAAAAAAATAAATTTTGACCGATCCCTTCATTTCAGACATGAAAGCGCCAAAGAAATCCCCTCAACCGTTCAATCCGAAGAGACAAATTGCAACGCCTGCCACCATAGTTATAATGAAAAAACCAAGGCGATCTTTTACCAAAAAGGCGAAGAAGGCGCCTGTGTATATTGTCATAAGGAAACTGCTGAAGACGGTATCCGGTCTGGCCGGAACGCAGCCCACGATTCCTGTGTGGCCTGTCATCTGAAACTCACCGAAAAAAAGATCCAAACCGGTCCCGTTGATTGCCAAGGCTGTCACGAACAGGCGGCTCAGGAAAAAATAAAGGTGGCAAAAGAGATCCCCAGGCTCCAGCGCAATCAGCCCGATGCCGCGCTGCTGACCGGATGGACCATCCTGGGCTCTGACCCTGCGGAAAATAAAAAAACCGTTGCCCAGTATATGGATCCTGTGGCCTTTGATCATAAATCCCATGAAGAAAAAGTACAAACCTGCAAGGCCTGCCACCATGAAACCCTGAAGAAGTGTGATTCCTGCCACACCGATAAGGGAGATGAAAAAGGCGGCTATATCAAACTTGCCCAGGCCATGCACAGCGCCGACAAACCCCAAAGCTGCCTGGGCTGCCACAACGAACTTAAAAAAGCCAAAGACTGTGCCGGCTGCCATTCCCAGATGCCGGACAAAGCCTTTAAAGAAAATGCCTGCGCATCCTGTCACAATGTGGATGCCAAAGAGACGCCCATGGAACTTCTGACAGACAAAAAGGCGGCTGGCAATCTGGCCCAGACGGTGCGCCAAAACCAGACACCCCCCTACGCAAAAGTTGATCTGGATAACATACCGGAAACAATCTCCATCAAAACCATTGCAGATGAATACAAACCCAGCCAGTTCCCCCACCGGATGGTGGTCCAGGCAATTTTTGAACGGGCCGGACAGAGCAGCATGGCAAAAGCCTTCCACGGGAATGAACTAACCCTGTGCATGGGATGCCACCATAACAGCCCGGCCACCCTGACCCCGCCCAAGTGTGCTTCCTGTCACGGAGAAACACCGGATCTGGACTCGGGAAAACCGGGACTTAAAGGGGCATACCATGGCCAGTGCATCACCTGCCACCAGAAGATGGAAGTGAAAAGCGTCGTGCCGACAGATTGTATTAAATGCCATGAACTGAAGGCGTCGTAAAACGCGTGCCATGAAGATAGATGCCATGACCAAAACAATAAAAAATTTTTGTAGACAATAAAGGTGGATTTATGGCCATTTCCCGAAGAAAGTTTCTTGGCTGCATAACCGCAGCACTCGGAACGACAACCGGTGCCGGGGCAATCGCCCATGCCGCATCAAACAAACATTTTACAGGGTATCCCGACAGTTTCGGTGTCCTCCACGATGCCACAAAATGCATCGGATGCCGAAAATGTGAGCTTGCCTGCAATACGGTGAATTCACTTGAAAAACCGGACAAACCCTTTGACGACCTCACCCTGTTGGATGGAAAAAGAAGGACCGGAGAAGCCACCTTTACCGTGGTCAATAAATTTGGGTCCCGTTTTGCCAAAACCCAATGCAACCATTGCCAGGAACCTGCCTGTGCATCGGCCTGCTTTGTAAAGGCTCTGAAAAAAGATCCGTCCGGGGCCGTGGTCTACGAGGAATCCCTGTGCGTGGGGTGCCGGTATTGCATGGTGGCCTGCCCCTTCAACATACCCGCCTACACCTATAATGATCCGTTAACACCCAAGGTCACCAAATGCACCCTGTGCCTGCCCCGGATCAAAGAAGGCAAACTTCCCGGATGCGTGGAAATCTGTCCAAAAGAGGCCCTGATTTTCGGAAAACGGTCGGACCTGATCAATATGGCCTGGAAACGGATTTCCAAAAACCCGGATCAATATGTCCCGCATCTTTACGGGGAGCATGAAATGGGCGGTACCAGCTGGCTGTATCTGTCACAGGTCCCCTTTGAACAGATCGGCATGAGAGAAGACCTGGGCAATATTCCGGCTCCCCAGTTCACCGCCGGCGCCCTGGGATCGGTTCCCATTATTGTGGGCCTGTGGCCGGTGCTGCTCACAGGGGTTTATGCCATTTCAAAACGAAAAGATAAAATTGCCAGGGAAGAACAGGATGCGGCCGTTCAAAAGGCCCAGGAACTGGCTGCCGAAGAAATGAAAACCCAGCTGTCCAAGCTGAAAGAAAAAATGACCAAGGAAAAGCAGACCGCCATTACCGCTGAAGTGAAAAAAGCAGTGGCAGAAGCGGTAAAAAAGGCCGAGGAAAAAGCAGCAAAAGCGGCTGAACCCGCATCTCCCGATGAGCCGACAACAGATGAAGATGCACCGGAAGCGTCAGCATCCCCTGATACTTCCGTGAAAGAGGAGGAATAAATGGCTGCCCAGGATAAACCCATGGCGAAAAATTCTATTTTCACGCCTTTTAATGTGATCACCGGCATCATTCTTTCAGCCGGACTTGTTCTGACGGTTCTCAGGTTCACCCAGGGAATCGGCGCGGTTACCAATCTGGACGACACCAATCCCTGGGGATTGTGGATCGGATTTGATCTGCTCTGCGGCGTGGCCCTGGCAGCCGGTGGGTACGTCACCTCTTCCGCCTGCTACGTATTCGG
>Ga0180007_10003400_pt1 | contig 17786 bp, 20 predicted proteins | sample MM_PC_MetaG_FD_121122 | JGI IMG/M metagenome (GOLD analysis project Ga0180007, IMG submission 121122) | Groundwater microbial communities from the Aspo Hard Rock Laboratory (HRL) deep subsurface site, Sweden - MM_PC_MetaG | ecosystem: Environmental > Aquatic > Deep subsurface > Groundwater... | reverse complement strand
CTGATGCAGATCCCTGGCTTTGGTGTGGTGACCGGGATGACGGTGCTGGCAGGCATTGGGGACATAGCTCGCTTTGAAAACCCCAAAAAGCTGGCTGGCTATTCGGGATTGGTTCCTGGCGTGGAGCAGAGCGGGGAGAAAGTACGCGGAAAAGGGACACTTGCACCTGCGCTGCAAGTGCAGGTGTGGTGGAAGTGGCTCAACGGTCGGTGAAAGCCGACCCGCACTGGAAGAAGTACTTTGAAGAGCTCAAGCGTCGCATGCACCCCAACCAGGCGATTGTGACCATCGCTTATCACCTGATGGTGGTGGCATGGCATGTCCTCATGCGCCAAGAACCCTACTGTCATTACTCTGCGGAGCGGATCGCCTACAAATATCTGACCTGGTCCTGGGCGTTGGACGAAGTACAGCGGCAGGGTATGACCCGCCCGCAGTTCGCCCGTTATTACTTGATGCGATTAGGGATCGGGGATGATTTGAAACGTGTGGCCTTGAACCCGGATTTCCCGTATAGATTGGCTCCCGTGGAGGAAGTCTTGGCGATCAGGCCGGAACTGCGACCGCCTGAGTAGCGAATGCAACTTTTCCCCTTGAGGAAGTAGAACTCTGCTACGAAAGTGGTGGCGGGGGCGGCGAAGCATTGCCAGGAAAAGAAAAAACAGCTGAGAAAGGGGACACCTTCACAACTGTTTTTCCGCGGATCATCAGTTTCAACCAATTTCCTCTTTATCCCTTGACACTGAGGTTAATCGGTGGGCCGCTTTTATCCTAGAACGAAATCTCCTATATAGCGCTTAGAGCGGAGTTCACATCTTCAATTGCAGCATCAATTCCTTTGCTTAAATTTACCGCGATAAGATTTAGCAATAACTCCTTTTCCTTCTGATCGGCCAAGTGAACCAAATCCATGTATCTCTCCGATAATTGCCTCACTAATCTGATCGAGCCATAGGCATGAGAGAGATGCTTTAGTAGAGAGGGGTCTTGAATAAATGCCAATTCCCCACTATCCGAAAAAGCATCCCATGCACCATCTTCAAGGAATATCCCGGCATAAACAGTCTCCATCTTCTGGAAATCTGATTTTTGCCAACTCGACAAGTGGCAGAGATTTACCAATAGTTCTTCTCGTAAGAGAGGTACTATTATTCCTTTTTGGAGTTTCTTATCTTCCGTCTTTTGCCGATTACTTATTCCTATGGCTATTGGTATGCCAATAATCGCGCCAAGAATGGTTGCAAGGAAATTCGATAGAAAGTTTTGCCAAATACTACTTCCGAGGAAACGGTATATCACAAGCATAAGAACGAGAACAATTATGATTGGGACAAGAAAAACGAAAACGGTCTTTTTGAAATCCTTTTTCATGTTAGTTCAATTCCTTATTTGAGAAGCGGCCCAACACGCGTTAAGCGGATCGTCTACCCCTGCGGGGTACTTCGTACCACTGCGTGGCACTTCGTAACAGCCTATGGGCGGTTCGCATAAAACCCCAATCATTTAGGGCTTTATGCGGCACCGGGATAGAACAATAAAAGTATAGCATAACCCTTACACTGCAAGGCAAAGATGGAAACAAGCCCCAAAACCCCTTCTAGAATTGACAATTGTCAAGTAGGTCGGTATACTCACGCTATGGCAGATTTAAAGGAACTAGCCAGATTCGCAGTAAAAGTGATCAACATCCACATGCCTGGCAACTGGGACAGGCCCGTTGGATACGATGGTCACGCTCGCTTCGTAGCAGTCTACTGGGATCATGCCGGCAACGACGTATTCATCACAGACGGTTTAAGCGGTAGATCTGGAGGAGCCTGGTGGCTGCACACCAACCTGGTCGAGCGCGATGCCCGCCGGGAGATCACTGCCGCACTGATGGCCTGCGGCGTGACCAATCCTCTGAACAAGTGGCCTCTCGGCGACCTTAGTAATGAAGCAACTCACGGGCTCATTCTTGACCGCTTCGAGCATGGTCTTTGGGTGGCGAGATTGGAAGAGGCGACCCCGTTTCTTTGCCAGCAGCACCACAAAGCTATCGCCGACCCCGCTGCAATTGCCGCAGCTCTTGTCCGCCAAAAGACAGAACTTCTCGAAGATGCAACCGTCCACCCCTGTGTGCCATGTCATTGCGATCGTGGCTGGAAATTATCTGTAGATTACTATCTGCCTTGTCCTGAATGTCAGCGGTCGGGTAGAATTGAGATAATTCCGCAACAAGCCATACGATAACCGGAGAAGCGTTATGGAATTACCAGAGCCATTCGTGCCAGGCTGGTATTCGACGAAACAAATCCAAGATATGCTTTCTCTGAAACGTCAGATGGTTGCTTATGTTGCGCAAAGAGAAGGCTGGAGATTTAAAAAACTTGGAACCAGCAAGTTGTACGACGTAAAAGATGTGAAGAAATATCTGAGTTCCGTTGGCAAAATGTAGTCATGAAAATAATGAATCAAGAAGCTTTTGAAGCATCTCTGAAGAAAGGGCAGGAAGTGCAGCTCCGCTGGCGAGGCAATTCGTGCCATGCCATAGTAGACCGCGTTAATAATGCGTCAGTGGCCGTAAAGATCAAGGACGCATTGCATGAAATGCCTGCCGGCACACGGCTCGTGGTGAACAGGGTCAAATCGGGCAGATGGGCGCCGAGCAATTGTGTCAGGCCAGCCGATAAATGACTTATAGCTGAGAATTTTAGTTTGTCTCCAATCCCCCGAGTTAAAACAAAAAAGACGCCTTCCGCGCTTGTGAGCTAAATCCACGCCCAAATTGTACTGATGAGTGTTGCAATATCTGCAACACTCATCAGCTTTATGACACTGGATGCCGCTAATAGACGGCTTGCAGGCTTTCCCGGCCAGTGAAGAACCGGCCAGCCTCGATGGTGACCCGGTCCTGGCCGGACTCCTTGTAGACCACCAGGGAGGGTTCAAGACCGAGGCTTTCTGGCGGCACATTCGTCGGCGCATGCATCTCGACGCAGGCCAGGAATACCGGCTCACCAGGTTCTTGCAAAGCAAAGGCTTCTGCCTGTTCCAAGGCTTTGGTTAAATTTCCCAACTGTTCGGGATCATCGAAACTGCCGAAAACATAGCCGCTCTGATCCTTGGCCCGCCATACCGCAAAGACACCATAGACCAGCGCGCGCTGCTCTGCCGGCAGGTCCAGCAGGACAAGCTTGCAATTCTCCTCGATGGCTGCCTGGAGAGTGAGCCAGGTGATCCCCAGTTCCGGGTCGAGGTCGTCCTGGACGCGCCGCGCGATCCTGAGTGCCAGCTCGCGCGTAATCGGATGCCCTTTTTCAACAGCCAGGACGATAAAGTCATTCAGGCTCCACACATCGGCGACTTTATCTCTCCAGTAATCACTTAGAACAGCCAGCGCGCCATCCAGCGGCGTGCCCAGCTGATTGTGTAAAGCACAAGCCATTTCGCGCACAAAGACCTGCGATTGAGCCATAATCTCACCTCCAAATATTGAGAATCCAAAACCCGCCAGAAAACCCTGTGTAAAGGCATACGTCGCACTATACACAGAACGACTTTGGCTGTTCTACAGGCTTCCTGACGATGCAGGGTAAGTGGGTCATAAAAAACCAGTAAGTGGTTGGTAAGTGGTTGCTTTCGTGGACCACTTACTGGTTTTGGCCCACCCGTAAAGAAAGATTGGTTTTCCAGGAAAACTTGAAGTTGGGGTTTACGCCGGCGGCTTGACCGCCTCTATCTTCTGACGCAACAGGTCATAAGCCTTGATAGCATCATTTCCCGATTCGTTAATGGCCGCTTTTGCCAGCTCTTTTATATTCTGGACAGTCATGCTTTTGTTGGCCTCTGCCACCTTCGGGACAACCACAACCCAGTAATGGCTGTAGTCATTGACAGATTTTGGTGCGAGCAGGTCACTGTTTTGCTCCGGCTCTACATTAAGGATATCGTCCAGCATATCCGATGCTGTAAGCGAATCCGCCGGGGCAGAAGCGGGCATGCTTGCCGGTTCGTCATCGCCGACCAGGTCATCATCGCTGGCCGGGTTTTCCTCGACTGACAAAGGCATTTCCAATGCCAGGGCCGCCAGTCGTTCGGCAAAGGTCTGGGCCCACTTCGATGTTGCGTCCGGGCGAATATCAATCAGCCATTTCTTCACTGGCATTGTCTGACCGGGGGCCTTATGCCAATAGATCACGTCCTCGCGGCGGGAAACGATGATCGGAATGCCTGCTGCGCCTGTGCGCTGGCCGAGAGCATCGGCCGCGGTTTGAATTGCAGCCAGGTTGCGCCGCAGGTTGATAAGGTCTCCGGACGATCTCGTTTTGATCTGGAAGGTCACAAAGCAGCCCACCAACTCGGGCAGGAACAGGTCGAAGCGGGTGGTCGGCCGCAACTTGAAAGCCTGCGGCTCACCCTGTTTGTTCTCGAATATCAAAACCTCGCCGGGGATGAATGGCTTGAACGGCTCGCCGCGCACGATGATCGGCAGCCAGGTAAAGGGATTGTACAGTGACAGGTAGCGTTCGTTATCGGCCTGGGCAAAGCGCGACGCGCCCCAATACGCCTCATTCGTTGTGCTCCAGGCCTGCCACACGCTCGGGAAGGCGATCATGGCGCGCAGGCTGTGAGGCTGGTCTGTGTGGTAGATATCTTCAAACATCTTCTTCGTGGCCAGGTCCACGCCTGGCAGCCAGTCAACGCGGAAGCGATCGTTGAGGTCCGGTCCCATTACTTCTTTTCCGTCTCTCTTGATCTTTGGGCCGCCTTTCCGCAGGATGGCCACGGTAGGGAATGCGGCAGATTGCCGCGCGTTAGGGGTTGTCACGGCAGCTCTCCTTTCTCGTTGGTCGGTAGCCAAGCTCGACCAGGATGGCATCTTCCGTGCGGCGAGCGGGCTTTGGGATCCACGCCACAGTGCCGCTTTCCCCCAAAGCGCTTTCGGCCTCCGCGCGCTTCAGCCGGCTCTCGGCCCGGGCGTTCTCGATGAATTCAATGGATACATGCCCCCGGCAAGGGCAGTCGGGCGTGACACAGGAAACGGTGCTGGTTCGGGTCGCCGGCTTGCAATGTTCTTGCAATATTTCCCAGCAGTCGGAACAGCGACGGCAGCGAACAATGCGCTGGGCCTCGGCCGGGTCCAGATTTTCTATAGCCATAGTAGCCTCCTTTCATTCACTAACGCTAATCCGTCCGGATGACTCCGGAAGAATGCAGCAACAGCCAGAAGCGTGTGGGTGTCCGTTTGCCCAACGTGAGCGAAGAGAACGTCACCTGGGCTACCCCCCTCGCTCTACGACGATCGGCGGGCAAGGGACCCCAGCCTGCTTGAACAGCCAGTGGATCTTCTTCTTTGCCCAAGTGATATCTGCCGGCCTGTCCTGGATCGGGGTAAGCCCTTTTCCCCGCGCTTTTGTGAAAATGTAGCGCGTGAACTTTTCCGGCTTCTGGTCGGCCAGGATGTACGCTGTTGTGGACAACACCAGGTGAGTGATCTGCTCGGCATGTTCGTCCACACCCCAGCCCCAGTGCACCGAGCCCACATACCCGCACGGCTTGGAGAAAGAACCGGCATCCAGCCGCAATTCTTCCCATCCTTTAGGGTGATCATCCGCAGTAGCCCAGATTTGAAAGCCACCGCCTCCGGCCTCGAAGATTGCTTGAGGATCTGGGTTGGTGGCAATATCATACGCCCGCGCCTTCTCGAGCACGGGTCTCATGCGCATGTGTTCAGAATGATGGGTCATGATAACCTCCTGAAACAGCAGGCAGCCGGCGAAATATTTTCCGGCCGCCTGCTCTATGACGCTAGTTAAGTTTTCTCCAGCCAGCCAGCATACACTGCCAGTATTCGCCGTTCGGGTCCTGGACCACATCGTTCATGAACATGGATGTGTGCTGCAACCCCAGCCGCTGGATCAACCCGCGCGCCTCGCCGTTTGGGGACCAGGACTCGGCCTGCATCATCAAGAAGACTCCGTCCAAGAAACAGGCCTTAACCTCGGCCACTAAAACGTGCGTTTGGCTCAAGCCGGCAACGGTCAGATCTTTCCGGTCGAGGAACGAAAACTTTTTGCCGGGAAGTTGGTAGAACACCCGGTATGGTTTTGCGATCTGTATTGTCGGCATCGCTTAATACTCCGACGGAAGCAGGACGATCATTACTTTCCTGCTGGTGCTGATATCAGGATGTTCCTCGACCGACGCATAGAAGCTGATCTCCCCAACAGGGAGAAAGTCGGTCATCTCGATCTCTTGCCGCACCAGTTCCTTCTCGTTCCCGTTGGTGCAGATAAGCGAAGCGTGCCGGTGCGGATGGAACGGCTTTTCAGGAGCCTGACCGGGTTTGCTTTGCAGCGCCGCCATCACGTTGTTTTGTGCAGGCCCGGGCTCATCCGGTGGATGGACGATTAATTTCCACACCTGGAAAACATGGCGCTTCAGTGCGCCCTCGCCCTGGTAACTCGCAATGGCATCCATCAGCCAGTAAGCCGAATTGCCATTCTCGCCGCCGTGTTCGGCGACATACAGGGCGCCATCCGTGAGCAGGACGATATGAGGGCAGAGGGTGTGATGACGAGTCCACTTCTCGGTGCCAGTGAAAGATCCGAGAGCGGAGTAGAACTCTTTGACCTGTTTATCAAGAGGCTGTTTGCAGGGGGCGATCTCCTCCTGTCCTTCGTCATCTGCTGGCCAAGCCCTTGCCATTTCGCGCAGCTGAGGAATCTCTTCGCTCAACTCGTCCAGCTGCCGCCCATCCATCAAGACGCCGCGCAGGTAAGAGTCGTGAATGCAACGGTCCCGGCCGGGTTCGAGATCGAGTTCTATCCCGGGCGGGAGCATATTCACACCTGCCTGCAGGGTCTCGATATATTTGCCTCCCGACGACTGGAAGAAACCCGAGATGGTGACCACCTCGCCGGTGACGAGCTCGACATCCCTCCCGACGCAGTAGACCTTGATCAGACTTTCGTCGTCCATGGTGAAGGGCAGCTTTTCAACATCTCCCATGGCGACCATGTATTGAGACAGTCCCTGGTCGCGCTTGCGTTCCTCGAGGAGTTCGGCAACCTGCGGGTCAGCGCCTTTCGGCAGGTACGCCTCGAGAATTTCGCGCGCCGACCTGGTGTCATATGGATACTTGCCATCGATGGTCAGGCGCGTCCAGCCTTTACCGGACGGGGTGCGCTGCATTGCGCCGCCAGCGTCGAAGGTCAGCTTGTATCCCATACCCTCCGCCTTCATCAGCCCGTAGCCGCAGTGGACCACCTCGGCTCCGAAATTGGTGTGGATCGTGGGGATACCCAGATCCGTGTCGGCCACCAGGACCGGGCCTTCTTCCAGGACATTCAGCAGGAAGCGGATATCCTCCAGCTCCCATCCATCAGGCAGCCTGGGACCTGCCGCCTTGACGGGTTCAACCGGCGCAGGGGGTGGGGGAGTTTCAACCACCGCTGCGGATGTGCTCGACCCGAACAGGTCGAACAGATTCGTCTGACCATCCGGGATACCTTCAGGTTTCTTTGTAGCCATCTTTCACCTCCGAATCTTGAATTTGTTGGCGATCCCGAGAAACCCGCCAACGGGCAACTTTAGGTTTTCTCGGAAAAGCGTCAGGTTATTTTGGGGAACAAAAACTGGTAAGTGGTTCTCGAAAATCGCCACTTACCAACCACTTACCAACCACTTACCAACCCACTTACCCGGCCACTTACCCGCCCTGTTTATAGCGCCCTCAGGACGATTAAAACCGCCCTGACGTAGTCAGGGTCGTCTGGCATGTTCGCCTTAACACAGGGCTTCCTGGCGGGTTTTACGTTTTCCCCTGCTGCGCCACTCCAGCACGGGCTTTGACCCTTGTGGCCGGTCCGAAAGCCGGTTCCCCGGCAGGGTTGGGTTAATCGACCAGATCGAACAGGGACATCTGGCCTTCAGCCACTTTCTTCTTCCGGCTGGAATTCAGAGACTCTGTCCCGCGCTCCACCATCCAGCTGTCAAACGTGATGGTATTGGCAGCAGGCAGGGGGACCGGCTCGACCTCGACAACAAATACATCCATGGCCGGTTCCGGGACGGCGGGACGCTCGACATGGCAGTTCTCGGCGAACAGAGACTGCAGGTCAGGGATGTCTGCCTTGTTCAACGCCTCGCGCGCCAGCTTGAGCAGCAGATCGCTCTCGTCTTCGGGGACAATTGCGCCGCCCACTTCGTCGCCGTACAACGTCTGACCGGCTTTCATTTTCTGGCCCATCAAGGCCAGCGCACGCGCCTCCATGGCATCGTTGTAGATGGCGAACACCGCCTTGACTTTCTGCGTCTGGCCAGGCCGCCACACACGGCGCAAGGCCTGCCATAATGTGTACAATGAATACGTGATCTCGTAGAACACCACGTTGCCGAAGGCAACCAGGTCAAGTCCGGTCTCGACCAGACTCGGGTTTACGATCATGGCATCTATGCCGTACACCTTTCCGGCTATCCACGCCTCGCGCTTGCGCGCTTCCACGCTGCTTGTTAGGACCTGAGCGCGTATCCCGGCATCCTTCAAAATCTTTTCCAGGCGGTACTGGATGTCCCTGGTTCCGGTCTGGCGCAGGTAGATCAAGGTCTTGCGTCCTTGAGCGCTTTCGGAGCTGACGAAATCCACCAGCCAGGCCTCTTTGGGCAGAAGCGCTTTACCGTCATCTTGAATGACTGCCGGCAGGACCATCAGCGTCCGCTTGAGTTTGGTTTTGCTGTTGGCCGTCTCGGCCTCGACGACAGCCATCAGCCCAACATCATCGTCGCCGTCGTCCCTGGTGTCCAGGATGTCAGTTTGAACTTTCTCATCCCGAAATGCCGAATTGGGCCGGGCCAGGCTCCATTGCAGCCACACAGACAGGAAGCGCCTATCCTGGCGGGCCTTGGCGCGCAGGCCGGCCTCCATCCAGCTGTACTGGGATGCATGGCTCTCGCCGAACGGATTATTTGTCAGCATGTTGAGCGCGGCCACCTCTTCGGTGTACTCCGGCAGGACCAGACCGAGATCCTTGAGGGACAGGAAGACGGTGTTGTGTAGCAGCCGGTTGATGATGCTGGGGGAGATCCCGGGCAGCTCCTTGGCAATGTTCTGGTAGCGGCGGTTGCCCGTAAAGCCCACGTCCACTTCGTCGTCGTTGTAGCCCCTCTTGCTGAGCCGGCGGAATTCCAGCACGCCATAGCGGGCTGCCCACCGGCGCTCGTCGTGGAAATCAAAGTCACGACTTACCTTCGGATCATTGCGCTGCAGAAGCCAGAAGATTGAGGTGCTCGGCCCGCCGAAGAACGTGCCGGTCAGGTTGATGGTGTAATGCACCGACTGCACCAGCTGGTGATAGGCAATGCCCCGGTCGGAGCTCTTGCCCTTGAATTTATGCACCTCGTCGGCGACCAGCATCTTGAAGCGGTACTTTGCGTGCCGGAAGATGTAGTCTGCAATTGGGTAGCGCTGGTCGCTTACATCATTGGCAAACAGAGGCGCATGGCACTCGCGCTTGCCCCAGACGGGCTTGCCGTCCTCGCCCTTCTCGACGCGCCCATCTTCGTCCAGGGCGTATCCGCTGACCTGGGCGCGGCAGAAGAGCCGCTTCTTTCCCAGGTCTTCTTCTGATGTTGCCGGCGCTTCCATGCCGTGGTTGTAAACTGTGATCGGGCTTCCGCAGGTGGGGCAGCAGAGTGTTGTCACGCCATCGATGCGGCGCTTGATGTAAGTGTGCCTCCAGCCTGTACCCAGCTTGGCTGTTGTGTGCGCGATTACTGCGATCGCCCTCTTGCCCAGCAAACCTTTAGCGTAGGAAGTCAGGAACCGCTCTACGTCATTGACCTGTTGGCGTTTTTGACCACCGATCCGGCGCAGCTCCATGACCTGTATACCCGGAATGACCTCCCTGGCCTCGCGCATCCATTTCTCGACCATGTGCGGGTCGCACATGATCAGGGCCGGGAACGCATCCAGCAGAGCCAGCGAAGCTAGAGCCATCGTCGTTTTGCCGGAGCCCATTTCGCCCTGGACATTGCCTCGCCTTCTCAGACGAAGCACACGAGCAGCAGCTGCGGCAACATGGCGCTGGATGGGGAGCAGGCCGGGTTTCTTTTGGCCTGGCAGCGGCTTCCTGCGCAGGCTCAAGGTATCCAGGATGTCCGTCTCTGCCTGGGTTGGGTCGAAGTTGTAAAGCGGCCGGGTGCGGTCGGTGATGAACCGGCCTATTTGTTCGCCGAACTTCGTCATGAACTCTGAGAGTTTGGCGACATCCGCAATGACCTCGATGCCGCCCTGGTGTATGACCGAGATGGTGGTCACGTAGCGGTCGCGCAAGATGTCCATCCGGTCGCCGCTCTTGGTTTCTTCCGTGCTGACCTTTTCGGTGACTTTGACGACCCGGCCCTTGACGAGCATCGGTTGTCCGTTATCGCCGGCAAGGCGCATGATGCCCATCGTGCCGGCGGCCATCAGCATGGCGATGTGGCCTCTTTTTAGAGGCATTACCGGCCGGTCTATCTTTACGTCCAGGCGGGAAGGATCGATCAGGTCGAGCCAGGCCTGTGAATGCAGCAATCCTTTCTTGAGCGTGGCATCCGCCAGTTCTTCGGCGGTATAGTCCATCCGGCTGAATTTGATCCCGGTGCCGCCGGCGCCTTTTGTTGGCGCCGGCAGGAGCTTATAGCGAGGCGACGGAACTGCATCCAGCAGGGGCGGCTCTGCTTTGGACAACTGCTGGATCTCGGCAATTTCTTCCTTCGACGGGTTCTTGTAGCGCTGCCGCCGGTACCCCATGACGATGACCTGGTTGTATTCTGTTTCAGGGTAGCGCACGACGGCCAGGTTCTCGTAATAAGCGACCAGCAGGGCAGCCACGGTTTCATCGCCAAGCAGATTTAGCGGGACGATGTAGACCAGGGCGCCGCCGCGGGCGAGTTTCGGCGTTGCGGACTTGAGGAATTCGGTCTCCAGCCGGCGCTGATCGCCGAAGCGGTCGTAGTTGTACGGCGGATTGAGGAAGAGCAGCGTAACCGACTCGTTGGTCAACGTGCAGGTCTGCCAGGCCGCGCACAGGACGCGGTCCATGTTATTCTCGGCGACCTGGGCGCGGGTGGGGGAGAGTTCAACACCCCAGCTTGTGCAATTCAGGGCCTTGGCCAGCGACCTTGCCGCCAAACCCTCACCCGCGCACGGGTCGAGCAAGCGCCCGTCCTCAGCGGGCTGGAAGTAAGTCTTCAGTAGATCCACGACTTGGGTTGCAGTGGGGTAATACCCCATCCGTTCAATCGCGGGTGGACGCATTGTTCACCTCCTGATCGTGCGAAAAGCCCCTCGCCCATTCCTGGGCAAGGGGCCTGCGCACGAAATTGAAATTTTTATAGGTTAAACGGTCAGGACATTCTCGGCCAGCAAATCACTCAGCATGGCGGTCCAGTCCTTATCCAGATGGATGCGCGCGCCGGCGAGGCAATCCCCGGCGGTTCTCAGCCGGTCGATAAGGCCCTGCTCTGATGCCCGCGCGAACAGTTCGTGCGCCCACTCGTCCTTGACGGCGTGAGGCAGCACTTCCCTGAGCCTGACCAGCACAGCGGCCTCGAGCCGCGCATCAATATCTGTGCTTTCCCGCCCGGGCTGTTTGAAGACCAGCGCATACGCTTGTTCGTCCTGCGGATTCCACTTGCCTGGCAACGCCGCGTCGCAGATCAGGGCGGCGTGGTACAGGCCGAAGTCGGGCATGGGGACAACCTCCAGGCGGAAATGGCTGTCCGGCACAGCTGGAGCACCATCCAGCGAAAGGGATTTCTTCTGGAGCAATGTCGCGTGCAGGCTTTCGACCGCCGTTTTATGGGCGACCACGCCGGCATAGACCAGCGCCGCGTTCCAACTCATTGTTGTCGTGGCGTATCCTGTTACAGTGGCCTGGGCGTGTTCGTTCCTGACCATCGGGACCTTGCCGTCCGGATAAAGATGCTGGATGTCCGGGTTGCTTACCACCCCGGACAGTTTCCAGACCAGGACGCCGGCATTCTGGGCCAACAAGGCCGCATTGATTTCCTGGAGTTGCTTCCAGTCAACCTCGGCGACATTCACGGATGGGAAGGTAATGAAGGTGTCGCCGTCTTGAACGGTGATCGTGCGCGTGCTGTAATCCAGCACAGCCTCACTCACTGCCCAGGTCTTTGCTTCCTGCAGGCCTTTGGGCAGCCGGGCGCCGGGGGAGGGGATGACAACCGCCACGCCGTAGGGTGCGCCGGGAAGCGCCTTGATGGCCCCAAACTCACAGGTCCAGTCATAGATCAAGCCGTCGGCGCGGCTTGTCCGGTACGAGCTGCGCTTGACCCCCTCGAGCGATTCCAGGCCGGGCAGGTAGTGCTGGTCGTACTCGGTGACCAGGACGCCTCCCATTTCCAGCGCCCTTTGCTGCGCCTGGGCGATGGCATCGAGCTCATCCTTCAACCGCTCATTCTCGAACGGTCTGTCTACCAGTCTGTACATGATTCGCCTCCTCATGCATCCTGCATCTCAAACGCATCGAAGAACGTCATCTGCCGCAAACCGGTCTTCGCCTCAGCGAGCGGCTGCTCACCATTTTGGACGCTGGCATCTGCGCGCGCTGCCGCCATCACGTTCCCGAGAGCTTCTTTCAATCTCTCGGCCTCTGCGCGGTTACGGATGATTGCCGAGGGTACCGACAAGGATCCTGCCGTACGGCTGTGGTAGGCGCAACCGGCGATCATGCGCTGCTGATCGGCTTCTGGCGCGCCAGCGATCTTGAGCAGCTGGGCGGCCAGCTCCGCACCGTTCATGCCGGGGTCGATCCACTGGTTTATGCCCATCCAGGTCTTGCGGTAGCTTACGCTGGACGATGAGCGCCGGCCGTCGTTCCAGACGGTGCGCTTTTCCTTGCGGGCCATAATGGCAACCCCGTCTTTTCGACACCCAAAAGCGACACACGATGAGCTGATGGTGCAGTAGACAATGTTGAGCGGGTCTTCCGGATCCCAGAAATCGGCGTAAACGTCACCGGAGACAGCCGGGCCTGCCGGGTTGACACGAACATCGCACTCCGTCCACCCGGCCTGGGCGAGGAGGATGCCGGCCTGCTTGAGCAGGGCGCGGGCATCGCGCAGGAACCGCTGCTTATATTGTTGGGCCTGATTGCTGTACCCGTTGATGGTCCGGTCGTAACTGTATGCCCCATCCGGGGCAAGCGACTTGAGAGTTTGAGCCATTTTCCACCTCCAAAGATAGTTTTATAAAACCCCCGCCTGATTCGGGGCGGGGGAGGAATGAACGACGCTGGCGATACTCGCCTTATAGCTAACAAGAGTTGGGCAGGGATAATTTCGCCCTGACAAAAGCGCACAGGGAGGCGCGTTGCGGCGCCTCCCTTCGTGCATGCATTCCAACAGTGGAAATCAAGCTGCTTGCTCTGCGTCCATGTCCCACTCAGCAAGCTTGGCCGTCTTATGCACTGAGAGCAGCCTGGCGGGCCTGCCCTCCGCCTCCAGAGCGTACACCGCCCAGCCAGCCAGATGCCTGTCGCCGGGTTCACACGGAATGACCGTGACGCCGTTCCAGCCACGCGCCAGCGCATCTTCCAGCAGCAGGTACATTTCGCCGGCCCTCAGAACCACCGGGCGGCAGGCCATCTCCGGAACCTGGTTCTTATTGATCACTGCACCTCACTTTCTACGGACGCAATCCTATAGTAAAAGGGCCCGTCCTTCATATAACAGGTGTATCTACGCCAAAGAGCAGGTCACATCACAGCTGTGGTCTGCGGCATGGTCAGATTGGATATTGCCAGGGCTGCCGTGAGCGCCGGGACTTCCATGATGATTTCAGTGCCGTCGAACAGCCGGAACTCATGCATCTGGACATTTCCCTGCACGACCGGCCGGATATAAGTCGCCGGCCGCTCGTTTGGCATCTGGACCTTATCGCCGGGCACAAGGACCCCGGCCGAATCCACCGCGCGGATCAGATCGACAACACGTGCTCCTTTTTCAGTTAAACAGAATGCCATAATAGTCCTCCTTTTTAAACAGAAAGGACACGCGCCGGGCGTGTCCGGGATAAGGTACTGCGCTGCGCGCTGCTATGGTTTATATTTCCGGAGTCTGCGCCGTTTTCATCGTTTCCACCCTCGCAAATTGGCCGCTGTAATGTAGGTGCTTTTCATGCTGCCGCTGTTCAAGTCGATATAGGTCTGGAACCTGTCCAGGGTTTGGGTCAGCAGCAGCCGCGCCAGGTAGTCTGCCGCGATCGAAGCGATTGCCTGGTTGATTGTCAGCCCTTGTTCGTCGAGCATGGCGATCTCGGCACAGGACAGCCCCGCGGTCTCGACCGGCGCGCCCGCCGGCAGATCGCCGCCGCCGGTTTCCTTCCCGACCAGTTCTTTATGCTGGCGGGAGGGGAGGGGGAGCCAGGCGCACTTATCGGGGAAGGGGAACGGCTTGACTTTCTCGCCCGGGTCGTTGCGCCCGATCAGAACCTGGCCGGACTCCTTCGTGTTGCCGCAGTCCAGCCAGAAGACCGTGCCTTCTATTTGCCTGGTCGCGTTGCGGATATCCCGGCGGGCGGCCGGGTTATCCACGCAGCCGATCAACACGGTCAGGTCGTCGTAGCGGCTGCTGCAAATGTCCTTGTTGAAATTCTGCGCCAGGGCGACAATGTCGACACCCCAGGCTGTGCCGTAACGGGCAGCCAGGGCAATCGCTTTGTTGTAACCGACCTCGGCCTTGCAGAAGTTCTGGCGGTAGATATTCCTGGCCTCGACCGTATCCGGGTCCACAAATGCAACCAGGGTCTCTTTGGCGAATTTCTCGATCAAGAGCCGGGCAACGCGCGCCACGGCCGGCGCCAGTCAGGAGCCGGTCCCGCCGCAGCCGGCCAGGACCAGGCGCACCCTGGGAGAGAGCGGAACGATCAGCCTGGCCGCGTTCAGCTGGTCAAGGTTGAGGACAACTTGGGTTTGCGATTTCACTCAAAACCTCCATTTCTGCCGGCTCTCTGCCGGCCTGCGCGAGCAGGAACTCCACAGCGTCCTGGACTCCCTCCGGCAGCACGAAAACGCTGTCGGCATCGAGGTGCCAGTAGTAACCATAGATGCCGATGCGGGCTGTCACGCAAGGCTGCTTGTCCAGGAGGCCGAAGACAGCGAATATCCTGAATCCGGTCTCGTCCCGGTCATCGTCGGTGCTGAAGAACGGTTCCATGACGTTATGCGAGTGGACATCCAGGAAAGCAACCGCCCCATCCGGGTCGAAGGGGTCAGCCGGACGGACCGCGTTCTCGTCTTGCACCTGCCTGGGCTTGACGACCTTCCAGCGCGCCTCGTCACACCTCAACCAGAGGAGCGATTCATTGGGCAGGTCGCGCTGGAATTCCGCCAGGATAGCCTGCGTGCAGACCAGGGGGACCTTGCCGGCTTCCATCCGGACATAAGGCTGGACCGGCCTCAACCCGCGGATCTCGCACCTGGAGACCGGGATCAACGCTTCCAGCCCTGCGCGCCGCGCCCGCACGAAGACCCCGTTGGCGGCCATCACGAACTCGTACATGCTGGACGAGTCAATCGGGGGCAGGGGTTCGGTTTCGGCCAGGATATATTTGGTGAACATGCTACTCGCTCCTGTCGGATACGCCGACCAGATCCTGAAGAACCATGCGCAGCGAGCGGTTGAACCGCACCAAGTCATCTTCCGGGTAGATATCCGCTTTCTTCCGGGCAACCTGTGCCAGTGTGCGGCGGACATCGTCCCCAAACTTCTCTGACTTGCCATTGGCGAGGTCGCCGTTGAATGTGCTCTCGAAGAACAAGTTCCAGGCCGCCGCCGCGCGCTGGTGGTGCGCCTTGGGAGGTGTATTCTGGCCCCAGCAGATGGCGCCGTTGCCATGGATATTTGGAAAGGGGGCCTGGAACAGACTGCTATCTGGTGATAAGCTGTGGCGCGCGGCCCACAGGAAATACTGCATCCCGACCCCGACCATCACCGTCGTCGGGACAGGAAGGGACAGTTTCTTCTGGATCCCATTGCTCATAACTACCTGGATGGATATTTTTTGCTTTGGAGCAGCATAGACGAACCAAGCTCCACTGGCGCAGTATCCACAACGGATCACGCCCTGGCCAATCCAGCCGGTATCCACATCCGAGCCGCCAAAGGCGGCCTGCACGTCACGCACCGTGACGAATTTAGCCCCCTCGGCAAGACTTTTCTCCCTGTAGCGGTTGTTTTCCTGCGCTCTATAGCGGAACAGGAAATCGCCGCTTTGCAGAAAGTAGAGCGCCCCGGTCGCATAGGCGGGCAGGGGTGGTACATCTCCCATGGTGGGGGCATTATTCGGTGGCATAGTCTTCCTCCTTGTTTCCTTGCGAGATTTCGAGTTCCTGTTTCTTGTACTCAGCTGCAGCCGCCCTGAGTTCCTTCGCGGTCATTTTCCCCCTGCAGCTTTTCGTGGGCACGATGCAACGACCAAGCAAAGCCAGGATGGTTTTGTACATCTCCGGGTGCTCGAAGGCCTCATGGCAGGCCTCGAAGCCGCGGGCGTAGATCGGCCTGGCTTCAGCCCACAGCGCGGTCAACTTTTCGATATTCTCCACGGTCAGCTCGTGCACAGTGTCATTGCTGCCATAGTAGGAGTCATGATTGTGCTCCAGGTCGAGAATAAACGTCCCGGTATCATGCCAGGCCATGCGGAATGCGTCGGCAACTTTTGGCAGGCCGGCTTTTTCGAGCAGGCGGTAGAACCTTTGGTTATCCGTAGCCCAGAGATCATCTGGCAGCCACAGCCACCAGGGCAGTTCCACATCCCATCCAAACCACTCGGCAGCCGGGTCCCAGAAAGACGGCCTGTCCTCGCCGACGAACTGGCCGAAGAAGACGGCGTAGATGGGGAGGATCATCAGCCCGAATTCCTGGCAGATGCTTTCCGGGCACTCGAACAACTCGCAGGCCTCGTCCCAGCACAGATCTATCCCGGGGTTGCAGACTTGTATTGGGGCGTTATCTTCGCTGTCGTCTGTCCAATGCGCATAGGTATAATCTTCCGACAGGGGGAACTTTCCTGCCAGCCAGGAGATCATTTCTTCCACCAGGCAGTCGAACGGCGGGCAATCCACCATGCGATCGCCGTGCCTGCGCAGCTCCCAGATATTCGGGACCAGGAAGTGCTGCCTCCCGGACCCGCGGGGAGGTTCTTTTGCCCGCGCCGCCAGGTAGACCCCCACGATCTTTGCCATTTTGCCCATCAGTGCCATCCGCTCGCCGATATCTTCCAGCCCGGCGACGGCTGTCCTCCGGCCTATCTCTCGACAAGCCTGGTCAAACGTAACGCTCAACATCTCCATCATTCACCTCGCTGGCGGCAAACGCCACAAGAAATTAGAATCCCAGAGGAACGAAGTCCACGCCTTCCTGTGGGGTGGTCCGGCAGAGCCGTGCATGAGCAGCGATCACCTGCTCGAGCTGGCGCTGGCCGCTTTCCAGGGCCTTGTCGATATTTTCAGACAGGCCGATCAGCTGGTACGGGTCCAGATCGCCGGCATCCTGGCCATGCAGCTGCAGATAGAACTCGACGGTCGGGTTGCGCCGGTTTTTACAGCAGAGGAGGGCGGCAAAGCCGCCCCCCTTTTTTCTACTACTTGAACGGCGGCAATTGCCTCCGTCCTGGGAGAAATCATTGATGGGTTGAGACATTTTTCACCTCCAGAAACTCTTTAGAAAATCCCCCGCCTGAACTGGGCGGGGGAAGAGTGGACCATCTAGGCGCGGTGCGCCTGATCGGGAAAGTTTGTGTG
>Ga0180007_10003399_pt1 | contig 17786 bp, 18 predicted proteins | sample MM_PC_MetaG_FD_121122 | JGI IMG/M metagenome (GOLD analysis project Ga0180007, IMG submission 121122) | Groundwater microbial communities from the Aspo Hard Rock Laboratory (HRL) deep subsurface site, Sweden - MM_PC_MetaG | ecosystem: Environmental > Aquatic > Deep subsurface > Groundwater... | reverse complement strand
ATCATGGAGGATAAAATAAAGAAGTGTTACAAGGAACAGTAGACAGATGGTAAGCTGTTACTTGGCATAACGATGCGCGCATGCGCGAGACTTTAGAGTTAGAGTGAAAACTTTAACTCTGTTTTTATACCCCCCCTAGGTCTCAAATTAGAGCTTCAAGGGGTACCGTACGGTAGGGCAATTAAAATACGCAGGACCAAATTTTTGGAAATCTCAAAAATGCATTTCTAATTTTCATTCGATTTTAGAACAAAAGTCACATATGTCCTTGTAAAATGAGGTTCATTATTATATAATAAAATTATTCAATTAACGAACAATGGAAGGTGAGTCTATTGAGCAACAACTCTTTTTTCAAACCAACACCCCTATATAAGGAATTTATGATTCTAGATCTCATTGAGAAAAATAAAAATATTACTCAAAGAGAAATGAGTATTGCTATAGGGTCAGCAGTATCGATGGTAAATAATTTCCTTGATGAATATGAGCAAAAAGGATATATCAAAAGAAAATATCTCTCAACTAAAACAGTTGAGTATTTTGTCACTAAAAAAGGACTAGAAAGAAGAAGGGTACTTAATATTGGTTATTTAAATTCATCTCAACACCTATATAATTCAGCAAAGGATAATATTATAACCTTCATTAATCAAATCATTACTATGGGGTTTAGGAGGATATTGCTGTATGGTGCAGGAGAAGTAGCGGAGATTATTCTACAAGTCATTCAAAGCGATTCGTCAACTTCACTAGTGGTTTTAGGTGTTGTTGACGACAACCCAGAGAAAAAAGGTAAATATATAGTCAATACAAAAGTAATTATGAGTAATCAAATAATAGACTATATCCACGATGGCATTTTAATATCCAGTTACACACATCATGAAGCAATTTTTAATAAGCTTATGGGTGTTAACTATAACAGAAGAATGATTATTGATTTTTTTGATTTTTAGAAAAAGGAGAAATATAATGAAATATTTACTAGTTGTTGCACATCCGGATGATGAGGTTTTAGGTGCTGGAGGGACTATCTATAAATTAACGTCTGCTGGACACGAGGTTGATTTATGCGTTTTGTCAGGTAATGCTGCTGCAAGAAATTATAGACCATCCATTGATGATTTAAAATACGATATGGGTGAATCATCAAAAGTGTTGGGGATTAAAGAAATTATTGAAGGTCAGTTCCCAAATATAGAGTTTAATAATGTACCACATTTAATGCTTGTACAGTTTATTGAAAAAGCGATCATGAAATTTGAGCCAGATATTATTATCACTCATCATCCAGCCGACTTAAACAATGATCATCTTCATACATCCATTGCGTGTCAAGCAGCGATACGGCTATTTCAAAGAAAGCCAAGTATTAAACCAGTTAATGAGCTATTATTTATGGAAATTATTTCATCGACAGAATGGAATGTTAATAGTGGGATCAACTCTTTTGAACCTAATACTTTCTTTGAAATTGGTACTGAAGGTCTAGACAAAAAGATTCAAGCTTTGCAAAAATATAGAGGTGTTATGAGGGATTTCCCTCATCCTAGAAGTAAAGAAGTAATTACAGGTCTGTCTGCTTATAGAGGAGGACAATCCGGCTTAAAATATGCAGAAGCGTTTCAAGTAGTGTTTAGAAGAATAGTAACCTCGGAGGTAGAAGAGTGAAGAGTATAATAACCGTTAAAAATATTAAAGACTATTTAACAAAGAATCAAATTAAGTACACATATATTGGAAATGATTCTATCATAATAAATACATTTTGTTCCTTGTACCAATTGAAAGATAATTCAATTACTTGGGCAAGAAAGGTATCAAATGTTAATTTTGAAACACTCAACGAATATGATAATATCATTATTGTTCTAGGTGAAGAAGTCGAGGAACAAAAATTAAATGGTTTTATAGTGAAAAACCCACACAGAACATATTTTAAAATATTGAGTTATTTCTTTGAAGAACAACCTGTTATAAAAATTCACCCAACTGCAGTTGTGGAAACTAATAAAATCGGCAAAAACCTATCAATTGGTGCAAATTCATTTCTTGGCGAATTAGTTGAGCTAGGAGATAATGTGCGAATTTCAAATAATGTATCAATTGAGGGAAATGTAAAAATCGGGGACAATACAATTATTGAATCAGGTGTTGTGATTGGTGTGTCTGGATTTGGACATTACAAAGAAGATAATAGTGTAAGTGTGAGAGTGCCTCATCTTGGAGGAGTTATCATTGGAGAATCTGTTGCTATTGGTGCAAACTGTACAGTCGCACGTGGGTGCTTAGGAAATACAGTTCTAGAAGATTATGTCAAAATTGATAATTTATGTCACATAGCTCATAATGTAATTATAAAAACAAGAACGATGATTACTGCATGCACAGAAATTTCGGGTAGTACAACGATTGAAGAGGATGTTTGGGTTGGGCCTGCATCTGCAATTAATAACGGTATTATTGTAGGGAAAAATAGTTTTCTAGGATTAGGAACTGTAGCTACTAAGGATGTTCCTGCTGGGAAAGTTGTGGCAGGAGTGCCAGCAAGGGTGTTAAGAGATAACAATGAATGAATATATGTTTACTAAAAAGCAGTTAAGATATTTAAAAATTAAACGTATATTCGATGTTTTTTTTGCTGTGTTTTTATTGATTATACTCTCTCCTATAATGTTGTTTACAGCGATATTAGTTAAGACGAGTTCGAAAGGACCTGTTATTTTTAAACAAAAAAGACCAGGGAAAAACAAAAAAATATTTACAATACTCAAATTCAGATCAATGAAAATAGAGACAAACAAAAATGATAGAGACCTACATGATTTTGAACGAGTGACATTTTTAGGTAAAATCCTAAGAAAAACAAGTATTGATGAACTTCCGCAATTATTTAATATTATTAAAGGTGACATGAGTTTTATAGGTCCTCGACCATTTTTGATTAATGATCTTGGTAGTTATACACCTGAACAAGAGATTAGGTTTGAAATTTTGCCTGGTATAACAAGTTGGACTGCGATTCATGGTAGAAATACTGTATCTGTTCAGGACAAGTACAATATGGAAATCTATTATGCGAAAAATATATCTTTAAAACTAGACATTAAAATATTTTTTAAAACAATTTTGGTTGTTTTATCTGCGAAAAATGTGGTTGATAATGTTAACAAGCCAAGAATTGCAAGTAAAATTATCGATGAAGAAGGAAAGTAAAATGATAAAAAGAATCCTAATAACAGGCAAGAACAGTTATGTAGGAACAAATGTTGAAAAATGGTTACTCAATAAGAATAGTGAATATTTTGTTGAAACATTGGATATGAAAGATACTCGATGGACTGAATTTGATTTTAGTGGTTTTGATGTGGTTTTCCATGTGGCGGGAATTGCACACGTTTCAACCAAGAAAAGAATGAGAGAACTTTACTATAAAGTAAATAGGGATTTAGCTATCGAGGTTGCTAAAAAGGCAAAGATTGAAAATGTAAAACAATTTATTTTAATGAGTAGTGGAATTGTATATGGGGACTGCTCGAAAATTGGTATTAATCACTCAATTAATATAAATACTCCTCCTTGTCCGAGTAATGATTATGGAAAAAGCAAACTTCAAGCAGAACAAGGCATTTTAGAGATGGAAAGTAGTTTGTTTAAAGTATGTGTACTTAGAGCACCTATGATTTATGGTCCTGGATGCAAAGGTAATTATAATAGCCTATCAAAATTTGGAAAGAAGTTAAAGGTTTTTCCAAATATAATAAACGAAAGAAGCGTTTTGTTTATTGATAATTTATCTGAATTTGTAAATCTTATGATAGAAAACGTTGAAAGTGGCATATTCTTCCCTCAAAACAATGAATTTATTTGCACTTCTAAAATCGTTCTCGATATTTCATCATTTTATGGAAATAATTTAAGACTCACTAAATTCTTTAATCCAATAATCAAATTAATAAGTTTAGTCTTCCCTAAATTGAACAAAGCATTTGGAAGTTTTATATATGATAAGGACATGTCTGTATACAATACTAATTATCAAATTGTGAATTATCTGGATTCTATTATTATTACTGAGACCAAAAGTCAATGAATTTTTATTGTTTTGTTATACAGATTAAAATTTTTAAAAAATTACTATTCTAAAGGAGAAAAAAATGAAAATCGCAGTTATTGGACTAGGATATGTGGGATTATCAAATGCTGTGCTTTTTAGCCAAAATCATAAGGTTATAGCATTGGATGTGTTAAAGGAAAAAGTCGAATTAGTAAACAATAGAAAATCACCAATAGTTGATAAAGAAATTGAAGAATATCTAGCATTTAAAGAATTAGAATTAACTGCAACTTTAGTAAAAGAAGATGCCTATAAAGATTCTGTGTTTATTATTGTAGCAACTCCAACAAACTATAACCCTGAGCTAAACTATTTCGACACCTCAACTGTTGATGGTGTTATAAATGAAGTTGAATTTTATAATCCTAAAGCAACTGTCATTATAAAGTCCACAGTGCCAGTAGGGTATACAATTGAAAAAAGAATAGAACATCCTAATCTAAAAATAATATTTTCACCAGAGTTTTTACGAGAGGGAAAGGCACTATACGATAATTTATTCCCTTCTAGAGTAATTATTGGTGATAATAGCCAAGAAGCATCACTTTTTGCTGACTTATTACTGGAAGGAGCTGTTAAAAAGAATATACCAGTATTGTTCACTGGGTCTACTGAAGCAGAAGCTATTAAATTATTTTCTAACACATATTTAGCTTTGAGAGTTGCTTTTTTCAATGAACTAGATACATATGCTGAGGTTAGAAATTTAGATACTAAAGAAATAATTGATGGTGTTGGACTAGATCCCAGAATCGGAAACTATTATAACAACCCTTCGTTTGGGTATGGTGGCTATTGTTTGCCAAAAGATACTAAGCAATTGCTTGCAAATTATAGAAATGTTCCTCAGAAAATTATGACTGCAATTGTCGAATCTAATAGAACTAGAAAAGATCACATAGTTGAGATGATACTTATGAGAAATCCGAAAACAGTGGGTATTTTTAAATTAGTAATGAAGAGCAACTCAGATAATTTTAGGCAATCGTCAATTCAAGGAATTATGAAAAGAATTAAGGAAAAAGGAATAGAAATTATAATTTATGAACCGTCAATTAAAGCGACCATGTATTATGACTCTATAATAGTTAATGAATTGGATGTTTTTAAAATGAAAAGTGACGTAATCGTGACAAACAGATTATATACCGAACTTGAAGATGTTTTGCAGAAAGTATATACTCGAGATATATATAATAGAGATTAGATTTGGATGCTTCATTAAGTTTTATTAGTGGTATACTGATGAATTAGATTTCAGCAGAGTGGGAGAAATAAATGAATATTCTATATATTGGGTACGAGGGATTTGATACTAATAATGGTACAAATCATTTAATTGAATCTATGCTATTTAATTTTTTAGAACACGGTAACAGAGTAATATACATGAACAGTCATTCTGTTGGTGTTAATAATGATATTCCAGAAACTTTACAAAAATGTATTAACTTTGAATCATTTATTATTAATCGAAAAAAAACAAATAAAAGGAATTTTATCGATAGGTATCTTGTTGCATTAAAATATAACTCAAAACTGAAAAAAATATTAAAAGTGAACCAACTCGAAGTTGATATTGCGATAATTCAATCAACTCCAACAGCATATTTTACTGTAAATATAGTGAAGAAGTTAATAAGAATTCCAATCATTTTTAATTCGTTTGACATCTTTCCAGATGGATTACATAAATTGAATAAGGGAATTATATCTGTTGTTTTTAAAATAATGGAACACATGCAAAAAAAAATGTACAAGAAAGTCGATTATATTATAGCGAATTCCGAAGATGTAAAAAAAACATATTTAGAAAAAAACATTTCAGCTGAGAAAATTGGTGTAGTTTATAATTGGTTCGATGTAAATAAAGTGAAAAATAAGAATCGTAACGATAATTGTTTTGTGGAAGCTAATAGCATAGATACTTCTAAGTTTATTGTTCAATATGCAGGTAATTTTGGATATACATTCGATTATGAATTTGTGCTTAATTTGGCAAATATCCTTAAATGTAACTGTGAAATTGTTATTCATATGATAGGTGAAGGTGCTTTTTTAGAAGAGTTCAAAGAAAGGGCAAAAACATTATCATTGGGCAATTTACTTTTTTATCCTTGGCAGTCTTCGGAAATCATATCCGATGTGTACAGCACATGCGACATTGAATTGATACCACTTGCAGAAAAAGTGATTAAGTTTAGCTATCCCAGCAAAACATCACTTTTAATGGCACTTGGAAAAGTTTCTATTACTATTACCGAGAATGACTCTAATTATTTTAAAATAATGAATTCAAATAAAATTGGTTTAGCTTTTGAAAAAAATGATATCGAAAACATAGCGAATCAAATTATTTTTCTATCAAAAGACGAGAAATTAATGAGTGAGATGGGGATAAATGCAGTTAAATATGCAGAGTCTACATTAAGTAGTAAAGTAAACCTAGATTTGATAAATAAAATAATACATTACGTAATCGGAAGTGATAAGTCAAATGAACATAGTAATAATTAGAACAAATGTAAGTGATTTCGGAAAAATTGGGACATATAATGTGCAGGAAATTGGTTTGGCTAACTCACTTAAAGAACTCGGACATAAAGTAGATGTAATATATTTATATAAAAAAGTTAATAAAATCGAACTAGATTCGACATATAATTTCGTATGGCATTTACCAAATAGACACTTCGGACTTCATGGTATTTTTGACTTAACCCTTCTTGAGCAATTTGAACCAAACAAAATTATTTTATTTTCTGACAATCAGTTGTATTCAAGGAACATAATTTTTTGGGCTAAAAAACGCAAAATAAAATGCATTGTTTATTGGGGGGCGGTATTATCGACAACCCCTAAAATAATTAATAAAATTTATACATATATAATTTATATCAGGAATAGAAGGTCATACAAATATTCACTTAATGTTGCTAAAACAAGTACAGTTGCTAAAGAAATGAAAAAGTTAAAGATTGTTTGCAATAATGTTATAAATATTGGGTTAGACAATAAACTTTTAAGAGAATTTAGTGCAGATTTGAACTCAACAAGAGATAAGTTGAAAATAAACAAAAATGATAAGCTTATTTTGTTTATTGGTAGGCTTGAAGAAGCAAAGAAACCGTTATTTGCTATTGATTTAATATTGAATTTAGTAAAAAAAGATTCTTCTTTTAAATTACTAATGATTGGAAAAGGTAGTCTATTGGAAAAAGTGCAACAAAAAATAATCGATTCAACTATTTCAAATAATGTTATACTCATCGATAGTATAAAAAATTATGAAATACATAAGTATATCATGATATCAAATTGTTTTATTAATTTGTCATCAATCGAGATATTTGGCATGGCAATGCTTGAAGCAATGTATTATGGAATTCCTGTTATTGCTAAAGATGCTCCAGGTCCAAGAGAATTTATTATAAATAATTCAACAGGGTTTATTCTTAATAACTATGATATCAATGATTGGATTAATTGTATTTTGCTTGTTATGAGTGATACAAAAACAATCGTAAGAAATGCACGAAAACTAGTTACAGATAAATTTACGTGGAACAATAATGCTATTTTGTTTGATAAATTATAGAAACACGAGGATATGATATGTTGATTTTGCTTCTGTTTGTACTACTAGTAATAGAATTTCTTTTATATATAATTAACCATAAAGAGCTCTTGCATCCCTCCATTTGGTTTGTTTCAGCATTTGTTTTTAGCACTTTTATTGCCCTAATTAATTCGAAGGCTTGGGGAGATATTAGTATTTTTACAGTTCTTGTAATCTTGCTAGGAGTTGTGTCTTTTTTGATTGGATCAATTTCGGGTACTATTATTGTATCTAAACTAAAAGCAAAAAAAGACTTGCGAAAACTTTCTGAATACTATGTTTCATCAAGTATAAAGAAAAGTATAGTAATTATTGTGATACTCTTTATGTTTATAATTACTATACAGTATTTTGTATTTATATATAATCAATCAGTTTTAGCAGGTAATCCAGGCGGGTTAAACGCCATGTTATCATATGTAAGAAGTATTAGTAGAGATTCCGAACTATTTAGCGAAGTTAATTCTTTTATAAATTATGGACTAATTATCTCTCAAGCTTTTGGTTTTATATTTGCTTTCATTTGCATAAAAAATTCAATTTTAAGTTATAAAAAATTCAATTTTGTTTATTTGGTTCCTATCATTATATATTTAGTTCAAGCAATATTAACAACAGGAAGAACTAAAATGATTAATTTTTTGGTGTTTATGTTTTTTTCTACACTGGTCATAATTAAAGAAAAGAAATTATGGTCTAAGAAGTTAAATAGAATAATAATAAGGTATATGATACTCATGGTGATTATTATACTAGTAATTTTTATGGGTATTGATTTAACCTTGAGAGGTTCCATTTACGGAACAGAATGGACTGTTTTTTATCAAATATCCAAATATACCGGATCATCAATAAAAGCATTTGATTTATTTTTGCGAAATATCGTTCAGTTTCCGTTTTCGGGAGATGAAACACTATATAATATTTATAGTATACTTAATAGGTTCGGATTTCATTTTGAAATTGGTAGCAATGCTCTTCAATCAGTACATTTTTCAAATATTACAACAAATGTATATACAGCCTTAAGAAGGTATATACACGACTATGGTTTTTTTGGTATGGTACTAATACAATTTATTCTAGGTCTCTTATTTTCTAGTGTATTTGAATACATTAAAAAGGGTTACAATAATGGGACTTTGCTGATATTATATTCTATGAATATGTACATTATTGTATATATGAGTATTGAGGAAAGGTTTTTTCTTTCAGCAATAAGCATAAATTCAATGGTAACTATAATCATAGTTGCACTATTGTGGAAATTTGTTGTGAAAACCAAATATTTAAGGAGAATAAGTTATGATTAGTTTCGTTGTATTACACTACTTAGATTTAGAAACGACGTTGGAATGTATTGAAAATCTTTACAAGTTCAGAGATTTCGGTTCGACAAGTGTTGTTATTGTCGATAATGGTTCGAGTAATGGATCATATGAAAAATTAAAAGAAATTTCTGATGACAAATATCTATACGTAATTTCGTCATTATCAAACCTAGGATTTGCAAAGGGGAATAATATAGGATATTTGTTTGCCAAAAATATTCTACATGCAGACACTATAATTGTAATGAACAATGATGTTTTTGTAGAAGATAAGTATTTTTTAATAAAATTAGCAAGCATTGCATCGGAAAATAAAATCGATATTATAGCGCCTGATATCATAAACTTGAAAGGAATTCATCAAAATCCATTTCGAAATAATATTTTATCTGGATCACAATTAATCAAGAAAAACGTAGTTAGGCGATTGTCATATTTTGTTTATAGAATACCTTTAGTTGGAAAATTCAAAAAATATTTGAAGATAATCAAAAATGATGAATTTGGTAATAATAGTATACAACACAAATTAGTCATGATAGTGCCACATGGAGCGTGTGTTATCTATACTCAAAACTGGGTTATAAATGAAAATTATGCATTTATTCCTGATACATTTTTATTCGGAGAAGAAGACATATTATTTGAATACTGCATTCAAAAGGGATATTCAACAGCGTTTATTCCTGAAATTAGTGTTTTACATTTAGAAGATAAGGCAACCAATATGTCGATGATAAGTAACCATAAGAAAAGTTTGTTTATTTTAAAAAATTCTCTTCAATCAACAAAGATATTATCAAAATATAGAAAAAAAACAAAAAAAGATGGGACTAAATATTTCAGAGGAATTAAGTTATGATCTATATTGATATTCATGGACGGTTAGGTAATCAACTGTTTCAGTATGCCTTTGCGCGAAGTTTAATGAACGATTTAAATGAAAACATAATAATTGGAAGTTATACACTGAAAAGGCGTGATTCGTCTTGGAAAATCGACCTAATTCATTTTAACATAAGGAACACAAAATCAGTTAATAATAAACTTCCACTATGGTTAACTAAGACTAGCCTATCTCAAAAAGCACTAATCTTCTTATATGTGATTGAAATGAGAAGTAAAAAAAGTGCTAAAGAAATTAGTAAAGTGCAATTAAAGTGGCAAGATAAGCTTAAAAAAAATGGAATATATTGGATGAAAAACGGATTAGAAAATGTTTATAAAAAATCAACTACCAATACATTTTTATATGGACATTTTGAAAACCCAATGTTGTTTAACCATATTAGAGACGAACTACTAATTGAATTTACACCTTTATCTCCATTACTAGAAAAAAATAAAACCTTATACGAAAAGATAAAAGACTGTGAAAGTGTTTGTATTTCTATAAGGCGCGGCGATTATGTAGAAAACCCAGAATACTCTAGTATTTTCAACATTTGCGACCAAAAGTATTATGAAAAAGCAATAAAACTAATATATGATAGAATAGTGAATCCACAATTTGTTGTTTTTTCAGATGATGTTAACTGGGCGAAGGAAAATTTGAATCTACCTGTAGGTACTTTATTTGAAACTGGTGACGATCCTGTATGGGAGAAGTTAAGATTAATGTACAGTTGTAAACATTTTATTATTTCGAATAGTACTTTTAGTTGGTGGGCTCAATATTTATCTAGAAATATTGATAAAATTGTCATCTCTCCCAACATATGGAAAACAGACTCAACTTTTTCTCCCCTGATAGAAAAATCTTTTTTAAAAATTGATGTTGAAAGGAAGGAGTTTAAAACCTCCTAGGTAAATTTAATGTATACCTTATTTGATAAAAAAACACTGTTAATTACTGGAGGAACTGGCTCATTCGGTAATGCTGTACTTGAAAAATTTCTAAATTCAAATATACACGAAATCAGAATTTTTTCCAGAGATGAAAAAAAGCAGGACGATATGAGAAAAAAGTATAAAAATGACAAAATCAAATTTTATATCGGAGATGTAAGAGATTACTTAAGTATTATCCCCGCTATGACAGGAGTAGACTTTGTTTTTCATGCAGCAGCACTAAAACAGGTTCCCTCATGTGAATTTTTTCCATTAGAGGCAGTAAAAACAAATATATTAGGAACTGATAATGTATTAAATGCAGCGATTAATTGTAAAGTAAATAAAGTCGTTTGTTTGTCCACTGATAAGGCGGCTTACCCTGTAAATGCAATGGGGATTTCAAAAGCTATGATGGAAAAAGTATTTATTGCAAAATCTAGAACACATAATCTCGAGACAATCATTTGTGGCACTAGATATGGAAATGTTATGGGATCAAGAGGATCAGTAATACCTTTATTCATAGAACAGATAAAAAGCAATCATCAGTTAACTGTTACAGATCCAAATATGACAAGATTTATCATGAGCCTTGATGAAGCAGTTGATCTTGTTCTTATTGCCTTTGAACATGGAAGTAATGGTGATATTTTTGTGCAAAAATCACCATCTAGTAAAATTGGTGATTTAGCAGAAGCTGTAAAAATAATTTTTAATTCAAGTCTTGATACAAAAATTATAGGTACTCGTCATGGTGAAAAAAAATATGAAGTATTACTTACAAAAGAAGAAGCATCAAAGGCGATTGATTTCGGAAAATATTTTAGAATTCCAGCTGATAATAGGAATCTAAACTACGAAAAATATCTTGAGGAAGGTTCAAAAAAAATCACACTAACTAGTGAGTATTCATCTGATAATACACATATTTTGTCAGTAAATGAAATTGTTGACCAACTTATAGAACTTGACTTCATTAAAGAAGAGGTAACTACATGGAAAAAATAGCTGTTTTAGGTGGTACTGGGATGGCAGGGCATGTCATTTCACAATATTTGCTCGAAAAAGGGTTTTCAGTTACATCTATAAGTCGTAGTAATCATCCGATGGTTCCTAGTATTTTATGTGACGCAGAAAACTACTCAAAATTATATGAAGTTATAGTAGCCGAGAAATTTACTCTAATTATTAATTGTATAGGCATTTTAAATGATGATGCAAAGATGAATAAGTCGAAATCTATTTTGATTAATAGTTTTTTACCTAACTATTTATCCGAAAAATTAATAAATACAAATATCAGAATAATTCATTTAAGCACTGATTGTGTTTTTTCAGGAGAAAATGGTCCGTATCTAGAATCGGCAATTCCTAATGGAACAACTTTTTATGATAGAACTAAAATAATTGGCGAGTTAATTAATCACAAAGATATTACATTTCGAAATTCATTAATTGGTCCGGATTTAAAGAAACAGGGTATTGGACTGTTTAATTGGTTCATGAACCAGTGTTCTGAAATTTATGGATATAAAAGAGTGTTATGGAATGGTGTCACTACAATTACTTTAGCAAAAGCAATAGAATATTACATCTCTCGTCCCGTTGTTGGATTGTACCACTTGGTTAGCGATCCTGTTTCAAAATATACGATTTTAGAAATTTTTAGAAATAGCTTTGCGAAAAAAAATAATATTTTAGCATCAAACGAACCAGTTAGTAATAAATGTTTAATCAATACACGTGTAGATTTTGAATTTATAATTCCCACTCATGTAGAGATGATTAATGAAATGAAAAAATGGATTTATGCTCACAAGGAATTTTACCCACATTATTTTTATATTGGAGGCGAGAAGTAATTATGAAAGGAATAATATTAGCTGGGGGTTCAGGTTCAAGATTGTATCCACTTACCATGGTTACAAGTAAACAATTATTACCAATTTATGACAAGCCAATGATTTACTATCCGTTATCTATTTTGATGCTTGCTGGAGTTAAAGAAATATTGATTATATCTACACCTGATGATACACCAAGATTTGAATCTCTACTTGGAGATGGTTTTAAATTTGGAATAAATCTGTCCTACAAAGTTCAACCTTCGCCAGACGGGCTTGCTCAAGCATTTTTGCTTGGAGAAGAATTTATTAGAGAAGAAACTGCCTGTATGATTCTTGGAGATAATATCTTTTATGGAAATGGTTTAAAAACAGCGTTGACAAGAGCAACTGATAATTCTCAAAATGGAAAAGCAACTGTTTTTGGTTATCACGTTGAAGATCCTGAAAGATTTGGTGTAGTTGAATTTGATAATAGTGGGAAAGCAGTATCTATTGAAGAGAAACCAATAGTCCCTAAATCAAATTACGCTGTTACTGGTTTGTATTTTTATGATAAAAGGGTTGTTGAATTTGCAAAACAAGTGAAACCTTCAAAAAGGGGAGAACTTGAAATTACAGATTTAAACAGAATGTATCTTGAAGATGAAACTCTAGATGTAATTACTTTCGGTAGAGGGTTCACGTGGCTAGATACAGGCACCCATGAATCTTTAGCTGAAGCAACTGCTTTTGTAAAAATGATAGAAGAACATCAAGGACTAAAAATATCTTGTCCAGAAGAAATTGCTTTTCATAATGGTTGGATTTCAAAAGAACAATTACGAGTTCAAGCTGAACTTATGAAGAAAAACCAATATGGCCAACATCTTTTTAAAGTTCTAGATGGAAAGGTTCGATATTAATGAAGTTTATAAAAACAAAGATAAATGATTTGATTGTTGTTGAACCTAACGTTTATGGAGATAATAGAGGATGGTTCTCAGAATCATATAATGAAAAAGCATTTAATGATAATGGTATTCATGTCAAATTTATCCAAGACAACCACTCTTTTAGTTCTCAAAAAGGTGTTTTAAGAGGATTACACTTTCAAAACAAACCTTTTGCTCAGACAAAACTTGTCAGATGTACAAAAGGTAGAGTTTGGGATGTTGCTGTTGACTTAAGAAAATCAAGTAATACATATTTGCAGTGGTTCGGATTAGAACTTACTGCTGAAAACCATAAGATGTTATTTGTTCCACAAGGATTTGCTCATGGTTTTGTTACTTTAGAAATTGACTGTGAAGTTCAATATAAAGTTGATAACTTCTATGATAAAAACTCAGATCGTTCTATTAAGTATAATGATTCTCTAATTAACGTTGAATGGCCAATTAAAGATGTAATTTTGTCTGATAAGGATTTATCCGCTCCATTATTGAAAGATTCGGATGTGAACTTTAAATGAAAATAATAGTTACTGGAGTTAAAGGACAACTTGGTTATGACGTTGTAAAAGAATTAGAATCGAGACATTATACTGAGCTTTTAGGGATTGATATCAATGATTTAGATATTACAGATCAAAAAGCAGTGAATGAATTTATGGACATACACAAACCAAATGTCATAATTCATTGTGCAGCTTATACTGCAGTCGACAAAGCTGAAGATAATAAAGATTTATGTATGAATGTTAATGTGGTTGGCACAAAATTTTTAGTAGAAGCAGCAAAAATTTATGATGCAAAGTTTGTCTATATTTCAACAGATTACGTTTTTGATGGGACAAAAGAAAGTAGTTACTGTGTTACTGATAGTCCTAACCCAAAATCAGTATATGGTGAATCTAAGTATTTAGGTGAACTAGAAACATTGAAATGTCGAAAATATTTTATAGTACGTATTTCTTGGGTTTTTGGTAAAAATGGAAATAATTTTGTCAAAACGATATTAAGACTAGCAAAAGAAAAAAAATCCTTAGCAGTTGTTTCAGATCAATTTGGATCTCCAACATATACATATGATTTATCAAGACTTTTAGTTGATATGATAGAGACAGAAAAGTATGGTATTTATCATGCAACAAATGAGGGTGAATGCAATTGGTATGATTTTACAAAAGAAATATTTAATTTGGCTGAAATTCGAATTCCATTAAAATCGATCACAACTGAGCAATATCCAACAAAAGCTAAACGACCAATGAACTCTGTGATGTGTAAAGATAAATTGGATGCAAATGGTTTTAAACGTCTTCCGCATTGGAAAGATGCTCTAAAAAGATATCTTAAAGAAATTGAGGTACTATAAATGAAAATACTTGTTACTGGTGGGGCAGGATTTATTGGTGGCAATTTTTGTCACTATTTGGTTGAAAAGTATCCAAGCTATAATATTGTAACTTTAGATGCGTTAACATATGCAGGTAATATGGAGACTCTTCAACCAATTACAGATAAACCAATGTTTAAATTCGTTAAAGGAAATATCACTGATCGATCTTTTGTTTATGATTTATTTGATAAGGAGAAGTTTGATATTGTTGTCAATTTTGCTGCTGAATCTCATGTTGATCGTTCTATTGAAAATCCTGAAATTTTCTTAAAAACTAATATTCTTGGCACACAAGTATTAATGGATGCATCATTAAAATTTGGAGTAAAAAGGTATCATCAAGTTTCTACCGATGAGGTCTATGGTGATTTGCCTTTAGACAGACTTGATTTATTCTTTACGGAAGACACACCTATTCATACCTCAAGCCCATATTCAGCATCAAAAGCGTCAGCTGATTTACTTGTTCAAGCTTATCATAGAACTTTTGGATTACCAATTTCTATTTCAAGATGCTCAAACAATTATGGCCCATATCATTTTCCTGAAAAACTGATTCCACTTATGATTAAGAATGCATTAGCAAATCAATCGCTTCCCGTTTATGGAAAAGGAGAAAATATCAGGGATTGGCTTCATGTATATGATCATTGTACAGCAATTGATTTAATCATTCATAACGGAAATGTAGGAGAAGTATATAATATTGGTGGTCACAACGAAAGAACAAACCTTGAAGTCGTTAAAACTATTTTAAAAGAGCTTGAAAAACCAGAAAGTCTGATAAAATATGTTACTGACAGAAAAGGTCATGATATGCGATATGCAATTGATCCAACTAAAATTGAAACTCAATTAGGATGGAAACCAAAGTACAACTTCGAAACAGGAATTAAACAAACTATCAAATGGTATCTTGATAATCAGCAATGGGTTAGAAATATAGTAAGTGGTGAGTATTTAAGGTTTATGAAGTCTTATTATGAATAACAAAAGTACTATTAAAAAGATTGGTTTCGTTGCTAGTAGTAACATTATCAAGCTTGTTTCAAGTATATTAATTGGTTTTGTTGTACCGAACATCTTGGGGTTAACCAATTATGGTTATTATAAGGTATTTGTTTTGTATTTAACCTATATTGGATTATTTCATTTTGGTTTTATTGATGGAATCTACTTAAAATATGGTGGTGTAGATTATCAAGAACTGGATAGAAGAAAATTTCGGACTTATTTTAAATTTTTACTTAATTTAGAAGTAATTATTTCTATAATAGGTATAATTGTTACTTTGTTGTTTGTAAGAGATGAGAAAAGATTTATTTTTTCTTTATTGGTTGTTAACTTATTAGCGATAAATTTAACAACTTATTTTCAATTTATATCTCAAATTACTTCACGCTTCAAAGAATATTCATCAAGAATAATTATTCTTGCCTTTACAAATATTATTGTTGTATCATATATGTACTTTGCAAAAGTAACAGACTATAAGATTTACGTGATTTTATTAGTTGCAATGAACTATCTATTGTTAATTTGGTACATTGTCACATATCGAGACATTACTTTTGGCAAAAAAGACATACTTTCTAGTAGTAGAAAGGATATATTGTCTCTTTTTACAATTGGTATTCCTTTATTATTAGCAAACTTGGCATCAACATTTGTTATGATGGTTGATAAACAAATTGTTGAGATTTTTTTTACAGTTGAAAAGTTTGGAGTTTACTCGTTTGCATATAGTATGCTAGCCATGATTACGGTTGTTGTTTCTGCTGTAGGTGTTGTTCTATATCCAATTCTCAAGAAGACAAATCTCGAAAGCATTGGTAAGAACTATTCAAAATTAAATACAATAATAATATCAATCGTGCTAATAGGGCTAATAGGATATTTTCCACTCTTATGGGTTATTCCTAAATTTTTACCAGATTACATAGATTCACTAATTATCTTTAGAATCGCTTTACCTGGGTTGATTTTTACGTCCTCAATAACAGCAATAAAATTAAATTTTTTCAAAATCACAAATAAAAACAACTATTTTTTTGGAATTAGCTTTATTATTATCTTGATAAATATCGGATTGAATTTAGGTGCTTTCTTTATTTTTGGCACAACTGTTGCAATTGCTATATCTTCGATTGTTGGATTATCGTTGTGGTATGTTTTAACAGAAATATATATGGTCAAAAAACATCAAACAAAATGGATAAAAAACTCATTAATAACATTTATAGGAATTACACTATTTTACGTTTTTTCAAGCATTCAAAACTATATTTTTTCAGCAATTTTCTATTTCTCAGCAATTGCTTTACTGATTTTAGTTTTTAATAGAAAAGAAATCAAGACAGTATTTGATGATCGAAAAAGACAAGTAAATGGTAGGCAATAAATGAAGTAACAATATCTTTTTTGTATAAAAGAAATTTAGTTACAAACCATTGACTTCTCTTAGACATTACGTATAAATTTGGGGTAAAATTGATAGAAAATTCATCCTTATAAAAAAGCAATTTTACATCTCAACTAAGCTGTTCTTCATACTAACAGACAGTTCAAAGTAGTGACTTTCATAGTAACCGACAGTCCTATCTAAAGGGTCGGGGCAAAAATAAATATTTTATTTTGTACTTGACTTTTTGAATGGTTTATGCATAGCCCAATAGAGCCAATAAGTGTATGTCAAAGAACGGCTATTTGTTTCATAT
>Ga0180007_10003398_pt1 | contig 17789 bp, 13 predicted proteins | sample MM_PC_MetaG_FD_121122 | JGI IMG/M metagenome (GOLD analysis project Ga0180007, IMG submission 121122) | Groundwater microbial communities from the Aspo Hard Rock Laboratory (HRL) deep subsurface site, Sweden - MM_PC_MetaG | ecosystem: Environmental > Aquatic > Deep subsurface > Groundwater... | reverse complement strand
TCCACCTCTTCCCTGTCCCAGACATCTTTCCCAAGCGCCGACAACTTGCTCGCTATCTGCAGCGTCGCGCCTCTGGCGAGGGCCGAGCGGAGCATCTGCTGTATATCGGCCGTCTCGCCCGCGAGCAGGTCAAAGTAGGGGCACTCGTAACCCTTTTCGCTGGTGAATTTCGGTATTATTGATACATATGAGATGCCTTCTTTCTCAAAAAGGCCGCAAAGGTTGTCGGTGTGAAACCCGCCGGTCATGAGCACAGCGCTCCTCGAGCCTCCCGGAACCGCGCTGAAACGCATGTTCTTGAGAAATACCTCGTCCCTCTTAAACGAGTATTCGTAGAACTTCACGATGTTCTCACGGTAGGAATCCAGCTTCGTGATATCGGCGCCCGGTCTGGCGCCGATCTTGTAACGGGGAGCCTCTTCGGCTATAAACTTCAAATAATCGCGTACTACGAATAAGTCTTCGTTCTCTCTGTAATACTGATAATCGGTCCTGGTAAGCGTTATCGCGAAAAGGTTCTTTGTGAGTGCCAGGTTGCGTGAAAGCGTGTTCAGACGACGCTGGGTATCGTTCCCGTACAATGGTTCCTTTATTTCGGCTTCAAGCTCGTCCAGTTCCACCATTACCTTGACCCGGTCGACCGCCTCATATATGCCGACATAGATGACGTAGTTTGAAAACGCCGGGAAACGGCCGACATCCATCGTCGTTTCCTTCACCTTGCCCAGAAGGTAATTATAGAACGCCTTCTGTGATATCTTCTTCGCCTTGAAATCAACGCTCCTTGTGACAAGTTCTCTTGTCTCGTTCCGCGACAGGCTCTTTTTAAGTTCATCGACAAGCGTGCTTCTCTCGGTATTGGCCTTCCTGAAGTCTATCGTGTCCTCCAACTCCATCGCCTTTCCAAGGAGATACAGGTTTTTATAACGCCTTACCTCGATGGCATTTTTTCCGGCTTTTTCGATCAGGAACTCCAGATACTCACGGAACTCCATCTTCTCTGCCTTGTAGGCGTTATACGCCATGTCTGTTTTTAGCAGTGCCGGCGTATAAATATGCCGTTTAAGGTTGTTCAGGATATAGGTCAGCTCATTCAGGTGTTTATCCACATCTTGTTTATATCCCAGGGAATCCTGATATATCTTAAGGTTGGCCAGATACAGGTCCTTGTCCTCGATACCCCACAGCTTGACTTTGCCGGGATTGTTGATCGCGTAGAATTCCGCACCATTCACATCGCCTGTTTTAACAAAATAGTCCGCCACCTCCATCCGAATAGCCTCCCCCGTTATGGAAGTAAACACGGAAAGGTCGTAATCACCGGAGCCGCCTTCGAGGTTAACCATGGAAACCCCGTATTCCCTGTTCAGGTAATCGATAATATCCGAGATCTTGTGCTGGGCAAAACGATTGCAATGAGCGTCCTGTATGTGCATGACAATCTTATCGGTATCGCCTCTATGGAAATACTTGACTTCGCCTAAATGCGCGGGAACGGTAAAAGTTTCCGGGTCACTCCTGGCGTACGCCGATGATACTTCGGACAATTCGTAGGGAGAGGCGCTTGTATCCACCGCGGCTTCGGCATCTGGAAAGATAAAACAGTTAATGAAAAGAAATAACGCCGCAATGCTTATTATTCTTCTCATCAATGTGTGCTGTCTCGACCATGCGCTTAACATTTCATCACCCTGTTGTTCTTTTTAAAACATTTTAATTACTAATCAAAAAACCCCATCCCTCCATACGCCACGCCGATAAGCCGAAACTGCTTATCGGACAAAACTGGTTCTTTGTCGCTAAACCATGCTAATTGTAGTCTACCCTAATATTGAGAATTTCCAAATATATATTGCTAACTTTTTTAAACCCTAATTTTATGAGCAAGGCGCACATAAAAAAGCACGGAGTAGGCCAACACCTACCCCGTGCTTTTCTATGACGGCAAGTCACCCTTGCCGTATACCCGTTTTTATCCTTCTGCTCTGGGCGCTTCTTCCGGTCCTGCCGGAGCCTGCGACCCGGCAGTGCCGGCTTTAAGTGACATATAAAGGCTCATAAACGCGATCATCATCACTATGGGTATGTACGACTGGACTGCCGCGTTAACAATAGCCAGTATCGCCCTGCTTACCAAGTCACCGAAAGGTATCGTCGCAATGCCTGTCAAAAATCCCACAATCAGGGAGATCAGCAAACTGGCGATCAACAATACGACAAAAGTCCCTAATGTTTTTACAAAATTTTCTTTAGACACGTTAATACCGTTTTTCAGCGCCATTACCGGACCGATATCGTCAACAATAATAGCGTATACCGGATAGATCAGCAACGTGATCATGGCAATGGCCACCACCGTAATTATCACCGCGATGATGCTCCGTAAAAAGATATTGTCCCCTAACAAAAGCAACCCGGCGCTTAATAGCGCCAGCAGCAGCACAACAGCCACGGCAATAAGGATATACATGAGAAGAAGGCTCAATATGCGCAGATAGAATTTCTTTCCATACACAGCAAACTGCGTAAGGTCTTCGGCGCCCGTTTTCAGCCGATCTTTTACAATACCAAGCGCGCCGCCTTGAAGGAACACAAAGGCCAGAAAAAAGATCAGGGCTAATATGGCCGATATCGCCACTACCCCGGGGTTGCCCGCGTTTACCGGGTCGGTCAATGGCAAACTTATTAACCCCATTACAACGTTAAATACAAAAAAGATCAGTACCACTTTCATGAGTTTCGATGTTTCCACAAACCCTTTTTTCACGACATCCATGATCCCCATCGGTTACCTCCTTGTATAATGTAACCACACTTTTATCTCGCACTATCTACAGTATAATGATAATAGGCTATGAGTCAAGCGGCATTCCCGGCGCGTAATCCGCGCGTATGTGATGCCGTTTAACATCAGCGGCGCTCTTCAAACGCCCTCTGCAATGTGGCCACATCCGCGTATTCCAAACTGGCGCCTGCCGGAACACCGTGCGCGAGACGTGTAACCTTTAACTTAAACGGTTTTAATGCCTCATGCAAATACAGCGCCGTGGTTTCCCCCTCGGTAGTAAAATTGGTGGCCACAATAACTTCCTTCACTTTTTCCGCCCGAACTCTGGCGAGCAACTCTTTGATCTTTAATTCGTCGGGTCCGATGCCGTCAATAGGTGACAACTCGCCAAGGAGGACATGATATAAACCGCGGTATACACCGCTTTTCTCCATGGAAATAACGCCGTTCGGCCCTTCGACCACGCATATTTTCGATCTATCCCGGGTAGTGTCGGAACATACCGGGCAAAGCTCTTTTTCGCTGAGATTGTTACATACACGGCAGGACCGGACATTGTCTTTAACATCACGAATGGATCTCAAAAGCCTCTCAACGTTTCCGTGTGAAGACCGCAATATATGAAAAGTGAGCCGCTGCGCTGATTTCGAGCCGATCCCGGGCATTCGGGAAAATTCTTCAATAAGCCTGCGCATTACAGAAGGAAACGCGGCATTCATTAAATCCCCTCCGTCTGATCCTGGACTATCCGCCCCCCGAAAACATCCATGGCTTTCTCTATGATCGGATTCGAGGCTTTTCTTGCTTCGTCTTTTCTTTTCTGTGCGATCCCGGCATCTTCGCGGGATTCTCCCATAAATTCGAGCACCCTGAATTCTAATCGAGGTGATTTTCCAAGAACACTTGCGGCGGCTTCGGCAATAAGTTCCTTGTTATCACCGGTTTCAAGCACTTCTTTGTTGAAGACATGGTCTTTTCCAAAACCGATAATAACCTTTTTGGAATTAACCTCTACGGGACTGGCATGATCAAGAAAAGTGAATACCGACATCTTCTTGTTCCTGATGTATCCCATTATCGCCTGCCAGGCTGCTTTTTCATCCGGTGCGTCGCCGTTCCTGATAACGCTCTCGCCGGGGACGGCGGCATCGAGGTCTTTGAATGCGACCGGCATATCACGTTGTTCGTCATTTGATGTATCTATATTATTTCCTGCGGGATCATTCTTTTTTTCCATGACAGAGGGTATGTTTTTAGAGAACCGCCTCGGCGCTTCACCCTTTTCCAGGGCCTCCAGCCTCCGGATGATCTCCGGCAACGCCATTACATTGCGCCTGCCGGCAAGCTTGATCAACGTCACTTCCAGCGGCGCGCGCGTGAACATGGTGCCTTTCATGAGATCCAGGCATCTCGCGAGATTCTGCAATACATAAATGATCTCTTCTATAGACATTTTTTCGGAGAATTTTTTCAATTCCTCAAGTTCATCTCCGGTAAAAGCCATATCGGAAGTTGGCGCGCCGGCAGTTTTAAGCACCATAAGATCCCTGTAAAACCCAAGCAGGCTATCCGCTATAAACACGGGATCCTTGCCGCTGTTGATCAATTCGTCCAAACAGGACACAACCCGCCCCGTCTCATTCATTATCACCGCGTCGGCAAGGTCGAAGATCTTCTCCTTGTGCACCATGCCCAGAAGCTCCATGACATCATCATAGGATATCTTACCGCTTGAAAAAGATACCATCTGATCCAGTACCACGAGCGCGTCGCGAAGGCTGCCGTCAGCTGACCTCGCCATAAGAAGAGCCGCTTTTTCATCAATACTTATCTTCTCATTTTTCGCGATATCCATTAACCGGTTAAATATCATCCCGGGGGGAATACGTTTAAAATCAAATTTTTGGCACCGTGACATTATTGTGGGCAGAACCTTATGAGCTTCCGTTGTGGCAAATATGAACTTGACATGCGATGGCGGCTCTTCCAGCGTCTTTAGAAGAGCGTTAAATGCTTCCGTCGTAAGCATATGAACTTCGTCAATTATGTAGATCTTGAATGTTCCGGATGCCGGAGCGAACTTGACATTTTCTCTCAATGTGCGGATCTCGTCTATACCTCTGTTTGAGGCACCGTCTATTTCAAGCACATCAATGCTGTTGCCCCCCGTGATCTCGACACAGGAAGTACACTTGTTGCAAGGCCCGTTTTTTTCGGGTTTCGTACAGTTGAGCATTTTAGATATCAACCGGGCAACCGAAGTTTTCCCGACACCGCGCGGACCCGAAAAAATATAGGCATTAGCTACGCGTCCGCGGTCAATAGAGTTTTTTAAAGTCCGCGTTACAGCTTCCTGCCCTATCACATCCTGGAATGTCTGGGGACGATATTTCCGCGCTAGTACTTGATACGCCATGGTCTTCCGTTTTAGAGTTCAGGGCCGAGAGTAAAGGTGGTGCAACTGTTACTTTATAACACACGGTATTTTCGAATACAAGAAAAAACGGGGAGAGGCCTTACGCGTCGGAATCTTTAAAACTTTCACACATTTTTTTATACATGAGATCCGGATCAAAGCAGGCGCCTGTCAGTTTTCCTCCGTTTCCTTTTGCTCCTTTCACAAGACCGGGACCCGCGCCCTGTGAAAAAGGTATGTCGCCGTTAACATATCCCTTGAGAGCCATCAACATCGATCTCGCTCACTCTGGCTGCATCCTGCCATTTTTTCCACGCGGATCCTATCAGCGATGATACTTCAAAAGCAAATTCCTTTTTGCTCTCGCTATCTTCAAAAAGACGTTCGCGCGATTCTTCCGCCGATATATTACAATTGAAGCGGAAGAGTAACAATAACGTCATCGCTATTTTGTAACATCTTACCACAACTGTCCCATACCGTTATTTTCGCATGAATATCGACGCGGCGCCGAATATTCCGGAGTCTTTTTTGAGCTTTGCCCGGACTATCGGGGTTTTTTTCGCGAAAATATTTATTGTATGACAATACGCGGACTTCCTTATCTCCCGAAAAATGAGCTCGCCGATCATTGACACGCCACCGCCTATCACGATAATCTCCGGATCAAGAAGACTTATCATGCCGCCAACCCACACACCGAGCAATTCGCCTTGTTCTTTGATCGTTTGCGTGGCAAATTCATCTTTTTTCCGGGCTGCCCGGGCTATAACGCGCATCGTTATCTTGTCGATATCGCCGCCCGTCATAGACCTCAATATGGTCTTTCGACGCGGTGATCTTTTCAGTTTTTCCTTTAACCTGTTCTCTGTGTAAGTACCGGATGCAAGCGCCTCCACGCATCCAATTTGGCCGCATCCGCATACGGCGCTTTTATCATCGTAATTTATGGTCATGTGCCCGCCTTCGCCGGCCATTCCGTTCTTCCCGTGGTATATCTTTTCATTGATGATTATTCCTGTACCGATGCCTGTGCTCACCGTAACATAAAATATGTCTTTATGCCCCCTTGCGGCGCCCCATACCATCTCAGCCATCGCGGCCGCGTTCGCGTCGTTCTCTAAGCGCGCATCTATTTTGAATTTTCTTTTTACTCTCGATACAATATCTATGTTTTTCCATCCGGGAAGATTCGGCGGGTTAAATACTATACCTCTTGTGGGATCAAGCGGTCCCGGCGCACAGATACCGATACCTTTTACGGATCTTCTGTTTATCCCGTCCATTGACAGTATGCCGCCTATCGCCGCAAATACCTGTTTAAGCGAAACTTTAAACCCTCCTTCGGCAAGCGTGGGAACAACGACGCTCCGTTTAAGATCTCCGTTATCGCTTATTAAACCCGCGGCTATTTTCGTACCGCCTATGTCGACTCCTATGATCAAATTTGGCGCACTCATATTTTCTCCGTTATTCTATCCTCCAGTCTTTATTGCGTCAACTTGATTAAAAAAATAAATATGTTTTGCTCATTAAGGTAATGTATATTTTCCTATCCCTCTGTTTATTCCGGTATTTTTTCACCTTTCAAAATAGAAGGAAGAGGAGAAGAATCTATCCTCATGCCGCCATCATGCTCCATCTTAATAGTGTAGAGCATCCCCGGAATAAACATTGTTCCCGGAGCTTCTATTTGGGCGTTTGTTACTCCTGCTTTTTTCGTTTCTTGATTATTCAGGGCATATGACCAGAACTGCTCCCATATTTTTTTCTCGAATTCACTTCTATCGCCTTCAACTTTATATCCTTTAGGTACCTGACTTGAATTCGTTATATCATATTCCTGCGCATTTTTTCCATCAAGCAGAAATACTTTCCAGAAAAGGTAAGCGCTTTTACCGCGCAGCTTATCCGCGCTTTTAATGTGAATGTCATCAAACCTGATAACCAGTGACTGAAATTGTATTATATTGCCTGAGAAGGTAAAATATTTCGGATCAAGAGGCCTCCCCCCTGTATTGTATTCCAAAAACTTAATAGTGGTCTTTAGCTTCTTCTCACCTTCGTCATACTGCACATTAGTAACTAATACCTCCGCTATGCGCGATTCGGCTTCTAAACGCTGAACAACCTGTTTTAAAATCCTATTTTCATGAAGCTGCGTCAGAAAATATTTATAGAAAGCTATCGATGTTAAAATGATAACTATTATTGTAAAAATAAATTTTGTTTTTCTCATAAAAAAGTATCCCGCGTTATCTTTTTTTATCGGTCGATTCAAACATAGACACGGCTTCTTCATAGGTTGCGTCATCCAGGATTGTTATCTCATTTATTCTCCCTGAAAAGAAGTAAAGAATCATATATGTCGAGTCATCTACTTTATAAAGCGCCTTTTCTTTTGGTATAGGGAGAAATCCGTATCTTAATTTTTCTACCAATAAAGGAGGACCATACTTCTCATTTGCGGCGCTCTTGCGCATTCCTTGCTTTATTTCAAGCTTCTCATATTCAGCAACGGCACAGCTTGCTACGGCATTGAAGAAAAAAATACTCGCACAAAGAAAAGTCAATAAAACTCTTTGCATTATTATACCCCCCTGTTTAAGAAACGATTTAACGCTATTTAAGAAAATTCCTAAAACTCTTTTTTAAATTTCACTGTTACCTTATCATCGGCTTGCCGCTTATCTTCCGCTCGCGTAGTTTTACCGTTTTGCTTTAATTCCTTTTCAGCGCTCAATGATATATTTTCGGTGATTTCATATTCGCCGCCCACCTTATGGCTGGTAGTTGCATCTTTTGTTTTTTGCCGCGCCTGTTCAACAGAATAACTGAGCACTGCTTTATCCGTAATGTCTTTTGTGGCCCCAACGCCCGCAGTTGTCCCGTTATATTTTACTGAAATATCTCGTATTCCATATCTTTCGGCAATCTTACTGCCAGACCCAGAAAAAATAAAATAGTCCAAAAAATCTTTAGCAATATCCGCTGATATTTCCTGCTTGTTTACAGCCGTCTCAACACTTTGCCATGTTTTATTTGTTGCAAGCATAAGTAGCAGTCTGTCCTGATCCATCGGTGGTATAGAGGTTAAATTTATTTTTGGCTGATCAAATGTACCCTTCAACTCAATGTCAATCTTAATCTTCTCAACAGTGGCTGTTCCCCTTGCCTCCAATGTCGGTTTTTTAGGATCGGCTTTGAACAGGATTTTGCTTTCTTTTAAGTTGATAATCGCTGTTTTTGATCCAGATACTGTTCCACTTTTTACTGTAACTTGGCCGTTCAATTTCAGATCGTCTTTTATATCCTTAAGCTGCACCTTCACTTCGCCTGGACAATTAGTCATAGAAAAGCCATTTCCAGTCAATTCTTTGACATTAAAACTACCGTATATTTCAGGCTCGGATAAGGAGCTTTTAATATTTAAATCTAGATCACTGAGGGTACCTGAAATCTTTTTTAATGCCGCGGTTTCAGCAAATAAATCCAGTACGTCACGAACACTTATACCCTTGGAATATACAGTGATATCTAAAACGCCATTTTGATAATCGCCATAGAAAAGGATTGCATCGGAGCCAGAGAATCTCAATTTTCCATTGTGTATCTTGATACTAAGGCCTTCGAGGCTGAAAGAGCTTAATGCTATTTCAAGCCTCTGGATTTTAAGCGAATTTCCCTTTGGAAGCCATTTTAGATCACGGAACTCAACATCCTGATAAACTAAAGCTTCTGAAAGGTTGCCAGTTGTTTTTTTTATGCTGGCACTTTCTGTTTCGACATATTTTGAAAGGAAAGGCTGGATAATGGAATTTGATCCTTTGGTCGTAAACGCAGCATAATAAATCCCCCCTCCAGCCAGTAAAATGGCGATTGCAACAAATGTGATAAAAATAAATATCGCGCTCCTTGAAACCATATTATAATGCCTGATTGTTAATGCTTCGTTTTACTGTCCTCTCTTTATCCTTCTAATTGTCTTCGTAATTAATTCAGAGTTGGGTATGATTATTTCTTCACCGCCGCTTTTAATTTTTGTAACTGTTAAATTAACAATTTCTATCTGTCCTGAAATAGTATCAAAATTTATTGTCTCTCCTTCCTTAAGTTCTTTCTTAAGAATCCTACCGGCTAATATGCTCGAAAGTATCTGCCTTCCTCCTACAAGAAATACCAAAGAAAATACCAGCGGCACTACAATAAAAAGAATGAGAAAAGATTCAAATATTATTGACGCAGCAACATCTAAGTATTCTAGCCCCACGATTATAGCCAGGGCAATTACTGTATAGCGGGCTATTCTAGCTAAAATATTCGAAAAAGGTATATTCGCTAGCCTGGATGAGGTCTCAATGAACCTATTAACAAATTGGCTTAAAAATACACCCACGACCAGGATAATCAAGGCAGCAATAGTTTTGGGTATATAGAATATGACTTGCTTTACCAATTGCGCGCCAGCTTCTAACTCTAAAGCATTGAATACCATAATAAGCGCACTGAAAATAATAAGCCAATAAAATCCTAAGCCAATTACTAATGATGGAGTCTTTTGAACGCCCCCTCTTTCTAGAAAGCCTTTTAGACCTATTTTTTCACAGAGAACATCAAAGCCTAATGCCTTAAGAAGTTTGTAAACTATCTTCTTAAGGAGCACAGCGCACAACCAACCAATCAACAAGATGATTAATGAAAGTAATAACTTCGGAACAAGTTCTGCGCTGAATTGATATGCTTGATTTAACCTCTTAACAACTAAATTCTGAAAAATATCTGTAAAATTCATCATGGCTCCTCCTTATTCATCCTTGGTTAAAAAATCCTTAATTTTCTTGAATGGCTTTTTTATGATCTTCTCCCCTTTGTTCAAAACTTTCTCGATTTTATCTTCAGATTTTTCAGCTAATTTGTCTGTTGCATCGTCTATTTTTTTTAATATGCCCTCTCCTCTTTTCACCTCTATCATCATAATATCAGCCGCGCCGGCAATGCCTGTCTGTGGATTAAGGTCATTCCTTAGCTGCATAATCACGGCTACCGGTGTTGAGGCAGCCGGTTCTTTTATTTTTAATATGAAAAAAATAGTTATGGCCTGTAGCATCGCTGAAATGATAAATATCACGTGTAAGTTTGATATAGTATACTTTGAAATGGTCATGCTGAAATTGCCTAGCATGCTTGATAAGCTTCCACCAACAATAGGTGCCGTAGCCCCCACAATTCCAGTTATTGCCGCGAACAATGCTAGATATACAGATCGACCTTCTTTAGGGGAAAGTTTTATTAAAATGTTGAATTGGGAAAGTGCCGCGCCTGCCATAAAAGCGCCTGAAAGAACATGCGCTAACAAAACTGGCAAGTAGTACTTGCCAGGAACAGCAAGTATCCACAAAAAGGGGACTACAGTAAGGAACCAACCAGATACGATTATAACTGGCTTATTCCCTAATTTATCAGAAATGGAACCCCAGATTTTCATCATAAAAAGCGTCGCGAATGTAGCAAATGTTCCAAGTATGGTTATTGTTGAAAAGTCGATCTTCAAATTCTCTATCATAAACACGCCGTAAAATGGCGCTGCTATCTGAATGGCGAACATCCACGCGGCAACAAAAAGGATAAGCGTAAAAAAGTTTTTATCTTGCAGCGGCTTGAAAAACATTTTAAAGTCAAAACTGCCCGCACCTTCTTTCTTTGTACTTTCGGCTTCAGGTATGCGAGATAAAAAGAAAATTGCCATAAGGCCTGCCGCTAATCCAATAGCAAAAAGCAGTACAAACCCAAATGGATTGGTTTCGCCAAATTGCTTCGCCCACATTGTTACAAATTTACCTCCCAACAGCATAGCTACCATACCACAGGCTGACGCAATCATGTTTCGCTTGCCAAAGTAGGAACCTCTGATATTTTCTGGAACAATGTCGCTCATCCATGCAAGCCATGAGACGCCCGCAAGGGATCCAAATAGGCTCGAAACAGCAATGATAGTGACTAGCACCCACACTCTCCAGTCTGCTAAGGGCGCGAATATGGCGAGCGGCAACAATATAATCAAAATCCACAATATTCTGTTAGCAAAAATTGAAACAAAGCAAAGCAGTTTCTTCTTGCCTGTTTTTTCTATAACGATAGAGCCGAAAATCTGAACAAGATTTGCAAACATGGGTAATGCCGCCAAAATACCGATTTGTTGAGGGGTGGCGTTTAGGATCTTTATAGCAAATCCCATAAGAAACATTCCACCTGCAAGCGAGCCCATGACCGCCGAAAGTGCGCCGTCTATAGTGGAAAAATTCAGTGCTTTGTCTTGTATTTTTATATCCATTTTTTACCTATAATGGTCATTTCTGCAGCAAATTTGTAAATTTCACTTACGTACGGTTTCCTCTAATCTGATAATCTGATTTCTGTAACTTCCCATCATATAAGAAGTTAATCACTAAAATATATGTCCCTACCCAACCTCATGCCTCCGACCAACAATTCTTTCTGCCTGCGGTTTAACTGCTTTATTCTATGCCCGGTCCGCATCGCGTAGGCTGAATACCTATATTCCTTAGTCCAGACCAGCGCGCCTGCTTTCTTCCACCTGGTGTAGCGGGCGCCGAGCTTTCCTGTATTATGTTGCCTGAGGCGGCGCTCTAAATTATTGGTATGGCCAGTATAATAGGTTCCGTCCTGGCATTCAGGAATAACATAGAATTTATCAATCCGTACAAATTTTCTTTTTCACGATTGATTATTATACCAGAATAGCTTTATTTAGTAAGGTATTTTTAGGTGCTGACCGGCAAAGCCTCTATCCGGCTGTGGATATTGTGCGGTAAGGCAATAAGCGCGGCTATCTGAATTTAGATAGTTCACCGAATGGGCGGCGAAGCGAGTTCTGGCCCGGGGCAAAAACGGGTTCATTGTTAATATTGCGTTCACCTGCCGAATTCCGAATTATCCGAAAATTAGGGCTGAACGAAAAAACCTCTACGACAAGGATTTGGCTGTTTGGAAAGATCGTGTTTAATCTGTTTCGGAAGCGATCCATCCTAAATATTCATCATTTCCGCCTGTAATCGGCAGGGCAACAACGCAAGGGCATGAATAACTGTGGACGGATTTGACTTTTTCTGTAAGCTCGGGAACAAGTGTATCCTTCGTTTTAGCGATCAATATGACCTCATTGCCCTCTTCGATCTTTCCCTCCCACCTGTATATCGATTTCATTCCGTCGATAATGTTAACACAGGCGGCAAGTTTTGACTCGATCAAAACCTTACCGATCATTTCGGCTTCGGTCTTATCTTTCGTAGTGATATAGACGATGTTATAGGCCATGGGAATTCATCCTGTCCAACCTCTTTACTTATACCAAAAATACGCCCAAAAGGCAACCGAACTCACCTTCTGGGCATCACCTATCTACAGATCGCGCTGGTGTTTTTAATATAGCGTATAGGGTATTACAAAGACACAAGGACCCATGCCCCCTGCGCCATGAACTATGCTTCTTGCTTCTTGCATCTTGCCTCTCGCTTCTCGCCTTTCCTCAAGTTAAAACGTCTTACAATGCAGTAGCAACGGCTTCCCACGCGCTACGCCGCTCGCCTATCGTATCCCAGTCAATACGTCGTATTTTAAGAACTGTCTTAAATAGCTCGTCTAAAATGTCGCGTGGGTTTATGTCACTATCAACCATAGCCGCGATAAGATTTAAGAGCTCTTGGCTCGGTTCTGCTTTTTCGCCTTGACGTACATATTCAAGGATCTTAAATCCAAGTCCGAACTGTGTCACTAAGTCCGGGTTGGATCCTTGCTCAACCTTCTGTATCTTTACCAATGCGTCTGGCTTATCAATATCGATGTTATTCTTCTTAAGATAATCCTTTGCCTGTTCGAAACAGTTATGCAAATGTTCCGGCAACAATAAAAGCGCCTTAGGATCCTTGTTTGCAGGATCTCTCGCAAACGTTATTATGCGGTCGATGAGCCTAAACAATCCGTTTTCGTTGTTAATGCCTTCTTCAATAATTGACTGCGAAAATAGATTATAAGGATATTTCTCAAGATTGCGCTTGATATCCTGGATTGGTGACCGTGCCCCATTTGATTCGCCAACATTAGCTATCTGTACGACCATATTCACATGCCCTGTCTTATCGATAGCGCCTAAGCTATCAACCATGACCGCGGTTCTAAGCGCCATCTGGAGTTCGCTATGTACAGATTGTTCAAGGTTGGAGATAGCAGAAAGAATAGAGCGTATAACAGCTGGCCCCATTGATCGATCTTCGCCGATGCCGCAAGCCAACCCCCTTTTCATCGCATCCACAAGCCCTAATCGATCAGGCTTATCCGCGGATGCCAGAGAGATCAGGTCCGCAAACAATACCTTATCACCAAAACGATCCCTGACCATTTGCACAAAACTTTCGGATTCCTCCAACTGTACAGCGGTTGTCATTCCTTTCGGCGTCTGACCAACCAATTGTTCAACCTCTGCTGACTTTTCAGGATCGTCTTTCAGCGCTTCTTCGGCTTTCACAACATCCGGGTCTATCAGCTTTCTGATTTTTTCCCGCACATCCTTTGACTGTTGCGCGATATACCGACTAATAATATCTTTGAGCGATTCTTCGAACATCGAAATGCTGGAATCGCCCACACCGGCATACGAAATTAACGTATCATCTTCGGGTCGAAGCGGTGCCGCCGTTTCATAGATAACCCCGGGAATATTGCTTCTTTCCGGAAAAACATATTTTTCGGCATCATGCACTACAACCGGTTCACCTAATGGTTTCATAGTTGCCGAATCCAGGAACACAATGGCCGTCGAATACCGTTTTTCACCCTCTTCAAGCCTTGTTTCGATCGGCCCCACGTCGGCAAGATGTATAATGGCTATTTTAAATTTATATCCGGGTCTTTCTACGATCGTATTAAATCCAACGTGACTATATTCCCTACCGGCGGCGGTAACCGACCCGATGATCTTTGCATCGGCCAAAGAATGAGCCTCCCAATACCCGGCCGGTGGGTTAAGCGCTTCTTCCAGGCTGTCAAAAATATAAAGTTGGATAGCAAGCTTTTCTCCCTGTCCGTTCGCCCGGTCAATAAGAGCGACTTTTCCATCAGCAAGATCGGTGAGGTATGTATTTTTACTGCTCATGTCCGGCCTTCCCAATTGAACGGGCTTCGACAGGGCTTTCCCGGCTTCATCGATAAAGACAAACCAGCTATTCCATTCTACACCTCCGTTTCGCGGTACCACATAGGTCATACCAAGGCGCTGTTCACCTTTCGAGTCATGCACTGCCATAATCCTCGGATCTTCGGCCCCCCTGTGCCTTTCAAGCGCTTCTTTTTCGATAAACTCTAACCCGCCTGAATGCGCCACCGGCTCCAATACCACAAGTTCACTTATATGAAATTTTCCGGTGCTTGCGAATTCCTCTCGTGAAACACGCCGCGCGATCAAATTACCGGAAGGCAGCATCGCGGGGTTGAAGTACCAATATTCATCCATCTTCCCGCGGACAGTAATGACCCGGAATTCTTTTTTCTTACTTGAGTGAAGAGTTTCAGGGAACGTGCCGCTTGGCGGCACAACTGTTTCGGAAGGGAAAAGAATTTCCGCGCCCCTATGGGGATATGCGGCGCTTATGTTTTCTTTGATCTTTTCCGCGGTCTGCCTCTCGGCAAGTCCTTTTAGTAATATGTTGAGCACCCCGTCATTAACCATTCCATAACCAACCGCGTCGCCGTCCCAGGAGAATATTATGGCGCGCGGATATGATCTTCTTATTTTAACCAATTCTTCCACTCCTACGCCCCTTCCGCAATTCCCTAAGAATATTATCTGGCCATCCCATACCGAGCCGGAATAATATTCCCGGTCGGTCTTTTCGGGATCAAAGATCTGCTTGAGTTCTGTGGAATGAGCTCTCACCACGATCACTCCTACGCCCGGGTTTCCCACAACGTCTTCGATGTCGACCTCTCCTAATGTGGCGATTACGCGGACCGTTACGTCGCCAAATTTCTTTTCCAGAATATATTGGTTCCCCCCTGAAGAAAGAAGGGTCGCGGCGATTGTAAACGCCGGCGCATATCGAGACTTGCTCCATAGCCCCGGGGATATGTTACTTTGGGGCACCTCTTCGAATAGCTCTTTTTCTCCCTCGTCAGACGTTTTTTTATCGGATGCGCCGCCGAAAGAAGCGCGGGCTGCTTCCATCTCTTTCGAGCCTGGCCATCCTATCCCCAGCGCTTGTGGCCCCAGGGGTGTTGACAACGCGGCTATAGCAATCGATGACGCCGGAAGAGACGTAAAAGTGTCATAAATCATCTTTTCTATCTTTGTCACATCGCCTTTTAGTAATCTGAAATATGGGCATTCATATCCATCGTTATTTTTAAAATTCGGCATGATAGAGACGTATGATATATTCTTCTTCTTGAACGTCTCACACAGGTTTTCAGTATGGAATCCGCCTGTAATGAGAATCGAGATATTTTTGAGATTGCTTCGCCCCTGCGGGGCTCGCGATGACAAAGCGGTAAACTTAATGTTCTTCAAGAACATGTCGTCTCTTTTAAACGAATATTTATAAAATCTCGAAATGTTCTCACGGTAGCGATCAATATCTGTGATGTTTTCATCAGGCCGCGTGGTGATCTTGTAAAGAGGGGCTTCACTGTTTATGAATGTCGTGTAGTTCGCCGCGGAAAAAGATCCCCTGTTATTGATGTAATATCTGTAATCATCTTTTGTCAGCGTAACACTGAACATATTTTTAAGTATCACGAGGTTTTTGAATAGCCTGTTTAGTTCTTTTTGTTTATCATTTTTGAATAGCGATTCTTTTATGCTATCTTCTAACTTTTCCAATTCATACATCGTCTTTGTTTTATCTATGGCGTCGTACATTGAAACATAGCTGATATATTTCTGCAGTTCGGCGAAACCGTCTAAAGCGATGTCCTTTTGCTTTGCCTTATCGATTATGCAGGCATAAAATTCTTTTTGAGATGTTTTCCCTGTCTTAAATTCAACCGTTTTTAATACAAGCTTTTCGATAGACTTTTTGGATAGTTTCTTCTGTAATTTGTCTATAAGATCGTCCCGTTGATTGTTCGCTTTTTTAAAGTTGATATTTCCTTCTTCAGCAAGCGTCTGTCTTGTGAGACAAATATTGGTGAATCCCTCAATATCTATCGCCTTATTCTTCGCGGATCGGATAAGATAAGCCAGATAATCCTTAAACTCCGCTGTGCCGGCCTTATACCGCGAATATTCAATATCAAACTCAAGAAGTTCCTGTGAATAGATCTTGGTTTTGAGAACGCTTAAGACATAAGTAAGGGTATCAAGATGCCTATCGACTTCTTCTTTATATTTCAAGGAATCACGGTACACGTTCAGGTTGTCTATGTACAGTTTCGTGTCCTCTATGCCCCAGAGCGTTGCTTTTTCGGGATTGTTTATAGCGAAGTATTCCGCGCCGTTTATCAGGCCTTCTTTCACGAAATAATCCGCTGTCTTTTCGCGGATCGTCTTATCGTAAATTTTGGTAAATATGGATAGCTCGTAATCCCTGGTACCGCCTTCGAGGTTGATGGTATCTACCCCATATTCATCATTGAGGTATTTAATTATTTCGGAGATCTTGTGCTGGGCGGCATAGTTACAATGAGCGTCCTGGATATGAAGTACAATCTTATCTGAGTTGCCTTTCCAAGAATCATTTATATTGCCTAGATTTTCGGGCAGGATAAACGTATCTACATGTAACTCTTTGTCCTTCTCCTCCAAAGCTCTATCCTTGTAGGGCAGGTTTAACCCTGCCCTACTGCCGCTATTAGCAGGACTGCCAGCTCTATTAGAGCCAACGCCAGTAAGCTCTAAGGGCGTTCTGGCAGCCCAGGCCATTTCTACAAGAATATCACTCCCCACCGCAGAAAACAAAAAGGACCACAGAGTAATAAACACCGCTATTACCCTAAATGGTCCTTTTCTTCTCAAAATATTGCTATTAGTCCTGGCGTTTGACATAGTAAACTAATAACTCCCCTTTTACGCTTTTAAAATGCTCTAAGCAATAGCTGAAAACAATGGTCTTCCTTGGTATAAAAAGCCTTGTTTTTAGGTTAGCACATACAATGCTTGGATTAGTGTAATTATACCTTATCAAACGGATTTAATCAAGCATAAACGTCTACCTTTTTTATTCTTTAAAAAAATTATACACACGTAATAGACAAGAGTAACGCAAAATGAGTTTTGACGGTGTCATCGCGAGGAACGAAGCGACGAAGCGATCTCGAAACGATCGGAGATTTCCTATACCGGAGCGGGGGATTTTTTAGAAATGATTTTTGCTGGGCAGCAGAATATTTTTTTCAGAGCTGAACTATTACGAAAGTTTTTACTCTAAATGTAAACCGTTTTCCTTTATAAACATTGTAATGCGACTTATCTTATGTTAAGGAGCCTCAACCGGTAACTTTCTAAAAATTCTCTCTTTCTTATAGACCGGCTCAAATAACGATTTTGTCTTCCCCCACAGTGACTCTGACTTTCCC
>Ga0180007_10003396_pt1 | contig 17791 bp, 15 predicted proteins | sample MM_PC_MetaG_FD_121122 | JGI IMG/M metagenome (GOLD analysis project Ga0180007, IMG submission 121122) | Groundwater microbial communities from the Aspo Hard Rock Laboratory (HRL) deep subsurface site, Sweden - MM_PC_MetaG | ecosystem: Environmental > Aquatic > Deep subsurface > Groundwater... | reverse complement strand
CTTTCTTGAACAGCATCGGCAGACTGATTTCCAGATACTGCTCAATTTTCAGGGCATCGACAAACTCGCCGAAACCATATTTGAAAAGGACTGACAGAATCTGCCGGTAGCGGCCGAGATTGCGGTATGTGCGGCCGATGGCCCCGATTTTACGAATATTTAACATTTACTCGCCAGCGCTTTTCTCCTGCTGCTTTTGAATTTTTTCCGCCAGTCTTTTTTCCAGGGCATCCAGATCATCACGGCTGGCAAGATTCATCTTTTTCAGCACCTCCTCCGTCACCTTCTCAAACTGTTTCATCAGCTGGTCTTTACGTTCCTGGGACTTATCCAGCATTTCATCAACAAATTTCTTTATCTCGCTGTCGGATACCTTGCCCTTTTCGGCAAGCTCCTTGGCAAGTTCTTCAACCTTCCCCCTGGTGAGTTCAGCCGCCCCAAGTCCTGTATAAAATGCCTTCTTGATTAACTCGATCATGATGTATGCCTCCAAATGGATTAAATTTTTCTACAGACTAACATTATTCAGCAAATCCTTTCCAGACAAAAAGGAAAACTCGCAAGTATTTTCTTTAGCCTTGACAAAAAAACGAACCCCATTGTATTCATTGAACGTGTATTCAGGTAGCGTTTATTTTGCCCAGCCATTTTCCTTCAATTTTTTTGTGAGGTTTTTTTTATGTGGAAAAATTTTATTTTCCTTCTTATCCTTGCCGTTTTCATTTCATCATGCGCCACCAAAGGACAGACCGGACTGGGTACCGGCGCTGCCGCCGGGGCAATTGCCGGCCAGGCAATCGGCCGCAATACCGGGGCAACTCTGATCGGCGCTGTTATCGGCGCATTTCTCGGCTATACCGTGGGCAATGAGATGGATAAAGCCGACCAGGCAAAAATCACCGCCGCGTATGAAAGTGTGCCGGACGGCCGGACCTCCCAATGGGTCAACCCGAACAACGGTAACCAGTTTGCAGTGACACCCCAGTACACCTATAAAAACAACTATAACCAGGACTGCCGTGAGGCGGAGGTCCTGGTCACCATTGATGGCAGACCGGAGAAGATGTTGCAGAAGGCCTGCCGTGACGAATATGGAAACTGGCGCGCCCAATAACACGACGCCAGCCTGTCCGGGACGATTACACACATGAATCGACTTGAACTTATCGAAGGCCTGAAGCGCTTCCTGGCCGAAGATTTAGGCAGCGGCGATCTGACCAGCGAGTCGATTTTTGTTGATGCCCAGACAGGCAAGGCCTGTTTTATCGCCAAGGCCGCATTTGTCTGCGCAGGCATGGGGACCGTTGCCGGCGAGGTTTTCCGTCTGTGCAATCCCTGTATCGAATACAACGCGGTCGATGACGGCACGAGGGTGCAGGCAGGTGATGTGCTTTTCACCGCATCAGGGCCGGTCATCGATCTGCTGCGGGCCGAACGGGTTGCCTTGAACCTTGTCCAGCGTCTGTCCGGCATAGCCACCCTCACCTCCCGTTTTGTCGACAAGGTGATGCTGCTGCCGGTGAAAATCGTTGATACCAGAAAAACCACCCCAGGACTGCGCATGCTGGAGAAATACGCTGTCCGGGTTGGCGGCGGACATAACCACCGCTTCAATCTGGCCGACGGCATCCTTATCAAGGACAATCATATCGCCGCCTGCGGCTCCATCCAGAAGGCGGTCAACCGCGTCAGGGAACGTGCCCCCCATACCCTGAAAATTGAAGTGGAGGCGGAAACCCTGGAACAGGTTGAGGCCTGCCTGGCTGCCGATGTCGATATCATCATGCTGGACAACATGCCTCCCGAACTGATGCGTCAGGCCGTCCGGCTGGTCAAGGGAAGAGCGCTGCTTGAGGCCTCAGGCGGGATCAACCTGGAAAATGTGCGTGCCGTGGCGGAAACCGGCGTCAATCTTATTTCCATCGGCGCCCTGACCCATTCTGCCCCGGCATGTGATATCAGCATGGAGCTTAAGTCGTAAGTAGGCATCCCACATTCGGACCATCTTCGCGCGCAGGTTAAAGCCCCAGTTCCTGCCGGATCTTTCTCGGGTTCTCAATGTTGTCCATGGCGCGGCGCTGGACGATACAGTTGTAAAGAACTTCCAGAATAACGCGTGTCTCGTATTTATTGACCCCATCGGCCAGGCAATAGTTATCCCGAAAATCTTATATTGAATATTACGGATGCAACGCAGCAAGACCTTGGTCGACAGCAGCTATGGAGAATAGTGTTCATAATCCCTTTCTTCGGTTTCAAGTTTTCAAGATATCATGGCGAGATTTGATAACAGGAAATTGCTGGCTTCGTTTTTAGGTGGGGTAAATAAAAGCTTTTCAACAGACAGCTAGTGACTATATGCTACCTTGTCAACAAACGCCTCGATTTCCGCTGGAATACGAGATTTTTCTTTAATGCGATTAGCCAAGAGCCCTTTTACATCAGTTTGGATTTTATGAGAGACATGAAAAAATCTTTCCAGCAACGCCTTCCCATGAACCCGGCGTAATAAAGCGATTAGCCGCTCTTCAGCCGACGCCCTCGGAGAATCAAATGCTGTAACCAGTGGCAGGTGGTGATCGTAATCAGCCTGCCCGCTCCCAGGCAATATTGGAATTTGCGTTTTCTGGAAATATTCGGACACTTCTTCGTCAGTGGAAAAGGAATTGGTGTATCCGTCTCCCACGCCATTCCTCTTGTGAAGCTGCAATACGGCATTGATCGCGGCGTGTGGAATCAAGACAAAACAATGATCCAGCAATTCCTGAAAAACATCTGGCAAGGGGCGCTCTGGTTTCTTATTCAAGCCTGCTTGAATATGCTCTAATGCCTCACCATCGGCAAGGTAGCTCTCCATTTCCCAGCGACAAAGTACTTTGATCTCATTCCCGAAAGGCTTAGCTCGTTCGAATGTGTCATCGTTTGTTTCATAGACAAGTTCCCACAATTCTTTGCTCATGACAATATCACGATCAACGATCCCCCACGCCGGATTCCCCGCCTGCCTTTCCATGTTTACGGCATTAAGTACTGCGTCACATCCATCGGTGGCGCACTTTACAGCTGCGGCTTTGAATTCGAGTTTGGACAGCCGATCTTTAAACCAGCATTCACCGTAAACGTAATTGTCCTCTTCAGACTCCACGTAAACGACAGGGACACCACCATAACGAGTGGCCAGTTTATCCGGCTCATCCAAGCCGGGATGCGATTTAACTGCGCCCATTGTTAGTGCCTTACCCCTCTTGTATTTTCTTCATCCGCCTCTTGCTTAGCGCGAGCCGTTGCTCCAATTTTCCTAGCGCGCTCTTCTTCATCGGCTGTTTCGATGATGTAAACGCCTTTCCGCAAGTTTTCCTCACTAATGTTGAGGCCGAATGCCTTCATGATGCGCTCGGAATGGCTTGCCATCACGACCGAAACACCGGGGAAATGCGTTTTGGCAATATTCATTAGGGAGTAGAGTGTTTCGTATTGCCAATTGCGGTGCAGGTGGACTTCCGGTTCGTCCACCAACAAAATGGTATTGCGGGTCATGTGTGCACCCAACCTTAAAAAAAGTTGGACCAAACTTTTTTCTCCGCTGGAAAGCCGGTCGAGACGGTGCTCCTGTCCTTCTGCCTCAACAATGGCTTCTGGCGGTTCTTTGCGGACTCCCTTTAATTTTTTTCCGGCAAAAAGCTGCTTGTCGTCGGCCTTAAACACCCGGTCGTTGATGGCCTTAACAGCAGCTTCAAAGCGACCGTCGTCCAACCATTTCAGCCAAACCAACAGGTTGTCGAGGGAGTCACGCCAGTCCCGACCTTCCACGTTAAAAATATGAACCGGCTGGTAATTCCAGTCGCGTGGAGCGACAATGGCTCGCTCCTCAATTGGCAAGGGGACGATATTACGGTAAGCCGAGAAATAGATGAGTGTCGGGTAGGTTAGGTCGTCACTTTCAAAACCGGATAAGCGCGAACCGATATTTGTTTGGATGAGTAAGTTGAAATCCATGACCCAGTCAACGTGCCGTCCCACCATGCTGTAACGGCCAAAAGCATTACGCACAAAGCCGAACCGAAACCAACGACTGGCACCATATTTATTGAGATCGGATTCTCCCCAAGGCTTGAGGGAAACCTCTTCTCCCATGAAACCGGCAACTAATGACAAGATAACAGTCTCTTTGCTGCCACTCCGATTGAGTGTGACACGTACATCCCATTGCGCGCGACCTTGTTCTTTGTCAAAGGCTTCAAAGCCAAACTCCGAACATTCGTCCTTTCCCAGCATGCCCATCATTGAGGCCAGTAATTCCATGATGGTGGTTTTCCCTCGGCCATTTTTGGAGATCATCAGATACAGGTTGCAAGGCTCATCATTTGCATCCGTGAAATCGAATTCCTCCATTCGCGATTGGAAGGGGCCAACGCGGTCCACACTGAGAAACAGAGAGGCAAATTCTTCGACGAGAATATTGTTCATATTTCAGTTCTCCTTCCTTACGCTCCGAACGAGTCTAGTGACATCTTCAGGCTGTATGTTGGGACCATGCACCCGGACTGACTTTTCACCAAGCCATTTCACCAACATGTCCCCCTTGCCGAGGAGCTTTTCAGCGCCTGACTCATCAAGGATTATGCGAGAATCCGCTGCTTTCTGGACAGTCAGAGCAATGCGCGATGGCACGTTAGATCGTAGCAGACCGCTGAATGTCGCGGCATCTGGCCGCTGTGTGGCGAGCACCAAGTGCATGCCTGCTGCGCGTGACTTTTGGGCGAGTCGCACCAAGGACTCTTCTACCTCGGGGGCCTGCGCCAATAGATCAGCAAGTTCCTCTACTACTACCACCAGCCGTGGCGGTGCCGAATCGCCTAAAGCGTGCCATTCCCTGGCACCACTCGAGGCGAGGAGTTTTTCACGTGATTCCATTTCACGTACGAGATTTTTAAGCCAGCGGGCAGCTTCAACCCCATCGGTAATAATAGGGGCAAGTAACTGAGGTACACCCTGGTAGGCTGCAAGTTCCACCCGCTTGGGATCAATGAGCAATACTTGGAGCTTATTCTGTGGCTGATGGGCCAACAGGGATAACAGCAAAGCATGGAGGCATACACTCTTGCCACTACCGGTGGTGCCCGCCACCAGCAAATGTGGGGCTTCAACTAAATCGCGGACCACTGGGGCTCCGGCAATATCCACGCCCAATAAAATCGGCAAGCCTGTTTTCGGCACTTCCCAGCCACCCAACAAGTCGGCTCCGACCGGATTCCATTGTTGCATAGGCCGTGGAATATCCAACCAGATGGTTTTTGGTTCGCCGGCCCGGGTCATAAATATCCCGGTGCCTTTGATACCCAGGGTAAATTCCAAGTCTTCAAGCTTACGTTCCAAGCGACTGAAATCCTCTGCGTCGGCCAGATGCAGGGTGTGGCGGGTTACCCTGGGACCATCGCGACTATCCAGCACTTCCGCCGTCAGTCCAAATTCTTCCAGCGCCTGCACAAGCTGTTTGGTGCCACGCTCATGTTCAGGGGCAACCTCATGACCACTCTGGGCGGCGAAAAACTCCTGCAGTAAAAATTCATGAAAATCGTGGGATTCCCGCCACGATGTATGAATTTCCCTTAATCCTCTTCGAATATGTCGTTGCAGCAGTCGGCCATAAAGATCATCATTGTCGATGCCAAACAAGTCTTGGTGATGGTAGACGGAAAGTAATGCACGGAAGGCATCCACAAAGCTGTCCGTTTCTTTCTGGTCGCGTCCGGTTACTCTGTCAATAAAGTACTCCCCCCTTCCCTCCTTGTCGCCATCCAGATTGTCAAAACTATCGGAAGGCTCCTCCTCAGTTTGCTTCAGGGAAAGCGCAAGAGCCACACGCAACACTGTCCATTTGGGTCCTCGAGCACGAAACCCGTTACGTAACACTAAGTCGATGGTATCCTCATCTTTACGGGAAGTGTAAATTTTGGCCATCAGTAATACCCTCCCTCTTCAATCTGAGTGCGATCTCCCTCGGGATTGATCAAACGATATTCTCGATACACATGAGGCTTGAGTAAGGCATATTTTTCACTATCCAATTCAGAGTCCGTGGGCAGCACGATTACTTGCGATCCGGCCTTGGGGTAATAACGGGTGATGAGATTATCTTGATGTTTGCGATCAATTCTGGCAAGGGGCGTATCCACTACAACCGGAGCCTCTTTACCCGAAACGTCTTTCAGCCCCCAGATCAACGATTGGGCAACCAATTGCTTCATGCCCGCTGAAATATTTCCCATGCCCACCGGCTCATCATTGACATCTAAATAATGAAGGGAAAAATCATCGTTGACCCGGATGTGGCGGATAAGGCTATGGGATGTCATAAGTTCAAAAAAACGGGCGTTGATGGCCTCTTCAATTTCTTTCCGGCGCCTCACTTTAAGCTTATTGCGGTACGAGGCGAGGGCATTTTTCAGCTTCTGCGCTAATCCTAGTTTGTCGCGGGCGGCATTGGCACCGACAAGTCTCTTCTCTTCTTGCTGAAATTTTGTTTGCTTTTTTCCCAACTCGCAATTCAAATTGCGTTGTTGATCATCCAGTTCACCTGTTTTACGATGCAATTCTGCAAGGTTATTGTTGAGCACCTCACGTTCGCCCATGCGCTGTTTGAATGCCTCCTGTTCCTGCGGGGCAAGGTTTGAGAGGTCATTGCGCTTACGTTCAATATCCGCTAGTTCCGCTTTCAGCTTGCGAATATCCGAGAGATCTTGAGCCCATTGAGAACGTTGGCGGTCATTGTGGGCACATTCGTCGGCGATTCGCAATAAAGGCTCTGCCTTTGATGGAGCAAGATTGGAAAAAAGTCCTGCCTTAATGTCGGCTTCGTCGGGGCGATAGCTATCAATAATACGGGAGAGTTTGCGCCGCAAGAAATCTTCTTGTCCTTCTGTGAGAGAGGGGGTAGGCAATGGCGGGTCGCAGAGTAGCCTTTCGGGCAACGTGGAAAAAATTCGTTCGACCTCATCTCTGAGCCGTCGATTGGGATGCGAGGTGATTTTGCTCAATTCCTGAACCGCCGTATGCATCAATACCGGGTGCAAAATTAATGGTGCTTGGCGGGTGAACGCTTCAAAAAAAGTAAGTGAACGTTCTTCGAGCCGAGCAGAAATCTCTCCTCGTCGGACGGCTAAACGACCTTCCTCGGCTTGTAAAGCGAGCTGGCGTCGGGCTTGCAGAGCGGTATCCGCTTGACGAATGGCATGGGTTGTTTCCTCAATTTCGTCATTTACGGTTTGACGATCCATGCCCAGCTTGGCGAGTTTTTCTTCTGTAGCCTGAACCTCGAGCAGAAGGGCATTGAGTGTGTGCTGGCTGGCATCGTTAGAGGCCCGTCGCCATTGACTCAGATTGCGGCCTAAATATTCATCGAGAATGTCGATGTCTGCCAAATCCAGCAATTGTTCAATTTGATGCAATTGATTATCGCGGTTAGCCTCGGCGAGTTGTTGGACTTTCTCACCGTCATAGATAAAAAAAGGCATAATGGCATCGGGGAGCCTTGCCTGGATAAAGGCTCTCGATTCCCCTTCAACATCACCGTCATGATCTTCCTCGGGCGGTTCGCAAAAATCGGTAGAAACGCGTAAAGTTTCATGGGTCCTATCTTGCTCCAGCCGCCAAATCCGCTCGACAGTAACTTTCCCTCCCGTTTCGCGCCAGGTAAGCGATACACCAAACTCTTTTTGGCCCGCTGCTCGTGCTTGGCGATTGAAGGCCCCCATCCATTCGTCGCCCATGCCGAGAAGATAAGCGTCTCGTTTTAGTTTCCGCCCGACATGGATGCTATCGCGGATTTCATCGGAAACACCACTGAGCAACAGTTTAAGGCTGTTAAGAAAGCTGGTCTTGCCATAGCCATTACGGCCCCAGATGAGCACAATATTTCTCTCACCCCCGGTTGGAGTCAAGTCGAATTCGCAGGGGCCGAAATAGGAAAACAGGTTGTGAATTCGGAAACGTTCGAGAATCATGTTGCGGTCGTTTGCTCCGCTTGCCGCGCAGCTTTTTTCACTAGGGCACCCACGGCATTTTCAAAATTGGTTTTGGCGCCCCACTTATCAAGAGAAGGAAAATCGCGGCGCCGAATATCGAGTAATTCCCTTAGTAGATCGGGGCTTACGTCATTTTCTAGAGCTGCTTCTTCCAGCAGCGTGTCTTCGGACATAGTGGCATTGGTCTTTATTTCGTTCATTGAGATATCCCTCCCATAACGTTTAGCCAAATCTGTTGCCAATCGGTTTTGAAAATCGAACTCGTGAGACCATTCTTCTTGAATGTAACTCAACTCTGCATCGCTGACGAGAGATAACGCTGTCTGTTTTTCAAGGGCGAGCAGGCGATCCAAAATTTCTTGTCGGGCATGCGGTAAAAAAGGGCCTGGTCCAGCATTCCCATTGCGTTTTACTTCGCTACGATAGCCCGGCTTGTCACGAAGTTCGATCAACCAGTTGCGAAATTCGACAAGCGGTTGTAGATGCTCTTCTCCGGACCGAATAAATCCCTGTAACGATTTATCTTCTTTCACAACCGTACAAGTCCAACACCCAAAGCGACTCCCCCCGCAGGATGGAGAGTTCAGATCAGTGATAGCCGGACATTCCCCTCCGCCAGCCTGCCTGTATAGAGAAATCATAAAACTATGATCTCCTCCCCACGGGCAATTACTGCTTGCCAGGAATTCCCAGACATCGTCCGTTGTCCAATCGGCAATAGGAGTTGCAACCAGAGCATTCGGGATTTCGTGGTGAGGGTTGAGCCCGCGGCTATTGGTTTCACGTGCCTGCATAGCACGGCCACGCTGAGAGCTTTCAGAGATACGTGTACCAAGGAGAAGAACAACACTCCCACAGGCTTCCGTCATTTCCTCAATTGCCCTCCGCGAGGGTCTTATTTTCATGTTGCTGGTACACCAGCGAAACCACCTAGATGGGGGGGGGTAACCTTTGCCGATCAACTTGCCCCAAAAGCTTTCTTGGGGGAGCGGTCGGACCAAACGTACAAAGAGAGGTATACTGAGATCTTTTGCTGCCTCCTCTATCCTTCTCAACGACGCAGACACATAGTCCGCGACGTTTGGTGCTTCCAGCTGAGTATCCGAGGACAGGACATAAACCGGTTTGTTGGCTTTTTCGCCGAGGTCGAGTAACACGTTCACGGCAAGTTGGAGTACGGCAGTGGAGTCTTTTCCGCCTGAATAAGCCACAACCCATGGACGATTATCGGCAAGGTATAGTTTTTTTAATGCTGATAACGTTTCCGTAACAAAGAAAAGACCCTCGCTGGAGGATGCGTTAGTATCTTTAGTTTCTGTTAGATTAGCCACAGCCATATTTTACTTTAGTAAGGGCGCCTGAATTTGGGCAGAAGTAATACACAAAACTACATAACTCTCCGCCAGTTTTCTTATTTCAAGTAACCACCAAACAGGCACTGTACTGGATTCGTCCGGCTCATTCAAGAAAAGAAAAAACATTGCCCTTCATTTATCAACCCTTGCGATTGCCGTTTGAATTCTATCGGACTAAAGTATTTCTTCTGGAAAATTACGTTGTTCAAACATGTTCAATTTATTGTTGCCTACTTAAAAAAATGCATATCATAGATTATCTTAAGGGTGTTGCAAAGATTTGTGTTTTTCATAATAATATCAACAAATTAGATCGTAAATACTTTTCAGGGCCAACTCTTTGAATTTATTGAGAAAAATGAGGCACTTTGCAACACCTTTTATATATCTTCCATTGGGAATTTCTCCCATAAAAACACGATACAGGCGTCAGCGAAATTAATAATCCTGAAATCCTTTACCCACAAGACAGACCGCAGCATCGGACGGAAGATCAACGGGGAGCTTGACGCAACATAAATCTCCTTTGGCTTTCTTATAGAAAAACATCAGTTGGCTGCAGGAAGCAAATCAAGTGTGACGGAATGCAATTCGCCGCGAAATGACAATGTCATTTTCAACTGCGCAGCATCCTGTGCCTCCTCGGCAAAACCCGGAAAAAAGAGCATGCCGTAACCAATCTGGTTTGACAGTATTTCCTTGTTTACCAGGGCCTTTTGCGACAGATCCTGTTTTATTTTTCCTTTGGCGTTCTGATAGCCGCTGGCTCCACCGCCTATGGCTCCCGCGGCAGCACCGATTACGGCCCCTTTCCCTATGGCTTCACCGATGTTTTCACCGGTGACGATGCCCACGGCAAGTCCGGCAAGGGCACCTGCGGCACCGAGCAGAAAAGCCGGTTTTGCTGCGCCGGCAGCCGTCTCTCCCACATCAACATGTTTTTCCACCCGGTTATAGGTCCTGTCAAGAGTGTTAACCGGCCATGCCTGATTTTTGGAGTCGATGAGAAACGTCTGTTCGGCAATCAGTGATACGGGCCGGTCGCCGTCATTCTGAAAAACAACCTGAACAGGCAGGAGGCCGGCGCTTCTAATGTCAAAACCAAAGATGTCATTGGCAGCTTTTTTGTCGGCAAAGGCCACAGCGGAAATCTGCACCCCGTTGACCACAACGTAATTCTTTGCGCTGGCAGGAAGGGTGATGGGCTGCACCCTCTCCTTGTAAGCACACGATGGCGAAAAGAGCAAGATGACGGCGAGGAAAAAAAATGTAATACGTGGAATAACCATTTTTTCTTTCATTTTTAATAAACCTTCGGAATCCGACAGGATGTTTATGCACCCCATCACATCATACTTTATAGAAATGAAACAGATTATCGATCATACAGAACCGACCTGCTGCCGGACGAGAATTCGTAGACAGCAGGAGCAGCATGCGGGGGACATCCCACCCCCACCCCCCCAAAAAAAGCTGCCGCAATCATCCATCATCACTTGCCGGCAGCTCAAAAGTTCAGCCTGCGCCGTCAGATTCTTCAGACTGCTGTTGCCTGAACCCGTTCCTCCTGTGACATGGCTGCAAGCTTTTTCACATATTCCACATCAAGCCCCAGTCCCTGTGCTACCCTGGTGCCGTAAACCTGGTCCACCTTATAAAAAAGCGCTGCCTGGCGCAACTGGATGCGTGTCCGGGCGTTCTTCAGATGGCCGAGGATATTTTTCACCAGATTGGCTCTGTCAACGTCTTTCATCACCTTGCGAAACAGATCACCCGCCTGGACAAAATCGTCATCGACAAGCGTATATGCATGGCGGTCAGCTATACCGTTTAAAGAAAAGGCCGGTTCTGCCGCCATGGGATCAGGCTGCGGCCCGCCAAAGCTGTTGGGCCAATAATTGGCACTGCCGCCGCCATTGTTGTCAGAACGCATGAATCCGTCGCGCTGGTAGTTGTGCATCGGACAACCCTTGGTGGAATTGACCGACAGCAGATGATAGTTGGCCCCGAGACGATGGCGATGGGTGTCGTGATAGCTGAAAAGTCGGCCCTGCAGCATCTTATCGGGGGACGGCCCGATGCCGGGCACGAAATTACCCGGGGAGAAGGCGGACTGTTCTACCTCGGCAAAATAGTTCTCCGGGTTGCGGTTGAGAACCATCCGGCCCACATTGATTGGGGGGAAATCAGCATGGGGCCATACCTTGGTGATATCAAAAGGATCGAAGCGATAATCTATTGCCTGTTCCGGGGTCATGATCTGCACTTCAAGCCGCCAGGAGGGAAACTCACCCCGGGCTATGGCCTCGTGGAGGTCACGGGTTGCACAATCGGCATCAACCGAGCGCATGCGGTCCGCTTCGTCTCCTGTGAAATTCTGGATGCCCTGTTCCGTCTTGAAATGATACTGCACCCAGAAATATTCACCTTTATCAGTATACCATTTAAAGGTATGGCTGCTGTAGCCGTTCATGTGGCGAAAGCTCTTCGGCGTGCCCCGGTCTGAAAAGAGAATGGTCACCTGGTGGATGGATTCAGGTGTCAGTGAAAGAAAATCCCAGAACATGTCGGCATCCTTGAGATTCGTGCCCGGATGCCGTTTCTGGGTATGGATGAAGTCCGGAAACTTAAGGGGATCGCGGATGAAGAAGACCGGGGTGTTATTGCCGACCATGTCATAATTGCCTTCTTCCGTATAGAATTTCACGGCAAAGCCGCGGGGGTCGCGTTCGGAATCGGCAGATCCCTTTTCGCCGCCCACGGTGGAAAAACGGACAAACAGGTCTGTTTTCTTCCCCACCTTGGACAGGAATTTGGCCTTTGTAAACTTGCTGACGTCATTGGTCACCTCAAAATAACCATGGGCGCCGGCACCTTTGGCATGAACGACACGTTCCGGAATCCGCTCACGATCAAAATGGGCGAGCTTCTCCAGGAGATGAACATCCTGCAAGAGCGCAGGGCCTTTTGAACCTGCCGTTAATGTGTTGAGATCATTTTCCACCGGCGAGCCGAAATTGCCGGTAAGTATTTTTTTGTCAGACATAACATGCCTCCTTTTTCATTTGATGGTTTATGTCATTTCAATCGCGAGTTAACACCTAACATCTTTTTTTATTAAAGCAGAACAACGACCAAAAAAACAAACTATGTAAGAATTTTTACGACTCACCGGCCAAAAAAATATCAATCCTTAAAACTCGTTAAACAGAATCAAGGCATTTTTTGCAGACGCCATGCAGTATGGCATTTTTGTTTTTGATTTTTCCCCATTGCAGAATTTCATCCGGCAGGACCGAATCGTCAAAGGTTTGCCATTGGAAATCAATGATTTCATGACATCTTTCACAGACAAGATGGTGGTGCTGCCTCTGTTCCGCCTCGAATCTGGCCTGGCTTTCACCTGTTTTCACTCGTGTGATGAGACCGTTTTCTTCCAGACTGGCCAATGTTCTGTAAATCGTATCCAGGGAAAGAGTCGGCATACGCTGCCGCAAACGCCTATGTAAAGCTTCCGCCGAGGGATGGTCGGTTGACGCAGCAAGCTCGCTGAAAATCTCCAGTCGCTGATGGGTAAGCTTGAGCCCTGCCTGCTGGCAAGCCTGCTCTAACATTGCCATCCTTGCCTGTAATGACTCTTTCGCCTCTTTTCTGTTCAGCACAGCCAGACCTTATTTCGATTAATTCTTATTTAAGAATATTATGTATTCAGTAATGACTATTGTCAAAATATTTTTTGCCAACATTCCGGGCCGATCATCTACGATACAGATATTACCAGGTAAAATCGAAATGTTAACGGAAAATTTTATTTGTCAATACCTCATTCATTGCCCGGCAAGTACCGACCGACCTCTGGAATCCCTTTATTTATCCTCATAGATATCAAGATCAGGATAGAGCTTTCTGGCACACTCAGGACAGATGCCATGGCTGAATTCAGCAAAGGAATGTTCCCGGATGAACAGCTCAATCTGATTCCAGTATCCCTGGTCATCCCGGATTTTCTTGCACGAGGCGCAGATGGGCAGCATACCGCTCAGGGTTTTCACCTTGCAGAGGGCATCTTCCAGTTCAACATTCAGCTCTTCCAGGGTGACGGTGCGATCCTGCACCATTTCCTCGAGGTTCTCCTTGTGGTTGATCAGTTCCAGCTCTGCCTGCCTGTGCCTGGTGATATTGTGCATCATGGCGATAATGTACTTGCGGCCCTGATCATGAAAGGGCACAAATTTCAGCAGCAGATAGTTGCCATGCAGGGTGATCGGCACGTCTTCCCCGATCTCAACGATGTTTTCATCCTGTTTTTCAAGCAGTTCGGCAATGCGCTTCCGGTCCTCCCCGTCAAAAAAATCAGGGAAAAATCCCGAAAGCACCTTTTCCTCCGGCAACCCCAGCAGCTGAAAGGACACGGGATTGGCAAAAATGACATGGGCATCGGAGTTCAATTCCACAAGGCCCTCATCCATATTATTCAGAGTTATCTCCAGATGTTTTTTGGTGGCAAGAAGCTCCTTGGTGATGTCACGTTCAAAAATGTTTTCTTCACCGAAAATCTTTTTACCCAATAAATCCACATTGTCATTTTCATAATGCTGGAGAACAGTGGCAAGATGCTCATGCATTTGTTTGGCCGGACCTTTTGCAATGCAGGCATTGGCCCCGAATGAAAGGAAATCGACCTTCTCTTCCGCGGCTATTGCCGAGATGATGATGATAAAGATGGGGTCATGCTCCGGCATTTTGCGGATAATGCGGCAGAGCTTTTCGCCGTTTATCTGCGGCATTATCAGGTCGACAAGCATGATGTCAGGCCGGAAGACCTCCAGCTGATCCAGGGCCGACAGACCGTCTTCCGCGGCAGCAACGACATAGCCCTTCTGTTGCAGAAAAGCAGTAAGAAGTCGAACGATAAGCTTATTGTTGTCTACTACCAGAACTTTCTTTTTCATGATCTTCTCCAAAGGGCATGCCTCACAATTCTTTATATCTGCAATAACAATGCCCTCCCCCAGATGACACCTCGCTTAATTCTTGAAAAATTACATTTCTGACCCGCGTGAAAATTCTATTTTTCAGAAACCACTCTTGATGAAACCGGAACCTGTTACACTGCGTCATCCGCGGCAACGGCTGGCAGGTTAAGTGCGTGCCATGGAACTAATCATCTCCTGATCGAGTCATATCCAGCGGCGAAATCCACTGGTCGAACTGCTACTCTGTCACATACCCGGAATTCAGGGCTTCCTCCCGCAGGTAAGGCCCGCATAGTGGGGTTTTTGGCAATCTGCGCCGCCTTGTCATAGTCGATAAGTTGATTCAGGCCGGTGAATGGCAGTCCGAGGTGGAGATGAGGGTGAAGCGGTCCAGGGCGGAAACAAGGCATCGTGGGCGGACTGGGCAAAAAAAACTTACCGGTGAAAGCTCATGTATTTATAAACAACAGCCGAAGAAAATTGCACACCAAGTCATCACCCGGTTTCTCAAGATACAAGTAATAAGCGCAGAAATCTGAGTGAAGGAAAATTGGATGTTCAGTAAACTATCAAATTACGGTGAGTTCAAGAAGACCCGGCGGAACCCCATCCCGCATCTTCCGACCCGGGAAAATAATCACGAAATTGTTTAACCAGCCGCCGGTAAACCGGTTTGCGAAAATCCGCCGCCGTGTCCAGCAGACTCTCAAAAGGCATCCACTTCCAGCTGCTGAATTCACCGCCGCTCCGCACATCAATTGCATCGTCACTGCCGCGAAATCTGAAAAAAAACCAGTATTGCACCTGGCCCCGCCCTGTTTTTCCGCTCCGGGCGGCAGGGGGCAGTTCATAGACAAGCAGTTCCTGGCTTGAATGGACAAGCTCCAAGGCACTCTCCGTGATTGCCGTTTCCTCGGCAACCTCCCTGAAGGCGGCCTGCAGCGGTTCCTCAACGGCTTCGAGCCCACCCTGCGGCAGTTGCCAGGCATCAGGGATATCGGCTCGTTCAAGGGCTAGGATGAGCCCCCTGGTGTTGACAATCACCGCTCCAACCCCGGCGCGGAAGTACTGGGCTGGAAAATTCATGTCAGTCTCGCACCTCCCGGCAGAGGCAACAAGCATCATTGCGGCTACCAAAGGTGATGAAGACGCAAGATGCTCCGTCCACAGGGAGAACAAAACCGATCTTCTCAAGTAAGTTTTTTCTCATATGCCTATATCTTTTTTGCAGCAAGGATGATCAAGGTTTTTCTCCATGAATCGAAACAAATAGCAGTTACCGGATATGCCCCTGCAGGGCTCCGGGGCTTACAACCCAGGCAAATGAAACGGGATGGTCGAGACATTGCTGTTGCTTTTGCAAGCCGTACCACGATGTCAAAAAGAAATAAAGCTATTTTTCCCCGGCGATTTCGACCCTTTTTTCATCGGCCGGCCAGACCTTCTGCTGACAAGGTGTGGCGCATGCAAACTGAAATTGCTTGACAATGTGAAGGTTCATGGCAAAGTGTTGAGCCGGTAGGCAGGAAGCTGAACCCGGAGATATGAATCGGCATACCGTTCCTCACAGCGGATATCACCCTGCAGTTCGGGCTAGACCAATTGACTGTCTGCACGTTTTACCGCGGGTATCTTTCAAATCAAAAACAGGAACTCCTATGGAATCGATTGAATTGCTGATTTCCACCCTGTCCGGTTGGGTGTGGGGACCCCCCATGCTGGCCCTGCTCGTGGGAACTGGCCTTTACCTGACCGTGATTCTGCGCGGCATGCAGTTTCGCGCCCTCCCCCACGCCCTACGTCTGATCTGGCACAAGGAGCACGGCGGCGAAGGAGACATCAGCCATTTTGCCGCGCTCACCACGGCGCTCGCCGCCACGGTCGGCATCGGCAACATTGTCGGCGTGGCGACCGCCATTTCCCTCGGCGGACCAGGCGCGGTGTTCTGGATGTGGATGACCGGCCTCGTCGGCATGGCGACCAAATACTCGGAAGCGGTGCTGGCGGTAAAATATCGCGAAAAAGGCGAACACGGCATGCGCGGCGGGCCGATGTACTATCTGGCCAAGGGAGCCGGCTTACCCAAACTGGGGTGGTTTTTCGCCCTGTTCACCGCCCTGGCGACCTTCGGCATCGGCAACATGACCCAGGCCAATGCGGTGGCCACCATTTTTCAATCCACCTTCAACATCGAACCCTGGATCACCGGCACGGTCCTGATGCTGCTGACCGGCCTGGTGATCCTCGGCGGCATCAAATCAATCGGGCGGTTTACATCCCTGCTGGTGCCGTTCATGATCATCGTTTATATGAGCGTGTCGTTTCTGGTGCTGGCCCTCAACGCCGGCGAAATCCCCCACGCCCTGTATCTGATTTTTTACCATGCCTTCAACCCGGCCGCGGCCACGGGCGGCTTTGCCGGCTCTGTGGTGGCCTCCTCCATGCGCTACGGTATCGCCCGCGGCGTGTTTTCCAATGAATCGGGCCTGGGCTCGGCCCCCATTGCCGCTGCCGCCGCACGGACCCGCGATCCGGTAAAACAGGCGCTGGTGAGCATGACCCAGACCTTCATCGACACCCTGGTGGTCTGCACCATGACTGCGCTGGTGATCCTCACCGCTCCGGCCTGGCTGCAGGGCGTTTCGCCCGGCGAGTTGACCAGCGCCAGTTTCAACGATACCCTTGGACACGGCGGTGTGGTGATTATCACCGTGGCCACGGCCCTTTTCGCCTATTCCACCCTGATCGGCTGGAATTACTATGGCGAAAAAGCCATCGAATATCTGGCCGGTCCCCGCGCCATCAATCCCTACCGGGTGGTTTTCGTCTGTGTGGTGATCGTGGGGGCGATGATGAAGCTGGAATTCGTCTGGAATTTCTCCGACCTCATGAACGGCTTGATGGCCATCCCCAACATTATCGGACTGCTAGTGCTGTCCCAGGTGGTCAAGACGGAAACGGCCCGCTATTTCAAAAAACGGTAAAGTCGCAATGGGAAGGAACAATGGATGCCCCCTCATCAGTTGACAGCAAATACAACCTTCTATGCCTTTCCAACCTCTATCTGATAATTTTTTTTAAGTTTTTTTTGTAATGATCGACACAATTTCCCCAATAGTAAATCTTTATTTTCGGCAGCTGAAACGGCCACAGCTGGAATCGTAAGAATATTACAGCAAACGATCTGATCCACAATATTTTGACAGCCCATTGACAAATATATGCTGCCAAGGCAACTGAATCTGTGATATTACAACCGGTGGCAACGATGAACTGGCCGATACCATCGCCGCCTTTCTTTTACCTGGGATTTTAATTCTACTTTGTCACATTACCCATCACTCTGCCGTTTGTATGCAGAGTCAATGGATGCTTGCCTTTGCCGGTGCCTGACACTCATCTGCCGGAAGACTTCTTCGTGAGTTATATCCCTCCG
>Ga0180007_10003395_pt1 | contig 17791 bp, 9 predicted proteins | sample MM_PC_MetaG_FD_121122 | JGI IMG/M metagenome (GOLD analysis project Ga0180007, IMG submission 121122) | Groundwater microbial communities from the Aspo Hard Rock Laboratory (HRL) deep subsurface site, Sweden - MM_PC_MetaG | ecosystem: Environmental > Aquatic > Deep subsurface > Groundwater... | reverse complement strand
TACACCAGCGACATCGACGGCGACGGTTTTGACGAAGTGGTCATGCATTCGGACAAGATCTTCGCCGTCTTCGAGAGCATCGGCGGACGTTGCACCAACCTGTTCGTCAGGGACACCGGTGGCGCCGACTCGGCCATCGGGTCGGACAACGCCTACTGGAGCGGCACCTCCGGCGACTTCAACGACGACAACCACGTCGGCGCCTTCAGCGACGTGGGCCCCAATTACCAGCACGACTTCTACGACCTGTCGATCGTCCAGGGCACCGGTACGACGGTGTCGTTGCTCGCCACTCACAACGAAGTGAGCAAGGAGATCTCGCTCACCGAGGGCGAGGCCTTCCTCGAAGCCGTCTACCGCGTCGGCGCCAGTGATCACTGGGTGAAGATGGGCTGCTCGCCGAGTCTGGTCGACCTGGTCTGGAACGCCGAAATGGATCGTGTGTGGGCCGGGGACGGTGCGTACATGGGTCGCCACAATCCCAACACGGGACTGACGGTGGCCTGGGTGCTGGGCACCGCCGGTGCTGCCCATCAAGGAGAGTTTTCCGGCACGATCATGCGCGGCGACGAAATCGTCGCCGATGACACCTTCGCCCTGCGCCTCTACGCAGGACATACCTCGGCTCCCGACATCGGCGGCGAGATCGCCGAAGTCCGCGCCGTGGCCAATACCTTGATCGACGATCTCGGGCCCGTCGCGATGACAGCCGATTATTTTCCGACCAACCAGAGGTTGGTTCTTTCCTTCGATCAGCCGGTCGATCCCAACACCGTCAACGTTCTGCTCATCGGGTTGGATGAAAATGCGGACGGCACTCCCGAGGTCCTTCTCGGTCCAGCGACCACCGTGCTTGAAGGCACGGCTTCCCCGGTGCTGACCCTTCAACTCGACGCGGCCGACGCGCTGGCGCTCGAAACCCTCGAGCCCGCCCTGCTCGTGCTGAGCCTCGCAGCCGGTGCCTTGGCCGACGCCGGAGGTGTTCTCAACGACGAGCAAGTCGCCCCGGAGACGCCGACCGTGGTCATCCACGGCGCCACCCTGGTCGCCATCGACGGCCGTTTCGACGCAGGGGAGTGGGACGGATACGAGGTTCTCGCCGATTCCACCGACTCGGCCTGGTCCTCTTCGAACGAGATCGACCGTCTGGTCGTGAGCTGGGACCACGATCATCTCTACCTCGGCATCGATGGTGTCGTGAACGCCAACTCCTGGCTGCTGTACCTCGACGTCGATCCCGGCACGGCCAACGGTCAGACCGACCTGACGGCCATCGACACCTGGGAACGTGGAGCCGTCTTCACCGCTGCAGGCTTTGCGGCCGACTTCCAGTACGGGTGCTACCAGCATCAGACGGCATTCGACGGAGGCAGCTTCTGGGCCCTGACTTCGGCCACGGCATCGAGCGATGAAACGGCGAACATCACCCATGCTCACGATGCCCTCCATGCCTATGGAGATGCCGGCGGGAGCGAGCTGGCCATCCCGTGGACGGTCCTCTACCCGGGGCTTGTTGCCGGAACGGTGCCGTCCGGAGCCAGCGTCTCGATTGTAGCGTCGGTGTGCTGGGATCCTGAACCGGGAGGCGAACTCGGAGGCGACTCCGCGCCGAACAATATCGCCGCCGTCCTGCCGGTCATCGACAACGTCTGGACCGTCGTGATCGATGCCAATGCCGACGGTGAGCCCGACCCATGGGACGCTGTCTCGGTCCATGAACTTCCTCGCCGGCTGGCTGTCTCGGCCTGGCCGAACCCGTTCAACCCTGTCACGACCATTCGGTTCGAGCTGCCAGTCGGCGGCGTGGATCGAACCACGGTCGACATCGTGAATCTCCGCGGCGAACGGGTCGCGGAGCTAGTCAACGAGGTGCTGGCTGCCGGGCGTCACGAGACGACATGGCGGGGCGTGGACCAATCCGGTCGCGTCGTCTCGGCTGGTGCCTACTATTGTGTCGTGAAAAGCGGCGGCCACCTGAGCGTGCGCCCGCTGACCCTGGTCAAGTAAGGAGATGATCATGAACCGAAGCTCCAAGCAGTGGCTCCTGGTCCTGACGGCCGCGGCCCTGATGTTGCCCGCGGCCCTGATGGCCCAGATCCCCCAGACGATCGCCCTGGATGGCGTGAATGACTTCAACCCCGTCAATCTGCTCGACGCCGACGGCTTGGACACCGAGCACGTCCAGCTGGATATCGGCAACTTCTACGTGACCAATGATGCCGTGAGTCTCTACATCGGCGCCGAACATAGTCAAGGCAGCTGGACCTCGGTTCAGCTGGGCATCGCCATCGACGTCGGCACCGTCGACGGTGGCACGATCGACCCCTGGGGTCGTCAGATCGAATGGAGCCTCGCAGCCTACAAACCCGACTTCATCTTCTACGTCAACCTGGACAACAACTGGCAGGGCGGCTTGATGTGGGACGGTGGCGCCTGGGCCGACCTTGGCTCGGGTCCCGGCGCCCAGGGCTGGGTCGCCGGCGCAAATACGTTCAAGGAAATCGGCATCCTGCTCGGCACCCTAGGCGTGAGCGCGGGCACCGCCATCAACGTCGAGATGTGGGTGACCCAGGACGGAGTCAACAAGGGACCGCTCGACTGTGCGGCCAACGACGCCAGCCAGTTGTCGGTGCCCGGTACCACGATCTGGGAGACTCCGGCCGCGATCCCAATGTTCGACTACCTGGCCTACACGATCCAAAACGCGGCCGACAACGATCCTCCCCAGGTCACCGGCGCGCTGCACCTGATGGACAGCCAGGTCAAGGTCACCTTCAACGAGCCCATCGATCCGGTGACCGGCGCGGTGGCTGGCAATTACAGTGTCAGTGGTGCGACCGTGAACTCGGCTTCGGTGGCCGGTAACGTCACTACGCTGACCTTGGCCGCCGACATCGACGCCAGCGCCAGCCTCTACACCGTGACGGTCAACAACGTCCAGGATCCGGCCGGCAATGTGATCGGAGCAGCCAATACGGCCTGTTTCATGGTCAAGAACGTCCTGTTCCGCGGTCGCATGAGCGCTTTCCTGAACACCCAGGTCCTGCCCTATGGCGGTTTCACCGTCGAAGGCAGCCCCTCGCCCTTGACCTGGGGCCTCTGCGACGGCATGGACGGCGTGGATGTCGGCGGCGGCATCTACGAAGTCGCAGCCGATTTCTGCGTGGCTGGCAACTGTGGCGCCGGCACGGCCGAGGCTTCCATGGAGTTCAAGTGGGTCTACGATTGCGCGACCTACGAGCCTTTACCTGGCAACCGCAACCACACGATGAGTCTGGCGACCGGCGCCAACGACACCCTGGACATGTGGTGGAACGACCAGGATCCGTCCCAGTTCACGATGCACGACATCGACGTCGAGATTTTCGTCGACATGAACGCCTACGGCGTGGCCGTGGACGACACCCTGTCGATCAATGGCGATTCCCTGCCGCTGAACTGGAACGTCCCGAGCGAGACCATGATGGCCGACGACGGGACCGGCAACGATGCCGCCTCAGGTGACGGTATCTACTCCGCCCTGGTCAGGTTCCCCGCCGGTTCCGAAAAGAATGCCACCTACAAGTTCCTGCTCAATCAGCAGTACGAGTGCTCGACCCAGGGCGATCGCAACGTCTTCCTGAACGACGAGCTTTTCGACATCGTGGGCGGCCCCCTCGGACCCCTGACCCTGCCGGTCGTGCACTACGACCGCTGCACCACGATCTGGCGCGGCGTGGAGGTCATCTTCCGCGTGGACGGCAACGGCCATCTAGCGGCTGGTGACGTGGTGGCCGTGAACGGCACACCGAGCAATGATCCGGTGCCCTCGTTCAGCTGGGACATCCCGTCGTTGAACGTGATGGCCGACGACGGCGTTGCTCCCGATGATGTCGCCGGTGACGGCGTCTATGCTGTTTCGGTCGTCTTCGCCGACTCGAGCCAGATCAACACTGAGTTCAAGTTCCTGGTGAACGACGCTTACGAGTGCAGCGATCTGGGCAACCGGACCTTCGCTCTCGATGCCGACAACTTTGACGACGCGGGCAACGCCCAGGATCTCGGTGTCCTGGACTTGCACCATTGCCACGACACGGCCGTGGATACGCCGTTGAACGCGCGCTTCGCTCTCGAAGGCAACCAGCCCAACCCCTTCAACCCCCTGACGGAGATCCGATTTACGGTTCATCGCGAAGGGCTGGGTTCGCTGCGTGTTTTCAACGTGAAAGGTGAGCAGGTTCGCACGCTGCACGAAGGCCAGTTCGTCCCAGGTTCCTACGCCGTGCAGTGGAGCGGCGAGACCGACCAGGGCGCTCGCGCCGCCACCGGGGTGTATTTCTATCGCCTCGAGGTGAACGGACAGAGTGAGACTCGCAAGATGATGCTTCTCAAGTGAGTGAATCAGAGAGTGTCCCGTGAGCGCCGAGCTTGGCGGGAAACGTCGCTCACGGGACACTCTCAGATTCCTGGATTTTTGGAGGATCCACTGCCCCGCGCCTTTGGCGCGGGGCTTGTTTATTGCCTTGTGGGAGACATGCGGGGGGAGGATGGGGTATGGTACGGGAATTCAATCAAGGGGGCCGGGGATGAAGTTCATGACGCTTGTTCTGATGGTGTGTGTGGCCGAGGGGGCATGGGCAGGTGTGGTTCCGTTGGACGGGAATTCCCTGACAGTCGATGGTTCCGGGGCGGTGTCCGCCGGGGGAGGGTATCTCGATCTGTCGAGAGACGAACCTTGCCTGACTCCGGAAGACAGGGTTGCGATCATCGCCGATCTTCAGGATTCCATCGCCAAGCTAAAGGACCTCGGTAGACTCCCGTCGGAGAGTGACCCGTCAGTCGTCGTGGGCCTCGCTTGGCCGGTTCGAGCCGCCGATCACGTCCGTGATCCGGGGGTTCACGGTCTTTCGGGATTCGTGGACCACAATCCGGCCTTTCCGAACCAGCTACTCGATTACGACTGCGGTGCCAGGACCTACGACTTGTCGAGCGGCTACAACCATCAGGGCACGGACATCTTCACGTGGCCTTTCGCATGGCACAAGATGGACGATGACGACGTCGAGGTCGTGGCGGCGGCACCCGGTATCATCATCCAGAAGTACGACGGCAATTTCGACCGCAACTGCGGGTTCGGGGCGGGCGACTGGAACGCCGTCTACGTCCAGCACGCCGACGGATCGACGATATGGTACGGCCACTTGAAGAACGGCTCGCTCACATCCAAGATGATCGGGGCGTCTGTCGTGACCGGGGAATACCTCGGGATCGTCGGGAGTTCCGGCAACTCCACCGGCCCTCACCTGCATCTCGAACTCTACGATCAGGCCTGGAACCTCATCGACCCCTGGGACGGAACCTGCAACACGATGAACCCGTCGAGCTGGTGGATCGATCAGCCCGCCTATTTCGATTCGGCGATCAACGCCTTGCGCACCCACTCGGCTCCTCCCGACTGGCAGACCTGCCCTACGCCCACGGTGACCCACGAGGAACTCTTCTTCCAGCCGAACGAGCTCGTCTACTTCATCACCTACTATCGCGATCAGATCATGAACCAGACGAGCAACTACACGATCCTGAGGCCTTCGGGCGCCGTATGGCGCAGTTGGACCGGAACCGTGACGGTCGCCCACTACGCCGCCTCGTACTGGTGGTGGAGTTGGGTCCTGCCGAGTGACGCCCAGGATGGATGGTGGACCTTCCGGGTGACATTCGAGGGGCAGACAGAAGAGCGCATTTTCGCCGTGGGAAATCCCGGGGCTACCGAAGTGCCTCATGCCGGCGAGTTCGCCGTCCTGCACGCTCCCCGTCCGAATCCCTTCAACCCATCAACCGAGATCACTTTCATCGTCTCGAAACCGGTTGATGTAAGGCTGAGGATCCTGGATCTGCGGGGACGCGTGGTGGCGTCCTTGTTCGAGGGCTTTGTCGAAGCAGGTCGAAGCACGGCGGTCTGGAACGGCCGAACCGATGAAGGCAATCGGGCTTCGTGCGGCTCCTATCTCGTGCAGCTCGACTCCGGCTCCGAGGTCCTCACACGCTCGGTCACCCTGATCGAATGAACGGCAGCGAAGGAGATACCATGCGCCGAGTCCTGTTGGTGTTGCCGATCCTCGTTCTCGGGTCATCCCTGGTCGCAGCCGCCCCTGTCGACCGCGCAGCCCTGTTCGAGGACATGGCCATCGAGGTGACGTCCGCTCATCCTCGCGAATTCATCCTGACGGACAAGGGCGCCGCCCATCTCGCCCAGGAAGCAGTCGGCCAGGCGACCCGAAGCTACCACGGGTTCTTCGTCGCCATGCACGAACTGCTCGATGGCTGGTCCCTGCGTCTCGAAGATGGAACGATACTGGCCGCCGAAACGACGACTTCGGCCCGAGTGAGGCCCGATCGCATCGAGCGCCACTACCGACTGCCCGACGGCGGCGAGGTCCGCGAGATCGTCACTCTGCTCGATCGTGCCGACGGATTCCATCTGCGTTACGAGGGTTTGCCGAGCGGCGCCTATGCTTTCACGCCGAGGGTGGATATGAGGTTCCTCTGGAAGGTCGTGCGGCCGAGTTACGACGTGCGCTGGGAACGGGGCGTGCTGCGGATCGCAAGGGAGGATCGCCGCGACCGCTCCGACGGTGAACGCCATCCACCCTGGCTGGCGGTCCTGGTCGCCGGAGCCGACGACTTCGTGGCCACCGATCGCTACGAGCAGAGGATCTACGTCAAGGGTGCCGCCCGTGTCGCGATGGAGAAGGCCACCCCCTTCGAGCCGGGAGAGATCATCGGCCGAATCCCACCTCGCGCCCGCAACGCATCCCTGGACATCGTGATCTGCGGGGGAGATGCCGCCGAAGATGCCGCCGTCCACGCCCAGGAAATCCTGGCCACATGCTCCGAGCTCGCGGAATCCCGTCGAGCCCGGCTGCTTGCCTTGGCAGACTATTCCTGGGCCACCACCGGCGATCCAGAGCACGACCGCGCTCTGGCCTGGGCCCGCATCTCCCTCGACAACCTCGTCATGGAACAGCGTGGCCTCGGCATCTACGCCGGTTTCTACTGGTTCACCACCTACTGGGGCCGCGACGCCTTTATCGTCCTGCCCGGCGCCCTGGCCGGCGGCATGGAGTTCGACACGGCCAAGCAGATCCTGCGCTCTTTCGCGACCTATCAGGACCGAAATCTTCACAGCGAACGGTTCGGTCGAGTGCCCAATTTCGTGACCGTCGATCAGGTGCAGTACGCCAGCATCGACGGCACCTGGTGGTGGGTCCGGGCCCTGGACGAGTATTGGAAGCGTTCCGGCGATCACGAGTTCGCCCGCGAAATGATGCCGGTCGTGTTCCGCGCCGTCGAAGGAGCGTTTCTGCATGCCGTGGACGAGCAGGGTTTCCTGACCCACGGCGACGGCGAAACGTGGATGGACGGAGGCGGCGAGGCTCATCCCTATTCGCCTCGCGGCGACCGCGCCGTCGAAGCCCAGGCGTTGTTCCATCGCGGGCTGAGGGTCGCCGCCCGATTGGCGGCCCGATTCGACGGCGAAGCTCTCGGTGTCCGCGGCGATGACCTGGAAAGGCGATACGACCTGGCTGCTCGCCGCCTCTGGAACTCGTTCCAGCTCGAGTTCGTCGTCGACGGCCGGATCGCCGATCACCTGAACCGTGACCGATCGACCGATCGTCAGCACCGCCCCAACGGCCTGCTCGCCCTGATGGTGTCACCGGAACTGTTCAACGAAGACCAGCGCGGTCTGATCGTCGCCGAGAACCGTGAACACACGATCACGCCCTGGGGTGTGCGCTCCCTCGACGCCGCCGACCCCGACTATCACCCCCGCCACCTGTGGCTTGATCGCTACTACTACGACGAGGCCTACCACAATGGCGACATCTGGCTCTGGTTGTCGGGTCCCTGGATCTCGGCCCTGCCTGACCCCCGACAGGGTTTCGATCAGACCCTGATGTTGATCGACGAAGTGTTGAACGTGGGAGCCGTCGGGACTGTCCAGGAGATCCGTGATGGCGATCCTGCGGTGTCGAACGACGAATTCGGAGGAGCGACGAGCCAGGCCTGGAGTCTGAGCGAACTTCTGCGCACCGTGGCCGACGACTACGCCGGCATCTCGACCGACCTGTCAGGAGAGACGCCGGTGATCAGGATCTCCCCATCAAGGCCCGGGGGGTGGCCGGAATTGAAGGTCCGCCAGAGGGTGGGGGACAGGCTGCTCGAAGTCGTGATCGACTCCGAGGACGTCGTTCACTGGTCCCTCGACCCGCCGACCGACCACTGGCAAGTCGTGGTCGAACCCCGGTGAGGTCGGATCAGGTGATCGTCGCGCCCGATTCGTCGGCGTCGAACACCTGGATGCGATCGGCCTGCATGGTGAGCCCGATGTCCTGATCCACCCCGACCTCCACGCTCCCGGGCGCACGCACGGTGATCTGGTGTGCGCCCTGGGTCATGTACAGCAGGGTCTCGTTGCCGAGGGGCTCGATCACCTGCACCGGAAGGCGCCAGGGACCGTCGCGATCCACAAGGAGATGCTCGGGGCGGATGCCCAGCACTATGTTCCGATCCATCGCTTCCACCGGGGGGTTCCAGCCTGGTGGCAGCGGGATGGCGGCGCCCCCGACCTCGAGAACCAGCCCGTCCAGACTCGTGAGACGCCCCTCCAGGAAGTTCATGGCCGGCGAGCCGATGAATCCCGCCACGAAACGGTTGACCGGGTGATTGTAGAGATCCAGCGGAGAAGCCACCTGCTGCACCCGGCCTCCCTCCATCACCACGATGCGTTCGCCCATCGTCATGGCCTCGACCTGGTCGTGGGTCACGTAGATCATCGTGGCGCCGAGGTGGTGATGCAGCCTTGAGATCTCCGTGCGCATCTGCACGCGCATCTTGGCGTCGAGGTTGGACAGGGGCTCGTCGAAGAGGAAGACGGCCGGATTGCGGACCAGGGCCCGGCCGAGGGCGACGCGCTGGCGCTGACCGCCGGACAGGGCGCGGGGCTTGCGGTCGAGCAGGTCGGCGATGCCCAGGGTGTCCGCGGCGTCGTCCACGCGACGGGTAATTTCCGCGTTGGACGTTTTCCTGAGTTTCAGCCCGAAGGCCATGTTCTCGCGCACGCTCATGTGCGGGTACAGGGCGTAGCTCTGGAACACCATGGCAATGTCGCGGTCCTTCGGCTCCACGTCGTTCACGACGCGATCACCGATCGTTACGGTCCCGGCGGTGATCGACTCGAGGCCGGCGACCATGCGCAGGGTCGTCGATTTGCCGCACCCCGAGGGACCGACCAGCACTACGAATTCCCCGTCGGCGATGTCCAGATTCACGTCCTGGGCAGCCAGGATCCCCCCGGGGTATACCTTGCTCACGTTGTCGAGCTCTACGCGGGCCATGTCGCCTCCGAAAGGAAGAAGCCGTCGAGTGAGCGGGCATTGTAGATGATCGGGTCCGGTGTGTCACGGGCAGGATGAGCCGTGCTCCGGGTCGAGATCCCAAGACAAAACAGGAAGAGCGGGTTTTCCCGCTCTTCCTGTTGTGCCACTCTCTGTTCGTCTCGCCCTGTCAGGTTCTTCTGGTCTGCTCTGTTTCGTCTCTCGTCTGCTCTTAGCTCGTTGGCTTGTCACTCTTGATGTTGTATCGTACGCACCCGGAGTGGATTGGTTCCCAGGAATCGCAAAAAAATCTCGGAAGGATCGGAATGCCCGTTTCCCACCTCTCGGTCGCTGTCCTCTGGCACATGCATCAGCCGAATTACGTGGATGGAGCAACCGGACGGGCCCGCATGCCCTGGGTTCGTCTTCACGCCCTGCACAGTTATGGCGACGTCGTCAGGCTTGCGGCCGAAAACCCGCAAACCCGCATCGTGCTCAACGTCGTGCCTTCGCTCTTGCGCCAGCTCGAGGCCGCTGCCGCCGGGGGGAGCGATCCATTTCTTGATCTGGCCAGGCCAAGGCCCGACCAGCTGAGCGAATCGGATCGATTCGCGATCCTGAGGGACTTCTTCTCGTTCCACCACGGTCGTGTCTTTCCCGGCCTGCCCAGGCTGCAGGAGCTGTGGAAGCGACTCGACGCACCGAAGCGCGACCTTCCCCGGGATCGTCTCGATCGATTCGACGACCAGGATCTGCTTGATCTCCAGGTGGGGTTCCATCTGGCCTGGAGCGGCCCCAAGCTGCGAGGCCACGAACTGGTCAGGCGTCTGATCGCCAAGGGGCGGCTGTGGACCCAGGAGGAAAAACTGGAGCTGCTCGAGGTCCAGCAGGAGTATCTCCAGGACGTGCTCGATCAGTGGCGAAGCGCGGCGGCGAGTCCCCAGGTTGAATTGTCCTGTACACCTTTGAACCACCCCATCCTGCCCCTGCTCTGCGACAGCGACGCGTTTCTCGAAGCGCAACCCGGTGGCCATACGCCCGGTCAGAGGTTTCAGCGTCCCGGCGACGCCTGGTACCACGTTCACACGGCGTTGAATGAAACCGAACGGATTCTGGGAGTCCGACCTCGTGGCATGTGGCCTGCCGAGGGGTCGATCAGTGAAGAGGCCCTGCGTGTCTTCCAGACCGAAGGGTTGGCCTGGGTGGCCACGGACCAGGGCGTGCTCGAGGCTTCCCTCCGATTGGCCGACGTTCCCCCGCCGGAGCAGCGGCATTTCCAGGGTTGGCGCTGGGGGGGCGACGACGCTCCGGCCGTGTTCTTCCGGGATACCGGCTTGAGCGACGCCATCGGGTTTCGCTACCAGGGGTATGACCCGATCGCGGCAGTGGACGACCTGGTCGGTCACCTGGAATCCATCGCCAATCTGATGCCGGACGATGCCGACGCCATCGTGCCACTGATTCTCGACGGTGAAAATCCGTGGGAGGCCTACCCCGGGAGCGGCGAGGCCTTCCTGAGGGAGATGTACAGTCGAATCGCCGATCATCCGGTCCTGCGGTGGCGGACATTCGGGGAGCATCTCGACGCAGACGGCACCGTGGCCCCGCTGGCGCGTGTGCGAGCCGGTTCCTGGATCCGAGCCGATTTCACGACATGGATGGGACACCCGGAAAAGACGCGAGGCTGGGAGCTGTTGGCTCGTGCCCGCGAAGCCCTGCAACCACATCTGGAAGCTGGCGGCGCAGTCCGCGACGTCACGCTGGCCGACGGCCGGACCGTTTCGGCCCCGGACCCTGCGGTGGTTGGCCCCGGCTGCGATGGCGATCTTGCCAGGGCGATGGCCGCCATGGCCGACGCCGAGAGCAGTGACTGGTTCTGGTGGTACGGCGACGACAACCCGACCGACTACGCCCGTGAATTCGACGACCTGTTCCGCGGCCATCTTCGCAACGCGGCGACTCTGCTGGGCGACGAGCCCCATCCCGATACGCACCGTCCCATCCAGGGCGGCGGAGGCGAACGATGAAGCTGGTTTTTGGTGTCCACGATCATCAGCCGGTCGGCAACTTCGGCTGGGTGATCGAAGAGATCTACAACAAGAGCTACGCACCATTCCTGGACGTCGTGGAACGGCACCCCGATTTCCGGTTCTGCCTGCATGTGACTGGCCCGTTGTTCGAGTGGATCGATGAGCAGCGGCCCGAGTGGCTGGATCGTGTCCGAGCCCTGGTCGAGGCCGGACGCGTCGAACTGCTGGGTGGCGGGTATTACGAGCCGATCCTCGCCGCGATCCCCGAATCCGATCGCATCGGTCAGATTCACCTGATGCGGCAACGCATGCACGAGCGACTGGGAGCCTCGCCGCGCGGCGTGTGGATGGCCGAACGCGTCTGGGAGCCTCATCTGGCCGGATCCCTGGCCCGGGCGGGCGTCGAGTTCGCCCTGCTCGACGATTTCCACTTCGTGCAGGCGGGCATCGCCCCCGAGCGGCTCGAGCGGGGCGCCCTGCGCACCGACGACCTGGGGGACGAGGTGGCCCTGCTGCCCATCGACGAACGGCTACGTTATCTGATTCCGTTCGCTGATCCGGCCAGGACGGTCGAGCTCTGCCGCGAAGTCCATGAGCGAGATCCCGATGGCGTGCTGGTGATGGTCGACGACGGTGAGAAGTTCGGGGCCTGGCCCGGAACCGGGGAACTGGTCTATGGTAAGCAGTGGCTCGATCGCTTCATCGTCGCCCTGACTTCCGAATCGGATTGGCTCGAGCTGGCCCATCCTTCCGAAGTGCTCGACGCGCGCCCTCCGCGCGAAAGGGTTTACCTGCCGCCGAACAGCTATTTCGAGATGAGCGAATGGTCGTTGCCCATGCCAGCGGCCGAACAGTTCGAGAAGCTCGTCGCGGATTTCAAGAGTGATGGTCGCTGGAATGAAATGCGTCCGTTCCTGCGTGGTGGTTTCTGGCGCCAGTTCTTCCAGAAGTACGAAGAGAGCCTTCTGATGCACCGCCGGGCGCTCCTGCTGCACGACGAGATCGCCCGAGCCGCAGCAGCCGGCGCCGACGTCGACCGTTTGGACGAGGCCCGCGACCACCTCTGGCGGGCCGAATGCAACTGCGCCTATTGGCACGGTGTGTTCGGCGGCCTGACCCTGCCGCATCTTCGTCACGCCGTCTGGCGTCACCTGATTCTCGGCACCCAGATCCTCCAGAGCGTGGCGCCGGTTCCAGCGGTGTCGCGTGTGACGATGACCGGAGGACAGGGCCGGGACATCCGATTGTCGGGACAGGCCCACGAGGTGTTTCTGAGCCCCGAGCGGGGAGGGGCCGTGGTGTCCTTCGAGGATCGGGCCGAGGACTGGAACCTGCTCAACACCCTGCGACGTCGTCGCGAAGCCTATCATGCCAGGATCGAAGCGGCGCCGTTGCCGGGCGAGACGGCCGAGAAGGGCGACGGGGCCTCCATCCACGACATCCAGTGGGAGGTTACCCCCGAGATCAAGGCGGCCCTGGCGGTTGATCCGCAGCACCGCTACGCCCTGCGGGATCGTCTGCTGCACCGGGACGCCGATTTCGGTTCCGTGCTGGACGACATGAGCGGGGCCGACGGTGGCGATCTGGTCGAACAGGCGGCCGAGGTGACCGAAGTCGGCGAACAAGGCGTGACCATGACCTTAGCCGGGCGCTATCGAGGCCGTGACGGCTGCACGATTCCGGTCACACTGACCAAGAAGGTGACCCTGGAGTCCGACGGTCTGACCGTCCATCGCACGCTGCGCAACGAGGGTGACACCGAGCTCGTCTGCCGTCTGGGCTGCGAGTGGAACGTGGCTCTCTACGACGCCGAGACTTTTCTCGAAGGCGGAGACGGACCCCTCGATGCCGCCCAGCTGTCGGCGTCGTCGGGGATCTCGATTCGGGTTCCCTTGCATCATGTCCGTTTGGCCTGGACCCACGACTCACCGGCTGCCGCCTGGATCCATCCAGTGCGCACAGCTACCCAGGGCGAGGATGGATTTCATCTCACCTATCAGGGACACATGCTGCTGTTCCTGCACGATGTGGTCCTGAATCCTGGCGAGCAGATGACCACGACCCAGACCCTGACCTTGACCCATGGAGTCGATGGATGAGAATCCTGATGGTCAGCGCCGAGTACGAACCCCTCGCGAAGGTCGGCGGCCTGGGTGACGCCGTGGCGTCCCTTGCCCGGGCGCTCTGTCGACGGGGACACGAGGTGAGGGTCGTTCTGCCGCTCTACGGCCATCTGGATCTGGATGCCCTCGGCATCGAGCCGGACCGGGAAGTCGGAGCTGTCCCTCTGAGACTGGGAGGACGAATCCACTCGACCAGGTTCCACTGCTGGCGTGATCCCGCTGGACCGATCGTGCATCTGCTGGCTCAGGATGAGCTGTTCGGTCGGTCGGGAGTCTACGGGTACGGCAGCGTGGACGAGTTCAGCGACACGGTTCTGCGGCTCGGCCTGCACGCCATCGGGGCCCTCGCCCTGCCGGTTCTGCTGGACTGGATGCCCGACGTGATCCACGCCCATGACGCGGCTTCGGCGTTGGCGATCGTGGACCATGTCCACTGGTTCGAAGGGACTCCTGGTGTCGGCGAAGCCGGCACGATATTGACGATCCACAACCTGGCCCACCAGTCGCGGCATCCGCGTCATGTCATCGAACAGCTGGACCTGCCCGTCGGATTGGCCTGGCACCCCGGCTCCCTTGAATTCGATGGCGAACTCAATCTCCTGAAGGGCGGCATCCTGCACGCAGGCAAGGTGACCACCGTCAGCCCGACCTACGCGGCCGAGGTGATCGCGGACAAGACCCTGGGCTGCGGATTCGGGTCCCTGCTGTCGGAGCGGGGGAAGGACTTCACGGGTATCCTGAACGGCATCGATACCTCGGTCTGGAATCCGGCCAGGGATGTCCATCTCACAGCCCGATTCGACGCCCAGGATCTCAGCGGCAAGGCCGTCGTGCGCTGCGCGCTGATCGACGAACTGGAACTCGACACCGATGTGCCCTGGTTCGGCATGAAGGATCGCGACGGGCCGATTCTTACGGTGGTGGGACGACTGGCTGCCCAGAAGGGATATGATCTTCTCTTGCCGGAGATCGACGCCGCCGTCGCTGCCGGTTGGCGTCTGGCTGTTCTCGGAACCGGCGACCACGACATCGCGGCGGGATTTCGGCTTGCTGCCAGGGACCATCCCGGTAGGGTGGCCTTTGTCGAACGCTTCGACGAAGGGCTGGCGCATCGGATCATCGCCGGCGGCGACGTGTTTCTCATGCCGTCCCGGTTCGAACCCTGCGGGTTGACCCAGATGTATGCCCTGACCTACGGGACCGTTCCGATCGTCCGGTTCACCGGAGGCCTGGCCGATACGGTTCCGGATGTGAGCCTCGAGAACGGTGTCGGATTCGTCTTCGGGCCCGCCGAATCGTGTGCTGTCGGTCACGCCCTCGAGCGTGCCGGTGAGCTCTGGCGTGATGCGAAATCCTGGGGTACCCTCCAGGCTCGGGGCATGGCCTTGGATTTCAGCTGGGACGGGCCGGCGAAGAGCTATGAAGACCTTTACTCCACCCTGGCGCCGAAGCGCCTGGAGACGTGATGACCAGCATGAAGATTCTCGATCTGCCCCGCCACACACTCACGATGATCATGGCGGGGGGGCGGGGTCAGCGTCTGTTGCCCCTAACCAAAGATCGATCCAAGCCGGGTGTCCCGTTCGGAGCCAACTACCGCATCATTGATTTCACCCTGAGCAACGTGTGGAACAGTGGTCTGCGCCACATCTACATCCTGACCCAGTACAAGTCCTATTCCCTGGACAAGCACCTGCTCAAGGGTTGGCAGATCTTCAACCACGAAGCGGGCGAGTTCCTGTACGGGATACCGCCCCAGTTGCGTGTGGGCAACGACTGGTATCTCGGGACCGCCGACTGCATCTACCAGAACCTGTTCCTGATCGATCGCGATGAGCCCGACTACGTGTTGATCCTTTCCGGCGATCACATCTACCGCATGGACTACTCGACCCTCCTGGTCATGCATACCCGTCAGCACGCACGCCTGACGCTCGGTGCAGTGCTGGTTCCGAAGTCCGAAGCCCACGAGTTCGGCATTCTCGAGGTGGACGAGGATGGGTGGGTCCTCGGCTTCGAGGAGAAGCCGTCGGATCCCAAAACGATTCCCGGTAAGCCCGACTGGTGCCTGGTGAACATGGGCGTGTACGTGTTCAATCGCCAGGACCTTGTCGATGAGCTGGAGTTCGATGCGACGGATCCGGAATCGTCACGTGATTTTGGGCAGAACATCATCCCACGCATGGTCAAGCAGGGGGGCGTTCTGGCTTATCCCTTCCTGGACAAGGAAACCGGCGAACCGCGCTACTGGCGCGACATCGGCACCATCGACAGCTACTATCAGACCTCCATGGATCTCGTGCGGCCGGTGCCGCCGTTCACCCTTTATGATCGTGAATGGCCCGTCCGCACCTGGATGGCTCCGGTCCCGCCGGCCAAATCCGTGCATGGATATCACGGCGGCGATCGTCCGGTCGGCCAGCTCATCGGCTCGATCACCGGCGGCGGCACGATCATCTCCGGCGGAACGGCGGAACGGTCGATCCTCGGCCGCAACGTGTACCTCGACGCCGGCAGCCATGTCTGCGACTCGGTCATCATGGACAACTGCCACATCGGCAAGAAAGTGGAGATCCGTCGGGCGATCCTCGACAAGGGTATTGTCGTTCCCGACGGCATGCAGATCGGTGTGGATCACGAGCAGGACCGTCGCCTCTTCACGATCTCGGACGATGGCGTGGTCGTCGTGCCCAAGGGCTGGTGTCACGTCGCCGCTGAGGATGCCGCGAGCTCGGACTGACCGACTTCGCCGGTTCACCCCTCGTAGGCCTCTGGCCTCCGGTCGCTCCAGATCTCATTGCGCGGCGTGAGCTGGGAATCGGCGTCGGCCAGATCGATGTCGGTTGTGGCGGCACCTTCCTGAATGTCTCCCATCCTCACCAGCGGCCGTCCCGCAGGGCCGCACACCTGGCTCAGACCGACGAACGTCAGCGACCGGCCTTCGATGCGCGCTTCGGTGCCGACACGGTTCGCGGTCACGGCGAACACCCTGTTCTCCAGGCAGCGGGTCACCATGGCGTCGGGGCAGAACGGCAGCAGCAGGTTGCTGGGGTGCAGAAGGATCCTGGCACCCCGAAGGGCGAGGGTGCGGGCGGCTTCCGGAAAGAGCCAGTCGAAGCAGATCATCATGCCGACTGTCGTACCGCAGGCCTCGAACACTGGAAATCCCAGATCGCCAGGCGTGAACATCGTCTTCTCGTCGAGGAACAGATGCACCTTGCGGTAGACCTCCCGGCTGCCGTCGGGACGGGCCAGGACACTGCTGTTGTAGACGGCGTCACCGTCGCGTTCCGCCCAGCCGGCGCACAGGGTCCGACCGAGGGCCACGGCGTGATCACGCACCCTGGAGACGATCGGGCCGTCCACCGTCTCGGCCAGATCCATCAACTCGTCGTGATCGCGGAACTGGTAGCCTGTGGCGCAGAGCTCAGGCAGGACGGTCATGTCGGCGTCGACCGGCACGAGGCCGAGGGCGGCGTCGAGGTTCTGATGCACGGCACCGAAGATCGGGGCGGTCTGGACGACGGCCAGGCGGAGTCGGGTCATGAGGTACCTCGGGTCGGAGTGGAAGCGGAGGAGCGGAGCAGCCGTTCCAGGTGGTCGAGACAGTCGTCCCGGCTGAATCTGGACAGGACGTCGCGGCGGCCGGCCTGTCCCATGGTCGTGGCGAGTCCGGGGTCGAGCAGCAGGGTGCGCAAGGCGGCTGCCAGGGCCGCGGCGTTGCCGGGAGGGACGAGCAATCCCGTCTCCTGGTGACGGATCAACTCGGGGAGGGAACTGGCATCGCCGCCCACCACCGGACGTTCGCAGGCCATGGCCTCGGCGGCGGCAAGCCCGAAACCTTCGGCGTGGGATGGCATGGCCAACACGTTGATGCCAGTGTAGAACCCGGGCATGTCGTCGATCTGTCCCAGGAGTTCCACTTCATCCGGCTCGGCCAGTCCATCTCTCCAGTCGCGGATCACGGCAGCCAGATCACCCTGGCCGGCGAGCTGCAGGCAGAGATGCGACAGGGATTCGTCGGCTCTGAGGATCTCCCAGGCGGCCATCAAGGCTGTCAATCCCTTGCGCTCGGTCCACTGGCCGGCAAAGCCGATGGTCGGCACATCGGAGGTCGGAGGCGCTGGTTGGAATCGCTCGGTGTCGATGCCCTTGGGGAGCCGGTGGATTCGTCGAGGGTCGAGCCACGGCGCCGAGACGGCGGTGGTGATCTCGGTCGCCTTCGAGTTGACCAGGATGCCGGTGGCGACGTGGTTCAAGTACCATCGGTAATACGGCCGTCCGG
>Ga0180007_10003394_pt1 | contig 17792 bp, 17 predicted proteins | sample MM_PC_MetaG_FD_121122 | JGI IMG/M metagenome (GOLD analysis project Ga0180007, IMG submission 121122) | Groundwater microbial communities from the Aspo Hard Rock Laboratory (HRL) deep subsurface site, Sweden - MM_PC_MetaG | ecosystem: Environmental > Aquatic > Deep subsurface > Groundwater... | reverse complement strand
TGACCTTGTTGAACTAATAGACATGGCGCTTTAGGGCAGTTAAAAACCAAAGCAATAGACGGGGTCAGGCTTTCCTTATTGTCGTTATTGAGTTCAATAACGACAATAAGGAAAGGAAAGCCTGACCCCATAACAAGGGGGGAATAATGAATTTAAAAGAAAGAGTTATGAATCAATTGGAGGGAAAAACCGTTGATATGACCCCTGTCGGGTGCACCACAACCTATGGAATGGTTGATTTGATGGAAAAATGCGGTGCCCAAAGACCGCTTGCCGACACTGATCCTGAAGCCATGACGACTCTGTCCCTGGCAGGTGAGCTGGCTGGATTTGAAATGGTCAAGGCCATGGGATGGGATATCACTCCCATGAGCGAAGCATTTGGATGCGGGCTCGGAATCCCGCAAATTGATCTCCAGTATTGCATCAAAGAACACCCATATTCAGAAAGCCTGGATGGGTTGGATTACCCTTCCGATTTTCTGGATCGCGGAAGATTTCCTGCTTATAAAAAACAATTTGCCATTTTAAAAGAACGAGTAGGCAGTCAAAAGGCAATTTTCGGTGAATCAGAAGGCGCATTCACCTGTGGAGCCAATCTTGTGTCCACTGAAAATTTCATGAGATGGACCTTTAAGCGGCCGGCCGATGTTGAACGGGTCCTTGACGTGACCAAACAGGCCATGGTGGATGTGATCAATTTTGCCTTTGACAACGGGGCAGACTATTATGTCATGGCAGAACCGACAGCAGGCCCTGCCCTTATGAGCCCGAAACTGTTTAAAAAATATGTAGTCCCCATGTTGTCTGATATTGTTGCCAAAGCACAGGGTCCCCTTGTTCTTCATATCTGCGGCAATACAGATATGATTATTCCGTTGATGTGTGAAACCGGTGTTAAAGGAATCAGTATTGAAGAGGGTGCCAATATGAAAGAAGCTGTCAAAATCGCCCATGCAAACGGTGTCAGGGTATTTGGCAATGTCGCAGCTGCCACCACACTGTTTATGGGTACGCCTGAGCAATCCTATAAGGAAGCGTTTGCCGCTCTTGAAAACGGAACGGATTTCCTCTGCCCGGGTTGCGGGATCGCTCCGGGATCTCCTTTGGAGAATATACTGCAACTGAAAAAAGCCAGGGATGATTTTTTCAAATAAAGCCGTTTAGGTCAGTGGGGAATCCTTGAGCACCCTATAACAGGGTGAAAGGAAAACCCCTATAACAATGATTCATCATTAATTAGGAGGTAGAAAATGAAGAGGTTTATCACAATTTCGCTGAGTTTAATGATCGCTGTCCTGTTATTCGCACCACAACAGGTGTTTGCAGAAAAACCCGTCAAAATCGGTGTATTGGTTCCTCTCACCGGTATTGTTGCCCAGGGTGGCCTTGAGATGAAGTATGGTATTGAAATGGCTGCCGAAGAAAAAGGAACAGTACTGGGAAGACCCATTGAGCTGGTGGTTGAAGACACCCAGATCAAAGCACCCGTAGCCGTGACAAAAGCTGAAAAACTGGTGTACAAGGATGATTGTAAAGCATTGATTGGCGTATTTTCCAGCGGTGTGGGCCTGGCAATCGCCAAAAACATTGACAAACTGAATGTGCCCTTTCTGACTACCCATGTCATGACAACAGCGTTGTACGGTCTCCATCCGCTTGTTTTCAGAAGCGGTCAGCTGGCCAATGACCAGACTGCTGTGGGAAATATAAATGGAATCCTGGCACGACCCGACCTGAAGGATAAAACCTATTATGTCATTGTACACGACTATGCATGGGGACATGATGGCGGTAAAAGATTCATTGATCTAGCCAAAGCAAATGGCATTAAAATTTTTAATGAAGACTATGACAAGGCTCCTACCAGCACAAAAGACTGGTCATCCTATATCAGCAAGATCAAGGCCTCTGGAGCTGACGGCGTTTACATCGTTTTTATTACCAATGTCATCCCGACTTTTGCCAAACAAATGTCTGATTTCGGCCTCCAGGGCAAAATAAAGATCATCTCTGCAGCCGCTCCTGGACCGCTTGAGCTGGAAGCCGGCGGAGAAGCCTGTTACGGTATTTTTGGTGCCTCTGACTGGTCATGGGATGTGAACACCCCCGTTTCAGATGCATGGGAACTGCGGTTCTGGAATAAGTTCAAAACCATTCCGTCTGATGCAGCCGTCCACAGTTATGTGGGTGCAATGAATCTTTTCAATGCCATTGAAAAAGCCGGCAACACGGATGCCAAAGCCATTGCCGATGCTCTCCGCGGCATCAGTTATGACGGCCCTTACGGAAACGTTCGAATTTCCGCAAAAGACAATTGTATGCGCAATGATGCCGTTCTGACAGAAACCATGGCAGCACCGGAAAATCCGTTTGGTGCCAAAGTGTATATGAAAGTGTTAAAAACTTTTACCGCAGCTGAATTAGGACCTGCAGAATAAGGGACAGTTAAAGCAAAGCGGTATCTATAATTTTTTTCTTATTTTTAAACCAAATCTGCATGGGAATATTCAATAAAAGACTATTTCCATGCAGATTCACAGAACAGGCAAGCATATTATGGGTGGAACACTCGGTATTATAGTTGATATATCATTAAATAGTCTTGTTCTCAGCGGCGTTTTTCTAATAGTAGCCATTGGTCTGAATATTATTTATGGACTGAGCCGTATCATGAACATGGGCCATGGCGCTTTATACGCTGTGGGCGCCTATACCGGCTATACGCTGGTGGCAACGGGGCTGAATTATTTTGCAGCCCTTATTATTGCACCGATTGTCGTAGGTGCTGTTGGTTTGTTAATAGAAAGAACCATAATTGCACCCATGCGCAAACGATCCATGGTTTACACACTGATCCTGACCTATGGATTGATGTTTTTTCTTGATGGCATGATTAAATATGTCTGGGGCAATAAACCGTGCTTTATTGATCTGCCGGCATTTCTGAAAGGAACCATTCCGATTCTTGGGACCCAGTACCCGATTTTCCGGCTGGCTACGCTGTTTTTCATTGCTGCGATAATGGGCGGTTTAATGCTTTTTCTAAACAAAACAAAAGTCGGAATAATCCTGCGCGCCTCAAGTACAATTCCTGAGATGGTATCCTGCCTCGGGATCAACATGAACTATGTTCACATGGGGGCGTTTGTTCTGGGGTGTATCATGGCCGGAGTGGCCGGTATCATTGCAGGCCCTTTGACCACCATCGATCCTTTGATGGGCGGTGAAATGCTGATCTCATCCTTTGTTGTCATTGTCATCGGCGGTTTGGGGAGCCTCAGGGGAGCAGTTATTGCCGCAATTCTGATTGGTTTTGTCCAGACACTTGCAGAATTTTTTATCACTGACCTGGCAATGGTAATCGTTTACATCCTTATGGCGGTTATTCTTGCTTTTATGCCCCGCGGCCTTCTTGGGGAAGGAAAATTTGAATAATGAATCATACAGCAACCATACCCGGTATTAAACAAGGATTACACCCACTTAAAATCCTGATTATAATTCTGATTTTATTGGGTTTGGGAATATTTCCATTTGTATTTGAAAATCGATTTTATATCAGTCTGATCACTGAGATGATGATTTACGGACTTCTGGCCATGAGCCTGGATGTCCTCCTGGGATACACAGGGGCATTGTCATTTATGCACAACGCCTACCTGGGAATCAGTGCCTATGTTGTCGGTCTTTTTCTAATCCACGTATCACCCACCTCGTTGTGGCTGGCCTGTTTTGCCGGAATTGCGTTTACCACCATTGTGGCACTGCCCGTGGGCTGGGTCCAGGTACGCACAGGGGGACTTGCATTTGCGCTTCTGACCCTTGCCTTTGGCATGATGTTTTATACCATTGTATGGAAATGGTATAGTGTTACAGGCGGTGATGATGGATTGATGGGAATGCCCAACCCCGATATTACCCTGTTTGGATGGCATCTTGGCAGCTCAAGTGATCCTGTAGCAATTTATCTGTTCACCCTGGTGATTGCGTTCATTTGTTTTGTACTGACCCGCAGGATTATCAATTCTCCCTTTGGTGCAGTTCTTGAAGCCATACGGGAAAATGAAAATCGTGCTGCCTTTGTGGGAATCAATGTGCGACGATACAAACTTCTCGGATGGATGCTGGCCTGTATTCTGGCCAGTATTTCAGGGGCCTTGTTTATCCTGTATAAAGGATATATCGGCCCATCCACCATGAGCGCATTTGCCGGAGCCGGTGTATTGATGATGGTCCTTCTGGGAGGTATGGGCTCTTTATGGGGCGCATTTGTCGGCGCAGCACTGTTTATTTATATCCAGGATTATATCAGCACCATGTCAGAACATTGGGAAATCTATCTTGGGCTGGTTGTTATTTTTCTGGTCTTATTCTTACCAACGGGATTCGTCGGTCTTGGCGATCATCTCAAACGATTCCGAAAGGGTTGATAATGGCGGAACTACTCTGTACAGAAAATCTATGCCGTCAATTTGGCGGCGTGATGGCAACAAACCGTGTTTGTTTCAGCGTTGACACCCGAGGCCTCAGGTCTATTATCGGCCCGAACGGGGCCGGAAAAACAACGTTTATCAATATTGTGACCGGAAAAATAGGTGCCAGTTCCGGGAAAATATTTTTTAAGGGCCAGGATATCACCAATAAACCCACCCATGAACTGGTAAAAATGGGTATCTGCCGGACCTTTCAAATTAACAGTATTTTTGAAAATCTCAGTGTTTTCGAAAACTTAAGGATTGCCCGGCAAGCCCAGAAAGGCGGATCTTTAAGGATTTTTTCGTCAAAGCAGAGCCTTAGGGCCGTAACCGAGGACACCTGGGCTTTAGTGGAACGGTTTGGGTTAAAGGACCTGGCTGCAAGACCGGCAAAAAACCTGGCATATGGCGATCAAAGGGTATTGGAGGTGGCAATCGCCCTGTCAGGCGATCCGAAAATTTTATTTTTAGATGAACCCACGGCTGGAATGTCACCAGCGGAAACCCGGCAGATATCAAAACTGATTAAAGAACTGGCCAATGAAATTTGTGTTGTCCTGGTTGAGCATGACATGGATATGGTCATGAGTATTTCAGATAGAATTACCGTTCTTCAATATGGCTGCACCATTGCAGAGGGGACACCAGAAGAGATCCGGAACAATCAGCAGGTCAGGGAGGCATATCTTGGAAAAGAGGAATAAAATCCTTAATGTTGAGGAAATTAACACTTATTATGGTGTCAGCCACGTTATTCAGGGCTTATCCATGTACGTGGAAAAAAAAGAAGCCGTCTCGATTCTGGGGCGAAACGGGGTGGGAAAAACCACCACTCTGAGATCTATCATGGGACTGACCCCGCCTCGATCCGGAAGCATACAGGTTGACGGCATTGAGACCACACGGTTTCAACCCCATAAAATTTCCAAGATCGGTGTGGCCTATGTGCCTGCTGAAAGGCATATTTTTCCGGGGTTGAGTGTAAAAGAAAATCTCATGCTGGCGGCAAGACCCGGAGATGGAAAAGATGCATGGACATTTGAACGCGTGTGTGACCACTTCCCCGTGCTGGCCGACAGGACCCAGCAGGACGGTTCAACCTTAAGTGGTGGTGAACAGCAGATGCTGGCCATTGGCCGTGCCCTTATCAGCAACCCCAAGATCATCATCATGGATGAACCCTCACAGGGACTCTCCCCATTACTGGTGCAGATGATAACAGATGTTGTCTTAGATATCTGTACCCAGTCCGGAATAACGATGCTGATCGTTGAACAGAACTATCGCATGGCCCTTAAAGTGGCCAGCCGGCATTATTTAATGGACACCAAGGGTAAAATTGTGAAAGTTGCTTCAACCAAAGAACTGATCGACAACCCGGAAATTATCCAATTACATCTATCCGTATAATCGTGTAGAGATCCAAACATACGCTGATGCTCTGTATGCAAAAAATATAATGGAAAATAATTTAAACAAAATACTGTTTTTTGGCTGTCCCCTGGATTGTGATGAAAAATATGATTCCATCCAGGAAAAGCAGAATGGTGCCTGGACGACCAATGGGTTTAATGACCCCCTGGACGGGGTCATGGACAATCTTGGGCCATACATCCCACAGGATCAATGGGATAATCTTGGCTCAATGGCCGTACCCCCCTGGCTAACCCCGAAACCTTCCCCATCAGAGCGCTCAAAAATCACAACAGAAACGGTTATCTCTTTTATTGACAATAATGGGTGTAAAGCGCTGGCAGATGAGATAGATGAATTTGTCACCCGTCAAATCCTGCCCGGCATCCCCTGCATGGTCGGCATTGACCATTCCATGACAGGAGGTGTTTATTCTGCCCTGGCCCGGCATTACGGCCGGGAGAACCTGTCTTTGATTATCATTGACAGTCATACGGATGCCGTTCCCATGCAACTGCTTGCCGGAGCGATCCAGTATGATACAGATACGAACCCGTCTTCCGTACATGATGCAAAAGACCCCTTTTTGTATAATCGTTCTGATTCATACAATGCCAGCTCATTTATACACACCCTTGTGTCCGGCAAACAGGTGGATCCGAAAAATCTGTATATTATCGGGGTAAGCGATTATCCTGAAAAAAAGGCTCTGCGGATCAAGGATGTCCGGATTAAAAAATATACCAGCGCCTATACGGATCTCAAACGCATGGGCGCAAAAATCATCACTAAAAAAGAATGCAAATTAAATCCCGATAAAATTTCAGGATTTTTTAAACATATTAAAACCCCCTATGTGTATGTTTCCATTGATATGGACATCGGGGCGAACAACGCACTTGAAGGTGTCAGGTTCCGCAACTGGAAAGGATTAAATGAAGCACAGATCCATAAACTGGGTCAGGCTGTGGCCCGAATTTTTTCCGATTCCATTCATCTGGCCGGCATGGATATCTGTGAGATAGATCCGCGCAGGGCCGGTTCTGTCTATCCTTCAGGCAAAGACAGAACCTATGTGATAGCGGCAGAGCTTATTAAAACAATAGCATTTAATAGGGGAAAGGGTGCCTATCCTTCCACTTAATGCTTTCATATAGTATATTAACAGGGATTAAAAAGTAATTTAAACAAAGGAGAACAAATGGAACAGAACCGGTATTTTGATATTGAAGATGCATCATCAGACAAACCCATAAAAAAATTGAAATACTTTGTTGACGGAGAATTTAAAGTGTCTGTCACAAAAAATTATATGGATTGTTATAACCCCTCCACAGGAGACATTATCGCCCATGCGCCCCAATGTACCCAGGACGAGGTGGATGCAGCCATAGAAAGTGCTAAAAAAGCCTATCCAGGATGGGCTGCAACCCCTGTGAGCAAAAGGGTTCAGGTTTTATTCAAATTCAAGGCCCTGGTGGAAGAGCACCTGGAAGAATTGACCTATCTTCTGTGCCAGGAAGAAGGCAAGAACTGGACAGAATCCATGGGAGATGTGCTGAAGGTGAATGAAGTGGTTGAATTTGCCTGTGGTGCCCCCCACCTGATGAAGGGTGAGTCTCTCATGAATGCCAGCAAAGGATATGATACTGTCCTGTACCATGAGTCCATTGGTGTTTTTGCCGGTATTGCCCCCTGGAATTTTCCAGCCATGATTCCCCATGGCTGGATGACCCCCATATGTGTTGCCGCAGGAAACTGCATGATTCTCAAGGCAGCCAGCTTTGTCCCCCAGTCCGCCCTTCGACTCAGCGAACTCTGGCGTGAGGCAGGACTTCCCAAAGGAGTCCTCAATGTTGTCATGGCCGGAAGAAATGAAGCTGAAATCTTCCTGAAACATCCGGATATCAAAGGGGTCAGCTTTGTGGGCTCCACAAGCGTTGGAAAACATATCTATAAAACCGCAGCAGCCCACGGTAAACGGGTTCAGGCCCTGACCGAGGCAAAGAATCATGCCCTGGTTCTAAAAGATGCAAAACTGGAAAGAACTGCCCGGGGAATTATCAATGCCTATTGCGGATGTGCCGGTGCAAGATGCATGGCCTGCCCTGTGATTGTAGTTGAAAATGACATTGCAGATGAACTGGTGGCCTACCTGAAAAAATTTGTTGCTGAACTTACACTGGGACCTGCTTATGATCCCAAAACAGGTATGGGACCCATAATGAATGCCGGTCACCTGAAATTTATCACGGGCTGGATTGAAAAAGGGATCCAGGAAGGCGCAGAACTCATTGTTGACGGCAGAAACCCCGTTGTCAAAGGATATGAAAACGGCTTCTTCCTGGCACCAACCATCTTTGATCATGTCACCGAAGAAATGACCATTGGTGATGAAGAGGTGTTTGGTCCCGTGCTGTGCATCAAACGCGTTGACTCGTTTGAAGAAGGGTTAACCCTCATGAACAAGAGCCGGTTTGCCAATGGGTCAGTTATTTATACCCAGAACGGACACTATGCCCGTGAATTTGCAAACCGGACAGACGGTGGCATGGTCGGTATCAATGTGGGTATCCCCGTTCCTCTGGGAATTTTCGGTTTTACCGGCCACAAGGACTCTTTTTTCGGAGATCTGCACTGCATGGGCAGGGACGGTTTTACATTCTTTACAGAATCCAAGTGTGTCACCCAGACCTGGTTCCCTGAAGATGAAACCGTTATGGGCAAAGTGGACACCTGGGATGGAACCATCTCATCAATGCCTGACAAGTACAAATAAGTTCACAAAAAGCGTTAACCGCTTTTCCGTTTGCGACCCTGCGCTGTCTATTCCCTGGAATGGGCTGTGCAGGGTCGCAGCCATCACTTTTTTTAATGGTGCTGTTTGTTCTCTTTTGTATGAAAGCAACCACAGTTTTCACAATGGGTTGTGCACCATCCCCGGCCATCAGCAAGGTGCCGGATGCAAGGCGGCAAGGAGTGACGAGTGAGGCGTATAAGTTATACTCCGCAGGGAGGAACGACCGCAGTCAACGCAGCAGGCGGTGCCTTGATGGTGAATCATGGCCAGAATTTTAACTTGTTGGAAATGATCGTCTCTGATAAAAAAAATATTTTGTTCCGGGTTTAGAACGGGAGATTCATTCATGCACCATCTCATCACCGAGATTCAGAGCCTGGGTATACAGGTCCACAGGGATATTACCGGACGAAACGGGGGAGCAGGCCCGGCCGAAGGCCGTGCATTCCTTGTTAACGGTGTACCCGTAAGCGTTCCCATTGCTGCAGACTATGTGTTAAACTCACCATTTACCCTGAAACAAACCCCTTCAGGATATCTTCTCTTAAAAAACGGCAGGCCCATTTCACCCATTGCCGTTGTACCGGAACCCCTTTTTTACAGCAAATCCACGGATGAGGGGATTTCTTTTCGGCAGATCGCCCTTCTCCACGGCAAAGACTGCCTGGCCACAACCGTGCTGCAACGGTGTGTTCACTGGAAGCGGTCTCAAAAATGCCGGTTTTGCGCAACGGAGTCCTCTCTTTCCAACAGCCAGACCATAGCGAAAAAAACACCTGGGCAACTTGCCCAGGTTGCCCGGGCTGCCCGGGATATGGATGGTGTGACCCATATGATACTTACATCCGGTATTGGTGATCCCCCGGGAAGTGAAATCCCATACCTGGCAAAGTGTGCCAGGGCCATAAAGGCAGAAGCCGATATCCCGCTGCAGGTCCAGATTGCGCCCCCAAAAGACCTTGGCCTTATTGCCGAGCTAAAGGATGCAGGGGTAGAATCCATTGGTATCCATATTGAAAGTTTTGATGCAGATACGCTTTTAAAAATGGCCCCTGCCAAAGCTGCAATCGGTTTAGCCCATTATGAACGGGCATGGAAAAAGGCGGTTCAATTGTTCGGGGTCAACCAGGTCAGCAGTTTTATCATTGCCGGCCTGGGAGAAACCATCACCTCCATTGCCTGGGGAAGTGAATTCCTTGCAGATCTGGGGGTTTATCCATTTGTTGTCCCCCTTCGCCCTATCCCGGGTTCAAGTCTCAAAGGATCAATACCACCCCATCCGGATACCATGAAGCAGGTCTATGAAGCCGTTGGTAAAATTCTTCAAACCAAAGGGATCAGCACCCATAAAATTTTGGCCGGATGTGCCAGGTGCGGTGCCTGCTCTGCTTTGTCTGCCTATGAAAAACAGACAGATGATCTGATCTGCCACTCAGCCAGAAACCAGGATGAAGAATCCAGCGCCTTTCGAATCAGAAAGCAGGTCTTTGTAGATGAACAGGGCCTGTTTGAAACCTCTGACATGGATGAAAATGATCGAAATGCCATTCATCTGGTTGCCACACAGAACCAGAAGGTGATCGGAACCGTTCGGATCTATCAAACCGATACGGGAAAGGATCACTGGATCGGAGGCAGACTGGCCGTTGAAAAAAATTCAAGATCCACCAGTGCAGGCTCGGCCCTGGTCAAAGAAGCCATGAAACGCGTGCAAAAAAAAGGGTGCCGGATATTTACGGCCCATATCCAGGAAAAAAATATCCCCTTTTTTGCAGAACTTGGCTGGAAGCCTGTCGGACCGATCAAATCCCTTCTGGGGCATCCCCACCAGAAAATGGAAGCAAACCTTACCCTTGTTCCGAAAGATATCCAGTTATGAGCGATAACCAGTTAGACCAGATTGTTGCGGCCGTCAGAAACTATGTTGGCCTTACCCGTAAACACCCGATAAAAAAGGTTGTTGAAAAACTTAAAACCACAACCCGATACGGGGATGCCCTGCCCGGTTTTGGTGATGATGCCGCCGTCATCCCCTTTAAAGATGAATACCTGCTGTTTGCAACGGACGGGATGATGACAGGCCTGATCATCAACGAACCCTATGCTGCCGGTAAAGCCTCGGTCATGGTGACAGTGAACGATATTTACTCGATGGGTGGCAGACCCATCGGCATGGTCAATGTCCTGGCCAGCGGCGATGAAACTCAGCGTTCCCTTATTGTGGACGGCATTGAAAAAGGATGCCACAAACTTCGTGTCCCCATGCTGGGGGGCCACCTCCATCCTGATCCGGACATGAAAACCCCTTCATTGAGCGTGGCCATCCTTGGCAGGGCCAAAAAACTGCTGAGAAGCCACCTGGCAAAAGACAAAGATGACCTGATCCTGGCCGTGGATCTGACGGGTCGACCCGGATGCCGATCCGTGGTGAGCTGGGATGCAAATTCCGGCAAAACTTCGGACCAGCTGCTCCACCGCCTTGACATACTGCCGTTGATCGCCGAACAAAATTTATCCTGTGCTGCAAAGGATATCAGCAATGCCGGTATCCTGGGAACGATTTCCATTTTTATGGAAAATTCGGGAAAAGGATGTCATATCCGACTGGATGACATTCCAAGACCTGACTCCATCGAGCTCAGAGACTGGCTCCAGTGTTTCCAGAGCTTTGGATTTATCCTTGCCGTGAAACCGGCTAACTCAAAAACAGTGATTGACCTGTTTTCAAGCAGGAATATTGATGCCTGTATCATCGGCAGCGTCACCCGGGATGACCGGGTGGTTCTGGAACTGGAACAGGAAAGCAGGATTTTATTTGACTTTGGAACAGATGAAATTACGGGTATCCGATATAAAGAGTAAATGGGGTCAGTGTGCCCTCAAGGGCATGGCTGTTAGTCTGAAAATTGAAACCGATAACATAAAAGGAGGATAAATCATGGAAAAAAAAGCGCTCTGGGTGGTGTTTCGACCCAAAGATCCTGTAAGCCGTGACAAAATGAGACAGATGTTTATAGGTTCCTATCCCCATTTTAAAGAGATGACCTCTTTGTATGCCAAAACCTGGTGGGTGAATGAGGAAAAAAACGAATGGGGTGCCATGTACATCTTCAACTCACAGGAAGAACTGGATACGTATACCCAATCAGACCGATGGAAACGGATCATTCCTGAAAAATATGGGTGCACCCCTGAAACAACCGTTCTTGATATCGGGGCTATTCTGTTCAAGGAAGAAGTCACTTCAGGAGAGGATTCATGGATGACAAAGGATTCATCCACTGCAGACAGTCAGTAAAACCGATGTAGCGCCGGAAAATCTAAATTCTCAACCTGTTTCCAGTTGAGTTGGCTCAGGCTTGCAATATTGCAGGTTTATTGATGGGAAATGAACAGAAGCGCAGAACATTTTTGCATTTGTGCAATTCCGGGTTATGACATGACAGTTCCCCAATCAAATTCATTCTTCCCCCATTGCAGTATCAACGACGTTTCTATCTGTTTGATGCCGTCTATTTTATTGATTTCTTCAAAAATCAGGGGCTCAAGATCTTCAAACGATGAAAGAATAAAGTCGGCATCAACATCAGTTCCACCCGTTGTGAGAACGACATACTTGAGTTCCTTTATGGCGGCGAGTTTCTTCATAATCGTATCTTTTTTCTGGATATCAATGGTAATTTTAAAGTTGCCTGCCACCTGAAAACCCAGATCAAACGGATTACTCACAGCAACAATTTGAATAATCTTAGTATCGATAAGACGTTTGAGTCTTGTCCGAACCGTTGACTCGGCAATCCCAATTTTTTTTGCAATGGCTGTATTTGAAATCCGTCCATCTTTCTGGAGCAACAGGATCATTTCTGAGTCAACCGCATCAATTTTCACTTTTTGCCTTCTAATCTCCTTTGAAACCATCTTTTTATATCCTTTGTATTATTAATATTCGCAATTTTTCAGATTAATATTTATATATTCAAAATAATTTGTTAAAAATATATTCTATTCTTTCTTTTTAATCATTGATATCATTGGTATTCGCAATATTTATATTGTTTATTTACATTTTTTAGTCAAATTGTCAAATTATTTGTTGACAAAAGTTTTTTGATAAACTATTTTTTTATCCACGATTGAACTCTTTTAAGGATTTTCAGTCACAATCCATATCCATTATGTGTCTTTGTTAGAAGAAAAAAAAGGAGATGTACTATGGGATCAGACCTGAAAATTTTGATCAAGATCATCCCCAAGTATCTTTCCGATTTTCGGGCTGATTTTCAAGAAAATGGTTCTTTAACGACCTTGATATTGCGCGCTGCCACAAATCATCTGATAATTAATAAGCGTACATGTATGCGATATAACGGCAGAAAAAACACCTTACTGAAATTAAAAGGACTGGATAAAATTAAACGAATTGCACTGCTATTCAAAGATAGTTCAAACATAGTTTCACCGGAATTTGCAATGCCACCAACAGACATTCTTTCATTCAAAAAATTTGAAATATTGGAAACTTAGGAATGTCCATCATTTTGGCAAAATGGGGCGAACAACCCAACAATTATTTTAATTTTAAAGGAGATTGTACCATGTATTCAATTTTCAAAGTCAGCAAACTGAAGGTGTTGTGTTTTTGTCTGTATTTATTTTTTGCCATGACCGCATTTTCATGGGCCGTAGAATTCAAGGATTATGCTGTTCCTGAAGAATGTTTGAAGCAGGCTCAGAAAGAAGGCACACTAAACATCTATGACTGGGCTGAATGGTGGCCTGAGGAAATTTACACAAATTTTGAAAAACAATACGGTATCAAGATCATCCGGGACAATTATGCCAGTGACGACGAATATGTGGCCAAGTTCAAGCTCAATCCGAATTGCCCCTATGACATCATGTTGCCTTCTACAAGAGGCATGATACAACTCAAAGCACTGGATATACTGCAAAAACTGAATAAGGAATGGCTCCCGAACGCAGTTCAGTATCTGCCTGAAAAAAATAAAAAAGTCTGGTATGATGTGGACAATAACTATGGCATCCCAACGGATCGTTTCTTCTATGGATATTCTTACAACACAAAATATGTGAATTCCAATGATCCGCGCATGGGCTCCTGGGCACTTTTATACGAAGGTAAGGAGTTCAAGGGACGGATCACCATGCTTGATGAAATGTTTGTCGTGATCGGCAATGGACTCAAGTATCTGGGTTATTCGTACAACTCGGATAATGAACAGGAATTGATGCAGGTCCGGGATCTGTTGCTCAAACAAAAACCCCAGGTCATGGCCTATGACTCATGGCCGAAACGTCTGGTACTGGAAGAAGAAGCCTGGCTTTCAAATTGCTGGGTCGGCGATTCTTATTTTTATTTCCAGGAACTGAATACGATACGCGGTGTTTTGCCTAAAGAGGGAACAGAGAATGGTGTTGATCCGCTGGTAATTCCCAAGGGCGCCCCTCATCCGGCAGCAGCACACTTGTGGATCAACTATATCATGAGTCCAAAAGTCAATACAGAATTGATTATGGGTATTGGCTATTCCCCTAACCACAAAGCTTCTCAGGAAATGGTGTCTGAAGACTTCAAAAAATGGCCAGGCACGATTCCGTCCAGGGAATACCTGGAGAAATGTGAAACCATAAATGAAAAAGCAATGACGGGAAAAGGTCTTGAACTTCGATCCAAAATCTGGGAAGAACTGAAAAAATAATTTTACCAGGGCCCGGCACAGGACGTCTCACCATTAATAGACGTCCTTGGGCTGATATTCTGAACTTATACGGAATCAATTGACAAGGAGGGCAGATTTGTGCCCGATCATATAAAACCGTTGGAAAAGGACAGCAAGGTCAGAAAGCTGTCTGGAGAACAAACCGGCAAAAGCCTTGTTCCTGAACTGGTCAAATACCTGGGACCAATCATTCTGGTCCAGCTGGTCTTTGTCCTGGCGCCTTTGGCTATCATTCTGTTATTTAGCCTGCTCAAAACCGGAGCTTACGGTAAAATCATTTATGCCTTTACCCTGGATAACTACGTAAAACTGATTGACGGCGGATATGGCATGGTTTTTCTGAAATCATTTTTTTACGCCGTTCAAACAAACTTCATGTGTATCCTGATAAGCTACCCATTGGCATATTATATTGCGCGCTATGGAAAGCGGTGGAAAATGTTTTTCATCTTCATGATTATCATTCCGTCCTGGACAGCATATATTGTTCGACTGTATGCCCTCAAAACCCTGGTCGGCAGCAATGGGCTGATCAACAGCTGGCTGATGGGATTTGGACTGATTGATGCACCCATCCAGTTCCTGTATACCCCCCTGGCTGTTTCAGTGGGGCTGGTCTATACCTGGCTACCCTTTATGGTATTACCCCTGTTTGCTGCCATGGAAGGACTGGATTCGTCCATGTGGGAGGCGGCCGAAGATTTGGGAGCAACGCCGTTTCGGCGCTTTGTCCGGATCACCCTGCCGTTGACCCGGGGCGGACTTCTGGCCGGGACCATTCTGGTCATGATTCCTGCGCTCGGGGACTGGCTGGTGCCGCATCTGCTGGGCGGTTCCAAGGTTATGATGGCCGGGATGGTGGTTGCCCATAAGTTCACCACAACGGGAGACATTCCGGCTGGTTCGTGTATGGCCACGGCATTGGCATCCATTTTATTGCTGGTATTGTATTTTGTCATCAAATGGGGTGGCCGAGAGGCACTGGAGCAATCATTATGAGTCCTAGAATATGGTTTTTACGCATCGTGTCGATCCTGGCCTATATTTTTTTGTGGGCCCCGGTAATTGTGATTATCGTCTTCTCGTTCAGTGCCAATAAATTTGGCATCAGATGGGAAGGGTTTACCATGCAGTGGTATTATAAATTACTTGAAAATGAGGCTGTATGGGATGCCTGTATACGAAGTCTGGTCATAGCATCCGTGACGGTGGTTGTATCCACGGCCCTGGGCACGCTGACAGCCTATGGGCTGTACAAACTCAAATTCCGGGGAAAAATGCTTTTGCGAACATCCATCCTGCTTCCCATTGTTATGCCGGAAGTGGTTACTGCTTCTGCCCTTCTTGTTTTTTTCATCAAAGCAACACCATTAACGCTTGGCTATCCCACGATTATCATCGCCCACATTGTCTTCAGCACCCCGCTTGCTGTTTTTGTTATTTTAGGTCGTATGCAGCGGGTTGACTGGGCCTGGGAAGAAGCGGCCATGGATCTGGGAGCAACCCGTATAAGGGCTTTTCGCCGCGTGATCGGGCCTGTTCTGCTGCCGGGGATTGCAGGCGCTGCCGCTTTAATTTTCCCCTGGTCATTTGATGATTTTGTCATCACCTACTTTGTGGCCGGAATAGGGAACACCACCCTGCCCGTTTACATTTTCTCCCAGCTGCGTCATGGATCAAGCCCCGTTGTCAACGTGATCGGGACCTTATTCATCCTTTTTACACTGGCATCTTTGTTATTGTTCATGCTTGTGGAAAAAAGAAGTCGCGCCAAAGGGATGTGATCCTATCATACTGTTTATATTTTTTCTGGTCACAATCAGTGCCCAGTATCTGACCTGTAACAAAAAAAGGGTGAACAAATGAGGAAGCAAGCAATGCCAACAACAAAAGAACCTGTAACGCCTGCAGTGGAAATAAAAAATGTGATTAAACGGTTTGGAACGGTCACTGCCGTGGATAATATGAATCTGGCCATAAAACAGGGAGAAATTTTTTCTTTGCTGGGTCCCAGCGGCTGCGGTAAAACCACACTGCTTCGAATGGTGGCCGGTTTTGAAAATCCAGACCATGGGGAGATTCGAATTCAAAATGAGGTGGTCAATCACATCCCGCCCTACAAGCGCGAATGCAACCTGGTATTTCAGCAGATGGCCCTGTTCCCGCACCTGACTGTGGCGGAAAATATTGCCTTTGGTCTCAGAGAACGAAGACGTCCGCCGTCTGAAATCAAGAAACGAGTAATGGGAATGCTGGACGTAGTCAACCTGCCGGGCATGGAGAACCGATACCCTCATCAGCTCAGCGGCGGGCAGAAACAGCGTGTGGCCCTGGCCCGGGCCATCGTTTTAGACCCCAAGGTATTGCTGCTGGACGAACCTTTGGCTGCCCTGGATCGCAGGCTGCGCAAGGAGATGCAGGGTGAGCTGCGACGCGTTCAGCAGGAAGTCGGCATCACCTTTCTCTACGTCACCCATGATCAAAAGGTCGCACTCAGTCTGTCTGACCGCATCGGAATCATGTACGAGGGCCGTATAAATCAGGTTGGTACGCCCGTTGAAATTTATGAAACACCAAGGACCAGTTTTGTGGCCAAATTTATGGGCGGGTGCAACATTTTTTCGGGAAAAGCCATTTCTATCAATACCACCCACCTGGAGGTCCGTGACGAACATGGCCTTTGTATCCGGGCACAAACAAGTAAGGACGTGAAACCCGAAACCGTGAGTGGCATATCCATCCATCCGGAAATGATTGAAATCATACCCGGGGACCAGGATTTACCGTCATCAGATTCAATCTTCAACACCATCCCCGGCAAAATTGCCAATGTGTCTTATCAAGGTGATTTCACGGAGTTACAGGTACTGATCCGGTCAACGGGACAGAAAGTCACGGTTCACCTGAATCGTCGGTCTGACAACTCAATGTCACTGGTGAAAGGGCAGGAGGTGAGTATTCATTGGGATTCCTGCCATAGCAACCTATTGGTTGGATAAAATTGCCCCGCAGCAGACGTATGGGGTGAAATGATATATATATATATAAAAGAAAGGGTTTATTATGCAAAGTGGACCAAAATCAAGAGCAATGTATAAACGTGCAGTACAATCTATTCCGCTGGGGGTGAATTCAAATTTCAGATACTGGGGTGATGATCAGACCCTGATCATCAAACGAGGACAAGGCGCTTACATCTGGGATATGGATGACAACCGTTATATAGACTACCGGAATGCCTGGGGCCCGGTTATTTTGGGCCACGCCTACCCATCCGTTATAGCGAATGTGGAAAAAGCACTGAAAATGGGAAATGTTTTTGCCATGACCCATGAATTGGAAATCAGGGTTTCCGAACAG
>Ga0180007_10003393_pt1 | contig 17796 bp, 20 predicted proteins | sample MM_PC_MetaG_FD_121122 | JGI IMG/M metagenome (GOLD analysis project Ga0180007, IMG submission 121122) | Groundwater microbial communities from the Aspo Hard Rock Laboratory (HRL) deep subsurface site, Sweden - MM_PC_MetaG | ecosystem: Environmental > Aquatic > Deep subsurface > Groundwater... | reverse complement strand
TATATTTTACCCTAACATATTTCGGTTTCTATGAGATTTCTATGGGAGTAAATCTTTCTATGGGAGTAAATCTTTCCGTCTTTTCCTAATATACAGCTATACAGCCGCCCTTGTATTTTTTTACCCTAACATATTTCCATTTCTATGGGGCTAGTAATATAGTAATCTAATTCCTTGGAAAGATCTAGATCGTTTATCTCTTTATAGCTTTCTTTACCAGGAGCGAGCAATAATCTTACCACTGGACGTAAGAGCGATTTCTTGTTAACCCTAATAATTATTCCAATATCGCCGGTATTTAACTTAACTAAGCTCCCTGAAGGATAAATAGAAATACTTTGGACAAAAGCTTTAGTAATTTTTGAACAAAACATTTGAGGACTAGAGCTTAAGATAATCTTCATTGCTTCATAAGGAAGAAATCCTTTTCGATATATTCTATCAGTAGTTAAAGCATCATAAACATCAGCTAAAGCTGTTACTACCGCATAATCATTAATTTGGTTTCCCGATAAGCTTCGAGGATAGCCAGAGCCATTATATCTTTCATGATGCTGATAAGCAATAACTTTAGGAATCTCTCCTATGGTAGTGTCTTCGGAGAGAAAGCAATAGCTATGATAAGGATGCTTTTTCATTTCCTCAAATTCCAAACTATTTAATTCATCACTCTTATTTAAGATAGAGTCCTTGATTAAGATCTTGCCTAAATCATGAAGAATAGCACCTAAGGCTAATTCTTCTAATTCTTGGTGAGAAAAATTTAGTTCAAAACCAGTTAAGACCGAAAGTAAGCACACATTTATAGAATGAATAAGAGTATATTTATCATAATTTCTAATCTTTTCTAAATTCACCATCGCACTTTGATTAGAGATAACTTCTTCCACCAATCTCTTTGCATATAATCTTATTTCATGATTATCCGTTACTTTTCCTGCTTTTGCATTCTCCGTAATCTGCTCTAAAATATTAATGACTGCTCTTTGGGTATCTTTAGAAATAATGGTTGGAATGCAGTCAACCATCTTCCTGACTTTGATATCATGACAAGCTCTTTCTATGGATTTTTTTCTCTGAAAAGGTTTTAGGTAGATCATTTTATCCCTATGTTTCCTTCAGCCATCTTTATTGCACAAAATTCCCCACACATACTACAAGTTAAGCTATCTCCTCTTGATAACCTTTTTCTATCTCTATTAGCTTTTATCGGATCTATAGCTAAACTTATTTGAGATTTCCAATCTAAATTTTTGCGAGCCTTACTGATAGCTATATCCCAATCTAAGGCCTTTTTTATTCCCTTAGAAAGATCAGCCGCATGAGCAGCTATTCTTAAAGCAATAATCCCTTCTTTTACCTCTTCTATTCCTGGTAAACCTAAATGCTCAGAAGGAGTCACATAACATAAAAAATCAGCTCCAGAAAAAGCAGCTATCGCCCCACCGATAGCGGCCGTAATATGATCATAACCTGGGGCAATATCTGTAACCAAAGGGCCTAAACAATAAAAAGGAACAGATAGGCATAATTCTTTTTCTAAAATCACATTAGCCTTTATTTGATTCATCGGCATATGCCCCGGTCCTTCAATCATTACCGAAACACCTTGCTCTAATGTCCTTTTGGTAAGCTCTCCTAAGATAATAAGTTCTTGAATTTGAGCTTGATCGGTAGCATCATAAACACATCCAGGTCTCAGTCCGTCCCCTAAACTTAAGACAAGATCATACTCTTTAGCAATGGCTAATATTTCATCAAATCCTTGATAGATAGGATTTTCTCTTTGATTATATTTGATCCAACTTAATAAAAAAGAACCTCCTCTGCTTACTACTCCTAATATTCTTTTTTGAGTCTCCAATCTCTTTAAAGCCTCTTTAGTTACCCCAGCATGAATGGTTATAAAGTCTACCCCGTCTTTAGCTTGTCTTTCAATCACCTTCAATATCTTATTAATCTTTAAGTTTCGAGCATCTCCACTTTCTTTAATCTCTTCAATCATCGCTTGATAAATAGGAACTGTTCCTAAGGGCAGAGAAGAATTATTAATTACTTCTTCCCTCATCTTATCTAAGTCTCCCCCTATACTTAAGTCCATGATGGCATCAGCCCCATACTTAACAGCAACTTTTACCTTTTCAACCTCCTTGTCAATTCTTGGACACTCAGGAGAAGTGCCAATATTGACATTTACTTTAGTCCTTAAACCTTTTCCTATTCCAGATAACCTTTCAATCTTCTTTTTTCTCTTCTTATTACAAGGAATAACTATTTTGCCTTCAGCTACTAATTTACTTATCTCTTCTTCTCTTAGCTCCTCTATTTGGGAAAGCTGCTTTACTTCTTCGGTGATAATTCCTTTTTTAGCGTTCTCTATTTGAGTCATCTTAATCTTTTCTTTTTCTGGTATTGTAAGCTATGTCCCTTAAGCTTAGTAAATTATTTAAAAGTTCAGGCGATTTATAGATCTCTGCAATAAAAGCTATTCCACTTACTCCTGTCCCTAATACTTCTTTCATATTTTCACGATTAATTCCACCAATCGCGACTATGGAAAGATCTACCCTTAAGATAACTCTTCTTAAAAGATCAACTCCTCTTACTTTAAAAGCATCCTTTTTAGTAGAAGTTTTAAAGATAGGACCAAAGGAGATATAATCTGCTCCATTGATTTTGGCTTCTTGGGCTTGTTTTAAAGTATGCGTAGAGATACCTATAATCTTATCGAGCCCTAAAATCTCCCTGGCCTTTTTGGGGTCGGCATCATCTTGTCCTAAATGAACCCCATCTGCTTTTACCTTTAAAGCTATCTCCAGATAATCATTAACAATAAACCTTACTTTATGCTTTTGGGAAAGTTTTGTCAAATCATAACTTAAAGATAAAATATCTTCTAAGGAAGTATTCTTAGCTCGGTATTGAAAGACCTTGATGCCACTCTTTATAAAGTTAAAAGCTACTTCTAAAACCTGATCTCTTTCTACGAAGTTATCATCAATGATTGGATAAATCAATAAATCATCTTTATTTATTTTTTTATATTCCTGTCTAATCTCTTAATTCTTCCTCATAGGGCATTTTGATATAATTTTAAGATTACTTCTTCATAATCTCTTACTACTTCAAGAGGAGAATGCTTTTCCTCGTACCTCTTTCTCATTTTTTCACCAATACTTAGCCGATACTCTTCATCTCTAATTAGTTTATTAGTCAATTCAAGGTAACCTTGATAATCTTTACTCTTAATGGCCAAATCCTTGCCTATGTAATTAGCCGCAATACATTGAGTATGTTCTTGGCTATAATTCATAGCCGCAATTGGTTTCTTGGCTGCCATAGCTTCTAAAGTCGTAAACCCACCTCCGGCAGGAAATTCATTTAAATAGACATCAGCCATCTTGATTAATAAAGGAGCATCTTGCCGAGGTCCAGTAAATATTACCCTCTCGACCACTCCGGCTCTCTGTAAAAGATCTTTTTGTTTATCAAGATTTCCCCTTCCTACTACTAAGTAATAAGCTTCTTTATTTTCTTTTAAGATCTTCACTACTACTTCTAAGAACTCTTCGCTTAACCTTTTCTCTAAATGATTACTAGCTGTAATTAAGACCTTAGCTTCTTTTGGAATATTAAACTCTTCTTTCTTAGGTAAAGTGCCTTTTAATTCTTCATCTACATCAAAAAAACCCTCTAAGGAAAATGCTTTTACTCCTCTCTTTTTCCAATAATCCTTATTTACCTCGTAAGGGGTCTCATTAAGATATAAAACAGCATCTATTCCTCCACTCCGAACATCACCTCCATGGCTTAAAACTATCTGTAAGGGAACTGTCTTTAGGCCAGCCACAATACAATCAATAGAAGAAGCCATACTGGAGTGAAATATAGCAATATCAATATCATTGGAGATTAACTCTTGAGCTAAAATTAAAGCACTTTCAGTCTGAGAACCATCTACCGGGGTAGCAAAGAATTTCACCTTCTTTTCCTTCATTAAACTAACTAATTTCGGTGCCCGCCTATAACTAGAAGGTAGTGTGTTATAAACAGGAAAGCAGGGGTTGTCTCTTTTTACATAGACTTCAGAAGAAAAGACAGATAAATTAAATCTTTCATAATCATGGAAATTAATAAAGCCCTTGACTAACTTAGAAGGAGAATGAGTGTCATCAATTAAATTTCCTACCACATGAGCTAAATTTATCTTATCTTTCTTTTTGGTTGGTTTTTTAAGTAAATAAGCTATCTTTTTTTTACAAACCCCGGTTATTTCTCGATAAGCTTCTTCTGCTTCCTTGGATAGATCCTCATCTAAACCTTGAGGATCATACTTTCTGCTAAATAATTCAGCATAGATTACACTGTAAGCTTCTAAAGCCAGATCAAACCGCTGGCTCTTAAAAGCCTGGCGAGCAAATTTAACGATTGCATTTAAGACCTCGGTAAAGTCACCGGTAGTCTCTCCGACCACATATATTGTCTCTAATAACCGACAACTTTCATAACCTGATAATTTATTAGCTAAAGCCAGATAAGCTAAAGATTCTTGATAATCTTTCCCTTGATAAGCATTTAATCCTAAGCTAAGTATCTCCATGAGATACTTAGCTCTTGGTTCTTTAAGTAAAGAGTCAATCTTTTTTTCTTTATCTTGGTCTTTACTCTCTGAAAGAGTTAGGTATTTATCTATAATGTTCATTTATGATTAAATTCAGTTCCTTTTCTACTTGGTAAACTTCAAATCTTAAATCTTTAAATTTATTACTCTCTTCTTCCTGATAAACCTTTAAAAACTCTTCTAAAACCCTGATTGCTTCTTCCACTCTCTTAAAATTGGCCTCTATTAAGCAAGATAAACCAAATCGCTTCTTTTCGCTATCTAAATTAATCTTAGCTCCTAAATCAGAACTACTTTCTCGGCTAAAGATAAAGGGCTTATCAGGATTTAATTCCTTAATATATTTAGTAATCTGGTGTCTAATTTCTTTTAATCTAATCGTTAAATCTTTATCTTCTAAAATAAAACGAGCTACTTCTTCTATAACTCTGATTCCTTCTCTAGCTCGATTGGCATTAGCATCAATAATTTGCTTGAACTTCTCTTTAAGATCTTCTTTTTCTCTCTGCATTTAGGTACTTACATTTCTCGTAATTTACCAATAAAAAAACCAACTAAGATACAGAAGAGGATAATAAAAGTCTTTAGCGCTCCAAAGATAATAATTGTCAACCCTGCTATTAATCCTAACGCTGCTCCCATAAACCTTTCAGGATATTTATTAATTAAGGTCTTAATTCTTTCTAATAACTTATTGTTCATAATAATTACTTTCTTTTTCTTCCTTTTCTTTAAGAGCTATATTTTTTTTATCCTCCGAGGGAAGAATTTTAGAAATAAATATTTTAATTTCGCTTTCTTCACTAAAATTAAGATCATTCTCTAAAAATCCTTTAACATTAATTTGAATCTTAGAAATTATCTCTGGGATATTATAACCAGAACAAATAACTGCTTTAATTTTAGCCACAATGTTCTTCTTCTTTAAGAAAACATTAACCGAGACTGTCTTGATAAAAGGTTCTTTAAGGCAAATTCTTTTAATATAATCTTCTAAGGCATATAAAGCAATCTTTATCTCTCCAAACTTTCCGTAAAGAGTGATAGCCTTGTCTTTCTTGTGGCTGCTAAAAGTAACATAAGTAGCTAAGAAACTTACTACAAAGAAGACAATACCTATCGTTAAGTAAAATAGCTCCATATTTTCTTTAAAGTAATCTTCGACAAAAAATTGGAAAGAAAATAAGCTGCTATTATTAAGGATAAGGACTACTCCTATCGCCATAAGGATTAATATAGATAAACTTATAAAAACTCTACTTAAAATCTTCACTGCTTTCCTCCTTGTCTTTTATTTTGTAAGTATTTAACCATCAGTTTTTAGCTATCTATATTTAGCTATTTATATTTAGCTATTTATAATAGATAATCTATGCTATTAGCTATCTATAATAGATATAAGAGTTACTGCAAAATACCCCTTAATTTTAGGCGGGTTACAAAAGCCATTTTTTTATTTTACAGCAAATCTGTCATAGCTATTTCCTGACGGCTAACCGTTTATTTTGTTTTTAACTAACTTCTTTATTTACCCCTTCATCCTCTTGGTTTTTAACACACACTCCTTGAATAAATACATTTACTTCCGCCACCATTAAACCAGTCATCTTTTCTACTGCTTGCTTGACATTTTCTTGCACTTTCCAAGCTACTTCAGGTATATTTACTCCATAAGTAACTATGACATAAGCATCAATCGCGACTTCTTTTTCTCCAACTTCAATCTTTACTCCTTTGGTTAACTGAGAACCAGTCAAAAGTTTAGCAAAGCCATCAGCAATTCCTCCACTCATTCCAGAAATTCCTTCTACTTCCATAGTAGCAAGTCCGGCAATAATTCCAACTACCTCATCAGAAACTTTTACCATCCCTATGCCCGGCTCTATTCTTTCCTCCATCTTAGTTCCTTCCTTTTATTCTTGATTTTCCTTAAAGTCTTACTTTTTGCTTTCTATTCTCCTCTGTTTAGAAGCTTAAATAATGGGTATGAATATTTCCCTTTCTAAAGTTCTCTTCACTTAAGATTTTCTTATGCAAAGAAATGGTAGTCTTTACTCCTTCTATAATAAATTCATCTAAGGCTCTTAACAAATGTAAAATAGCTTCTTCCCTGGTCTGGCCATATCCAATTAACTTGGCCATTAAAGCATCGTAGTAAGAAGGAATCTTATACCCCGTATAAATATGGGTATCAACTCTAATTCCAGGACCTCCAGGAATATTTAAACTAGTAATTACTCCAGAATTAGGAGAAAGATTATTATCCATATCTTGAGCTGTAATCCGACATTCCACCGCATGGCCCTTAATACATATATCGTTTTGAGATATGCCAAGCTTCTCTCCATAAGCTAATCGTATTTGTTCTTTCACCAAATCAATACCAGTAACCATTTCCGTAACTGGATGTTCCACTTGAATTCGAGTATTCATCTCCATAAAATAACATCTCTTTTTTTCATCTAAAATAAACTCTACCGTCCCAGCGTTTGTATACTTGATAGCCTTAGCTATTTTAATAGCATTTTTTCCTAATTTACTTCTAAGTTTTTCATCTACATTAGGAGAAGGAGATTCCTCTATCAGTTTTTGATGTCGATACTGGATAGAGCAATCTCTTTCTCCTAAGTGGATTACATTACCATAGTTATCACCTAACACTTGAACTTCTACATGAACGGGTTTCTCAATATACTTTTCAAGATATAAGCTATCATTTCCAAAAGCTGATTCTGCTTCTCGACGAGCAATATCTATGTTTTCTTCTAAAATAGCTTTATCGTAAACAATACGCATTCCTTTTCCTCCACCACCTGCCACCGCTTTAATAATGATTGGATAACCAATCTCTTTAGCCTTTTCCGCGGCTTCTTCCGGAGAGGTGATTACATCGGTGCCAGGAACTACTATCACTCCTGCCTGGACAGCTTTCTTTCGAGCAATAGCTTTATCACCCATCATTCTCATAGATTCAGAGTTAGGGCCAATAAATTTAAAGAGATGTTCTTCGCAAATATCAGCGAAAGTAGCATTTTCTGCCAAGAACCCATATCCAGGATGAATAGCTTCTACTCCCGTAATCTCGGCAGCGCTGATAATCGCTGGAATATTTAAGTAACTTTGCTTGCTGGAAGGAGGTCCTATGCAGACCGCTTCATCCGCAAATCTTACGTGCAAAGAGTCTTCATCAGCCTGGGAATAAATAGCTACAGTAGCTATGCCCAGTTCTTTAGCTGCTCGAATAACCCTTAACGCAATTTCACCTCTATTAGCTACTAAGATCTTCTTAAACAAATTTTCTACCTTACTTAATTTTCTTAATTAAAAAAATCTTCTGTCCATATTCTACAGGAGTATTATCATCAACATAAAGATCTAAGATTATTCCCTCGTAATCAGATCTAATCTCATTCTTGTGCTTCATGGCTTCTACCGTATACAAAACATCACCTTTGTTAATTCTGGATTCTTTCTTTAAATTAGACAGTTTGATAACACCCACCATCGGAGAAGTAAGCTCTATCAGATCTTCCTCTAATCTTAATTCTTTTTCTTCGGTGTCTTCGGTGATTGATCTTTCCTTTTTATTTTCTTGGTCTTCTTCTCTCGAATATTTTTTTAAAAAGACCTTTGTCTTTCCTTCTTCAACTTCTAGTTCGATTAGATTTCCTTTCTCCATCAACTCTACAAGGTTCTTTATTTTCTCTAAATCCATACTAAATCCCTAAAGAATACTTTCTTAAACTCTTTCTATGTATGAGTTATTACGAGTATCTATCCTTATTTGATCATCAATATTTATAAACAAAGGAACATTGATCATTAATCCTGTTTCTAAAGTAGCTGGCTTTAAAACTTGGGTAACCGTATTGCCCTTTATCCCACCTTCTGTATTTACTACTTTTAAATTAATAAAAGTAGGTAATTCTACATCAATAACCTTGTTTTGATGTTCTAAAAAAGTAACTTGCATATTTTCTTTTAAATACAAGACTTTTTTACCTAACATCTCCTCAGGAAGACTAATTTCTTCATAAGAATCAAGATCCATAAAATAAAAAAGTTTTTCTACTTTATATAAATACTCTACTTTTCTTTGGGAAAGTTCTGCTTTTTCAAGCTTTTCTCCAGAACGAAAAGTTCTGTCAACACAAAGTCCGCTTTTCAAATTTTTAAGTTTTGTCCGGACAAAAGCACCACCTTTTCCTGGTTTTACATGCTGAAATTCTATAATATAGTATAGCTCATTGTTAACTACTACCGCCATTCCATTTCTAAAATCAGTTGTAGAGATTATCATAATATACTCTGCTCCAAAGTTGGTTTGTTAAAAAATTGGTTAGTTCATATAAACTTGGTGGGCCGTATAGGATTTGAACCTATGACCTTGTGATTAAGAGTCACCTGCTCTACCAACTGAGCTAACGGCCCTCATTTTCGGCTCATTACGAATGTTGTGGGTGAAATTTATCTACCCACTATGTTTTAGGAAGAGCCTAAATCTACGATCCTTGGATATAATATATGGCACGCCCGGTAGGATTCGAACCTACGACCCTTGGATTCGAAGTCCACTGCTCTATCCAACTGAGCTACGGGCGCACTATCCACCAAATTTTAATCTACTATAAATGCCTTCAAATGTCAAATAAAAAACAGCAATTGAGGTAATGGGTTAGTCATTTACCTCTACTTTTCTAACACCAGATTAAGTATTCCTCCTACTAATAAAGTAAAAATAAACATAATTCCCATAATTTTAAGCATAGCCTTTATCCCCAACTCTTTAATCAAGACCGTAAAGGTGGCTAAACAAGGAAAATACATAGACAAAACCACACAAGCAACAATCATTTGGTGAAAAGTCAAATTGAGGGGGACGAGCATACCAACAGCAATATCCTTACGCAAGAAACCAATTAATAATCCCCCCACAGCCTCTTTGGGTAAACCAAAAAGACCTGAAATGACAGGTTCCGTAAAGCTCCCGATAAGGTTGATTATTCCCAGGTTATACAAAATATTAGCGATAAGCACACCACCCAATACCCAGGGAGTTGCCTCTTTTATAAACCAAACCATCCTCATCCAAACCTTTTTTATTATCCCTTTGAAGTAAGGAAGACGGTAAGGTGGTATTTCAAGGAAAATCTCCATAGATTCGCCCTTCATTATCCGGTTAAGCAATACCCCCAGGGCAATCCAGACCGCAAATAAGGTGCCAAAAACTATCCCCAGCCCTTTACAGCCATATTTTCCCACCAATCCAATGATCATAGCCGTTTTAGCCATACAGGGAACAGCTATGGCTATCATGCTAGCGGCAATAAATTTTTCTCGGTTTGCTTCCATGATTCTCAAAGACAGCGCCCCTGGAACATTGCAACCCAGGCTAAGTAACATAGGGATGATACCCATACCATGCAGACCCAATCTATGCATAATGCTATCAACCAATATAGCTAATCTCGGCAAATAGCCTGAGTCTTCTAAAATAGAAATGACTACGTAAAAGGCAAAAACATAAGGAAATACTGCCCCAAATTCAACATAAAGCCCAGTGGTAAGTAAACCAAATGAGCCTCCAAAGTCTATCTTGCCATCAACTAATTCCCCAATCAGGAGATGATGAATAATTCCACCTCCACCTAATAAACCAGAAAACCTAAGCATTAATGGGCCCCAAAAATCATTAAACAAAGGATTAAGTAAATAATTTATTAATCCCTCCCCGATTAATCGTAATACCTGAAAGGTAACCAGAAGAATAATCAAAGCAACAGGAATACCCGTGGCTGGGGAAATAGTGGCATCAGCTAATACTTCCATAAATGTATGATGGCGATGACTAAATGTTTCTACTTTATCTACAATTTTGCCAACTTCATGCCATTTCTCTTCTTCTTCGTAATCATAATTTCCTATCTTAGCTTCTTTCATTCTGGATATAAGTTCGCTAATTCCTTCACCTGTTATGGCACAAACAAAAACACAAGGAACACCTAAAATATCTTCTAATTTTCTTGCATCAATCTTTATTCCTGTATGCTTGGCTTCATCCCAAAAATTTAAAGCAATCATCATAGGTATCTTCTTTTTGAGTAATTGCAGAGTAAGATTAAGACTTCTTTCTAAATTTATACTACTTACTACATTGATCACTAAATCGCCTTTTTTGAGCATTTCGCAAGTTACTTCCTCGGCTTTAGAAAGAGGCTCTAAATGATATGTTCCCGGTACATCAACAACTTCAAAATCTTTTCCTTCAAAGTGCATCTTTCCTTTAGTAAATTCTACCGTTGTTCCTGGATAATTAGCCACCACCACATTAATTCCCGTAAGCCTTGAAAAAAGTGCACTTTTGCCTACATTAGGATTACCCATTAAAAGAATTTGCAAACCATCCATCTTAATTTTCTCTTTTCTTTACTACTTTTCTTACTGCTTTTCCTTTTCTGCTTTTACGATGATCTTACTTGCCATGCCAAACCCAATAGCCACTTGACTTTTACCTACTTCCACTATTATAGGACCACGCATCACTTGTTGGTTTTTCTTTTTAAATTTTACTCCTTTGAAGATTCCTAACATAGAGAGTTTAAGGCAAAGTCGTTGGCTACCAAGAATTTTTATTACTTCTCCAGCTTGGCTTACTGGCATCTTACTTAAAGTTACTTCTTTATCTTCCATTAATTTACCTTTCTCAGGTTACCCTATAAATATCTATAGTAATTATTAACGAAAACTAGACATAGGAAATAATACCGAGCAATAAAAGATAAACTTGTTTGCCCTCAAATTAATTTGCTCTATGTCAAATTTCCATTAATAAGTGCTATAAAATTAGATAGTTTATTTTTTACATAATTCACATAGGCCATTTATCTTTAAAAAGTGACTTTGGGTAGAAAATTTATTTTCCAAAGCAATTTGTTCCTGAATCTTTTCAATTTCTTCATTACAAAACTCCACTACTTTTCCACATTGAACGCAAATTAGATGATCATGGTGAATATGGTTATACTTATGTTCATACTTGGTAATAGCTCCTTCTAATTTTAGTTCTTTAGCTAAATTACACTCACATAAAAGTTTAAGCGTTCGATAGATAGTGATAAAGCTTATCGAGGGGTCTTTCTGTTTTACTAAATTATATAAAGATTCTACATCTACATGATCTTCTATTTCTAAGAAAGTATTTAAGATTATCTCTCTCTGAGGAGTCTTACGTAATCCTTCTTTTTTTATATAGCTTCCTAAAATTAGGTGTTCATCTTTAGGTTTCACGAGATCACCCTTATTATTGAAATTCAACTTCAATAATATCCTCAACCTTGATCTTTTGTCAACCATTTTTTTGCTTGAGATTATCATCTCAAAATGTTATAGTTTATTATAATAAGGAAAAGGAAGATGTTGAATTTTTGTGGCCAGGTAGATATTAAGGCAACCTTTTAATTAAATCAATTTAAATCAATGGTTTAAAATAAATGGATCAACCTGATATTAGGATTGGAGTAGTGATTATCAAAGAGAGCAAGATTTTACTGATAAGATCTAATTATAGTAATCACTGGTTTTTACCTGGGGGAAATCCCAAGCATGGTGAAAGCATTATAGAAATTGCTCAAAGAAAAGTTTGGGAAGAAACAAATTTAAAAGTAAGTCTCCAGCGAGTTCTGATGATTAATGAGTCTATTTCTTCTGATAAACATCGCCATACTATCAACATTTATTTTTTAGGGGAAATACTTCAGGAAGAGCCTAAAATAAAAAGAGAAAAATTAATTCAAGATTGCAAATTTTTAACCTTAGAAGAGATAGAAAAGATAGAAATTTATCCCAATATAAAAAAAGAGATCAAAGAGATGATCCAGAATGAAATTTATGTCCAAGCAAGATATCGAGGAAACATATTCGAGAAAACTTGTAGAAATAAAAGAGATGATTACCGCTAAAACTTTACTTTTAGGTTTGATAGGATACCCAGTCAGCCATAGTCTTTCGCCCGTGATGCATAATGCTGCTTTTAAAAAATTAGGATTAGACTATATCTACTTAGTCTTTCCTGTGAAGAGTAATAAGGATTTAAAAAGAGCCATAGAAGGGTTAAGGGCAATAAATTTTAAAGGAGCAAATGTCACTATCCCTTATAAAGAAGAAGTGATAAAATACTTAGATGAAATTTCTAAAGAAGCAAAATTAATAGGAGCAGTAAATACTATAGAAAATATCGAAGGCAAGTTATACGGCTATAATACCGATAGCTTTGGTTTTATTAAATCTTTAAAAGAAGAGATCAATACATCTCTTAAAGATAAAAAGGTATTTATCTTAGGGGCAGGAGGGGCAGCTAAAGCAGTAGCTTTTTCTTTGGTCTTTGAAGGGGTAAGTGAGATTATTTTTGCTGACAAATTTAAAGAAAAAGCAGTAAGTTTAAGTAAATACATGAAGAAAAAAACTAATGGTAAATACTTAGCGATAAACTTAGAAGATGTAAAATTAGGTAAAAAGATAAACCTGGCTGATCTTATTATTAATGCCACTTCGGTGGGAATGAAAGAAGAAGATCCTTTGCCTATAGAGGTGAAATATTTAAGAAAAGATCAAATTATTTATGATTTAGTTTACAATCCTTCTCAGACATTGCTCTTAAAAGAAGGAGAAAAGTTAAATCTTAAGGTAATCAGTGGTTTAGGGATGCTTCTTTATCAAGGTGCTAAGAGTTTTGAGATTTGGACGAAAGTAAAAGCTCCTATCGAAGTAATGAAGAGATCCTTAATAGAAAATTTAGATTAAAAATTATCCTCTGGGAGAGGAGATAAAATGGTCACCTTAGAAGAGGTAATAATAGTTACTTTTGGGTTAATGATAGGAAGCTTTTTAAATGTCTGTATTTATAGAATACCTTTAGATTTATCTATTATCCTGCCTCGCTCCTTTTGTCCTCACTGTAAAACAATAATCAAGCTCTGGGAAAATATCCCTGTTTTAAGCTATATCTTCTTAAAAGGAAAATGTCGTCATTGCCAAAAAAAAATCTCTCTTCGTTATCCTTTGGTCGAAACCTTAACCGCAGTGATGTTTTTATTAGTTTGGTTTAATTTTTGGGCTGCTTTAAATTCTGGTTTAAACTTTGATTTAAATTTAGATAAGATAATCTTAAATTTAATCTTTGTTAGTGTCTTAATTGTCATTACTTTTATAGACATCGACCACCTCTTAATCCATGATAAGATTATTTATCCAGCCATGGCAATTGGAGTAATATGCCAGCTAATCTTTAATCAACCATCTCTCCTTAATAATTTTATCCAAGTAGTTTTAGGAATATTAATAGGAGGAGGAATAATTTATCTATTTGCCTTATTGGGAAGGTTAGTTTTTAGACGAGAAGCAATGGGTGGCGGAGATATAAAGTTAGGAGCTTTAATTGGAATTTATTTGGACTGGAAGATGTCTTTGCTTTCCGTATTCTTAGCCTGCATTGTTGGTAGTGGAATAAGTCTGGCCTTAATGGGGTTAAAGAAGAAAAAGAAGACTGATTATATTGCTTTTGGTCCTTTCTTGGCTTTGGGAGCAGTGATTTCTCTTTTTTGGGGAAAGGAAATATTAAGTTGGTATCTGGGCAGGTGGTAAGATGTTAAACTTTTTAACCGCTGGTGAATCTCACGGTAAGCAATTAACTGTAATTATAGAAGGAGTTCCGGCTGGTCTGAAGATAAATAAAGATAAGATTAACCAATCTTTAAAAGAGAGACAGAGAGGTTTTGGTCGAGGAGAAAGGATGAAGATTGAGGAAGATGAGGTTATTATTACCTCAGGAATTAGAGCAGGAATGACCCTCGGCAGCCCTATTACGATGATCATTGAAAATAAGGATTGGGGAAATTGGGTAGAGGTAATGTCTCCTGAAATAGATGAAGTAGTACTTGAAAAAGTAGAGGAGCGAAAAGTTTTAAGTCCCCGTCCCGGCCATGCTGATTTACCAGGAGCAATAAAATATCATCATCAAGATATTAGAAATGTCTTAGAGAGAGCTAGTGCCAGAGAGACCGCAATTAGAGTGGCGGCAGGAGCTCTTCTATCTCAATTATTAGAAGAATTTGGAATTGAGCTTATTAGCTATGTGGTTCAAGTAGGAGATATTAAAGCTAAGATAGGAAAGGATTTAAGCTTCGACCAAATTAAAGATAAGATAAACTTATCTAAGCTTCGTTGTTTAGACGAAAAAGCTGAAGAAGCTATGATTGTTAAGATAAAAGAAGCCATGGAGACAGGAGACACATTAGGAGGAATCTTTGAAGTTAAGGCTTTTGGGGTGCCTGTGGGCTTAGGAAGCTATACCCAGTGGGATAAAAGATTAAATGCCAGGTTGGCTTTTGCTTTAATGAGTATTCCAGCCGTTAAAGGAGTAGAGATAGGTATGGGATTTAAAGGAGTTGATAAGCTTGGCTCCGTAGTCCATGATGAAATATTTTTTGACCAAAGACTTGGATTTTATAGAAAGACTAACCAGGCAGGAGGAATTGAAGGAGGAATTTCTAATGGTGAAGATATTATTCTTAGAGCAGCAGTAAAACCTATACCTACTTTAAGAAAAGGTCTTTCTTCGGTAAATATTTTAAGCAAGGAAGAGCAAAGATCTGCTTATGAAAGATCTGATGTTTGTGTTTTACCAGCTGCTTCGGTGGTAGGTCTTTCTATGGTAGCCATTGAGTTAGCCAGGGCTTTTTTAGAAAAGTTTGGTGGTGATCATCTCCAAGAAATAAAGAAAAACCATCGAAATTATCAGCAGTCTTGTCGCCTTGCTTTTGAACAAGACGACAAGACTGCTGATACCTAAGCAAACTTGAGTGGGCGCTGTCAAAAACGGTTGATGTAGTAAACCTTGAATTAAAAGGGAAGGAATGAAGAGACGAATTGTATTCCGGGTTGATGGAGGGGGAAGTATTGGTTTAGGACACATAATGCGTTGTTTAAACCTGGCTGAGGGGTTAAAAGAAAAAGGTATGCAGTGTATATTTATTACCAAGGATATCGATCCAGAGGCAGGAAAGAGGATTGTTGACAGTGGCCATTTGGTAGAGAGATTGCCTGCAGAGATAGATTTAGAAGAGGATCTCAAGTTGACCGTCAATTTGATTAAAAAATATCAACTTGATTTAGTGGTCACTGATTCTTATGATATTAATGAGATTTATCTCAAACGAATAAAGGATTTAAATATACCCTTGATGAGCCTTGATGACCTTGCGAATATGCATCTTTTCTCTGACATAGTTCTTAATCAAAACATCGGAGTTAAAGTTAGTGATTATTCCAGAGAAAGATATACAAAGCTATTGTTGGGACCAAAATATGTCCTTCTAAGAAAAGAGGTTAGAGATAGACATTGCTTTAGGAGAGAGATAAAAGAAGTAGCAAAGAATATTTTAGTTACCCTTGGTGGAACTGATCCGAATAATCAGACCTTGAAAGTGGTTAAGGCTCTCAAAGGTATCAAGAATAATATTAAGATTACAGTGGTTATAGGGCCCAGCTACCTATACGAAGAGATTCTTAGGAAAGAGATTGAAACAGATAGCCGGTTTATCCTTACGAGAAATCCAAAAGATATTCTTGGCTTGATGGAGAAAGCAGATATTGCTATCAGTGGAGGTGGAAGTACCTGCTATGAACTGGCCTACCTTGGAGTACCTAATATCATCATAGTCCTTTCTGATAATCAGAGAAAAAATGCTGATAGCTTAGATAATTATGGTACCTCTCTTAATTTGGGTTGGTTTGAAGAAGTTACAGAAGATAAGATTAAAGAGACAATAAAAGATTTGATTAAAGCCAGAGAGAAACGCAAAGGAATGAGCAGGAAAGGCAGAGAGTTGGTTGATGGAAGAGGGGTAGAGAGGGTGGTAGAGGAGATTTTGGTTCAGTTAAAATGGAATAACATATCTGCCCCAAAGGTACGTTTTAATAGCAAAGAAAAAAAGGTGATAAGAGTTTTTGCTGAGCGAATAAAAAATAATATAGGGGATAATATAACTTCATTAGGGCTCTTTGGGTCAAAAGCCAGAGGTGATTTTCAAGAAGATTCTGATATCGATATTCTCATTGTACTTAAAGAGAAATCTCTTGAGTCAAAGAAGAGGATATTCGATATTATGTTTGAAGTAGACCCTTACTATGACTTAAAAATCTCCCCAAGAATTATGTCCTTGTATGAATATCAGAAAAATAAAGATATGGGTTCACCTTTTATCAAACGTCTTGAAAAAGAAGGGATAAAATTATGAGAAATGAACTTGCTAAATACCGGTTAGAAAATGCCAAAGAAAAACTCATTTCAGCGAAATTGCTCTATGAGAATAAACAGTATAAAGATTCAATCTCTCGGTCTTACTATGCTATGTTTTCTGCAGCCAAAGCTCTGTTGGCAGTAAAAGAAGTTAATAGTAGTAAACATTCCGGTGTTATCTCTCTATTTAATCAACATTTTGTAAAGACGAGCATAGTGGGTAAAAATATGGGCAGGATATTGGCTGAAGCTAAGGAAATGAGGGAAGATAGCGATTATGAAGACTTTGTTGTTATCTCAGATGAAGAGGTAGAAAATCAGATCAAAGATGCTGAAATTTTCATCGGAGAAGTGGAGGAGGTTTTAGAAGGGGTAGATGAAGAAGATTAAAATAAGAAGTAGGTTAATAGGTGATGGTGAACCTTGTTTTATCATTGTTGTCGAGGCAGAGAGGAGATAGAGAGGGTAAGCCAGAAAGATAAATATATAGTGGTGGAGTTATATCGTAGTGAAGAAGAGAAGGTAAATATGATGTATTGGTATTGACAGGAGAGTGCTTTTTTCTGTCAAGGAATGGGAGTGGATTTACAAAGAGTGTGGATATACTGGAGACTACTCGTTTATTTACTTCGAATAGGAAACACAAGCCAAATTTATGAATGATTTTAATTATAAAAATGGTAGGAAGGATATTAAAGAAGAGATTATAAGGATACTGGGCCTTGCGTATAAGAAGGATATTGACGATCAAAGAGAATCTCCTTCGCTGCGCATTATGCAGATACTGAAGGGAAAAGGCGCTAAAGTGGATTATCATGATCCGCTGGTGCCTGTGTGTAGAGGGCACAGGCATTATCCGGACATCGATATGAAGTCCGTA
>Ga0180007_10003392_pt1 | contig 17797 bp, 13 predicted proteins | sample MM_PC_MetaG_FD_121122 | JGI IMG/M metagenome (GOLD analysis project Ga0180007, IMG submission 121122) | Groundwater microbial communities from the Aspo Hard Rock Laboratory (HRL) deep subsurface site, Sweden - MM_PC_MetaG | ecosystem: Environmental > Aquatic > Deep subsurface > Groundwater... | reverse complement strand
GAAGGGCCTTGGTCATTATCTTGGAACGTTTGGACGATATGCCGGCCATCCGAGCCATCGTGCACGACCTCTTGCCCGATCGCCTGCGCCAGACCTACAGGTCCTTGCTGGAACATGTAGGCACATCCGCCGGTTCTCGTTCTCCTGTACCGTCGGGATGAAACAAAGGGATCTGGCCGGATCCGTTGATCAATAGTGTCCGGAATTCTGTCCGTCATCTTCCCTGCCGTTCGGGTAGTGGTCGATGGCGACGCCGCTATTCGACGAGGCCCAGGTCCGCGCTCACCATGAGCTGCTCGGCCATGCCGCCTTCGGGATCACCGAAATCAGAGTGATCGGCGCCGACCGCGTCCGCGTCGGCTTCTTCAACAGCGAGACCGCCCTCCTGGACACCGCCAAATACTGGCACGGCAAGTCCAACATCTATATCAGCGTCAACCCCCGAGCCGCTGAGCTCATGTGCCGGGCGCCGAACCGCCTCGTGGAGGGACGAGCCGGTGGGAAGTCCAACGACGTGACCCGAATCACCACGGTCCTTCTGGATATCGATGTTGTTTCTAAGGGTCGGAGGGATGCAGCAGCCCGGAGCTGGGACGGACAGGCAGCATCAACGAACGAGGAACTACAAAACGCCATCAAGGCCGCAAGGCTCATCAGGGCGGAGGAGGGGTTCAAGAACGCTACCCTCCTCCGCAGCGGCAACGGCGCCCATCTCGTCCTACCTGTCGATCTCGAAGCCATCCCGGAGATGGAGGCTCGAGTTGCAGCCTTCGAGAACCAGATCCGTCAAAAGTACACCAGGGAGATGGCCGACCTGGGCGTCAAGCTCGATAACACGTCCGACCGTGCTCGCATTGCGACCCTTGCGGGTACGATGAAGATCAAGGGCCGCTCCAGCCGCCGCAGGCCCCACCGCCTGGCCACGATCATCGAGGGCCCGGCCGAACGGGTTGTACAGCAGGGCGTGTGTGAGAGAATCCGATCACTCGATCCAGTCCGATGCCCCGCCGAAGGCCTGTACCGCGGGTTGTTTCGATTCTCGGTGGCAAGGGATCTCAAGTCCCTCCCGGGACTCTGTTCCGCCTGGAACCAGATCTACCTCAACGTCGATGCCAGTCCCCGGGGACAGAGACACCGCGTTGTGTTCTTCCTGGTTGCGGAGATGGCTCGTCTGGAGTTCGCCAGGGAGACCATCCTCGAAACCATCCATGTCCGAGACAAGACGCTCGGGGGCAAGTTCTGGAGCCGTGGGAGCTTCGTGGGGGACATCACCAACATGATCGGCAAGGCCCAGGGCCTCGGCCCCGACCTTCTCTGCAACGTAGCACGCTACTTTCTCGGCACCAGGGACTACTGCAGGAACTGCCCCGAGCACCCGGAGAAGCGGGTCCGGCGGGCAACTCAGTGCGAGTGGCGCGAGCACGACGCACCTGATCTCAGGTCGGAGCCGGCTGGCCTCCGAGACCTGCCCGAGCGTGAAGCGCTCTCCAGGGAACTCGCTGCCGAAGTCGTCGGCGTTGCCGTCAACAGCTTCACAGCCGCCGCTGCAGAGGGGATAGCTCGAGGACGTGTGCTGGTCGTCGGCGGGCCACCGGGTCTCGGGAAGTCCACGACCGTTGCCCGCACGCTCGCACATCACAGACTACGAAATCCGGGGACGGCGTTCCGGGTGAATCTCATGGTGGACCGCACCAGCCGCATCGGGGAGATGTTGAGGACACTGGAGCAGCTCCCAGGGGGGCGCCAGGTGCTCCAGGACACGGCAGCGATCCGGGGCAAGACCAGCAGGAGCGGCATCCACGGGGAGAGAGGGATCCCACCACTTTGCCGTCGGGCAGAGAGGGTCGACTACCTGCGGGACCTGTACTACTCGGACCGCGAGTACCCGCTGAACTGCACGGAATGCAGCGGCAGGGACGGGTGCCCGTACTTCAGGCAGCTCGACCCGGACAAGAGCTGGATCATGTGCGCCGAGCACCTGTTCACCGCCGGTGGTGGGCGGTCCAATAACCCCAGCCTGACCATCTGTGATGAGGGCATCATCCGATTCCTCCTTGCCCCTGGCCAAGCCATCAACGCGGACGATCTACGTGAGCTGGATGGAGCCATCCACCTCGTTGGTTATGAGAACCCTCGACTCTCCGACCTGCTCACCAGCATCGTGGAGATCATCGACGAGTCCACCGACGGCGAGCCCAGGACGTTCCGCCTCCTCCTTTCCGAGAGGGTGGAGGGCCTCGCCGACCTCTGCCGCGGCCTGATCGATGACAGGTCCCTGGCCGAGGCGCTCTTGAGGATGGAGGCGGAGTTCGATGTTCATATCCTGCCCAAGCGGTTCTTGGACAGGCTGCTCCGTGTCGTTGAGGAGGAGGAGCGCTGCGACGCCATCAACTCCCGGCTGAACGTGGAGAAGTCCGGACGGAGGTCCACGCTGGTCATTCGGCAGCCAAGGCTCCCGAACGTAGGCCAGACACCATTGCTCATCCTCGACTCGACCCACGACCAGGCGCTGTACTCACGGATACTCGGGCGCGAAGTCGAGGTCGTCCCCCCGAGGGTGGAGGTCACGGCCAGCGTCGTCCAGGTGGTCGGAGCGGCCTACCCCCTGGCGAGCGTCAAGCATTCGAGTGTCAGAAAAAACCTCGTCAACGCTGTCAAGGCCATCATCGATTCAAAGCCGGAGGGCCGGTTCGCCATCATCACACACCGTGTGTTTGAAGAGGAGCTGCGCCAGCATCTTAGCCACCCCGACATACTTACGAATCACTACTTCAATCTGAGGGGCACCAACGAAATGGCTCGCTGCACGGACCTCATCCTCGTAGGCACTCCGTGCATGAACCTGAGTCAGATCGAAGGGACGGCGGCTGCCTTGCACTGGGAGGACGAAGCACTGGACTACACCAGGCTCACCCAATGGGATCCCATTGGCCTCTTCAAAAATGGCGCGGAGCTCTTCGTACAGGTCAAGCACTATGCCGACTCAAGGCTCGATCAGCTCCTGTGGCAGGCTCGGGAGGCAGAGTTGGCTCAGGCAGCGTTTAGGCTGCGTCCCCTAGATGCCCCCGAGACCAAAACGATCTGGGCATTGACCAATGTCCCCATCCCCTTTCTTCCACCGACGGAGGTTTATGAGTCCCTGCTGGACCTCGAGTGCGCGTTCGGTCAGGCTAGGGATCCAACCGCAATCGAGGTTGTCACGGAAGCCATCAGACAGGATGACCTGAATGGAATCATCCGGACCGTGGGGGATCTGGCCAGTGATCTAGGAGTGGGGAGACGCACCGTGGAACGGGCCAGGGCGAAGCTCCGCCGTGGATCGGAGTAAACGGATGGGACATGGTGGTCACTGGACGTCACGGCGCCGCCACTACGTGGCGTCGGCGCGACGTCTACCCCGCCACCCCCCACGTATATTAAATACGGCGGTGGCGGCGCAAAGCGACGCCATCGCCGTATCTTCTGAAAAGCAGGTTGTTTCAACCCGTTATGTGTCACTAGTACCTACCTCTCAATAGTGCCACGGTGACCACTCGGCTCAGCCGCTGTGTCTGGATCGTGGTGAGTGGTGTGGTCACGTCATGTTAGAGGAATCCCAACTACGTCTGCGGGGAGACGTCGTAGACTCCCGTGCAGCGTTGGCCCCGGATATGGAATCACGTCCTTTGCACCCATCCTGAAAAGCAGTTCTCAACCAGATCCGAATGCGTCGAGATCGAAGAGGCCTCGGACCTTCTCGAGCTCTTCCACCGCTACCTGACAGAGCGGTCACGTGGGACTTGAACGGGTTTGACCCTGCACGATTAGGAGCAATAATTGCGGCACTTCCCTACCGGGGTCCATCCCTCTTCCCAGGACCACATGCAGCCCGATATACTTGAACCATGTCAAAGCGGAATGATCTCATCCGGATCCCGGATCAGGCTGGTGGCAGCATCGAACCCGCCGAGGAGACCGCCATCACATCCGACGACCAGGCCGAGCTCGATCGGGTGGTTGAGCAGATGGAGCTGCTTCGGCAGGACCCTCGTGAAGGCCTGCGGCTTGCGGCGCTCGGGCTGCAACGCGTGGATCAGCGGCACATCGCGGGGGTGCTGTCTCGTCACCTCCTCGAGCTCGATGGCCAGGTGGAGACCACCCACGAGAACATCCGGTTGTTTACTGAAATGGTGTTCCCGCGGAGTAAACCCAGAGGCCGGAGGAAGAAGCTGAACATGGGCAACGCCCTTGATATTTTACAGAAGCTGACTCATCTCTCGAGTTCCCAGCTCGGTGACCTGAGAAAGACTGCCGACCTTCTTGACCGACTCACGGCGCCACGGCGACCCCGGATACATGTGCAGGCAGCGGTGACCGCCAACGAGATCAAGGTCGGCTATTGATTTAGGCGCGGCGCGGTCATGGTGATCGAGGACACGCCCAGGCTCGCATTGGCCCAGCTCAAGGCCCTTACCTTCTGGCCCAGGATACGGGAGGCGGGATGGGTAAGGGTACGGCTCGAGCTGGACGGAGTCGATGTCAGTGCTCGCATCGAGATCCAGTTTGACCGGACACCTTTCGGAGCACGAGCCTGGTTGAAGTGCCCCATCTGCGGATCTCGGCGCGTGCACCTCTATCTGAAAGAGAACGGGCTGGGATGCAGGGGATGCCTCAGGGGGCTGTATTTTGAGCAGGCCTTGGCGGCATCACACTGGAAGCACGAGATCGCAGTCCCAGCTCTCCGAGCGTTCCGGCGCTGCCCCCGAGCGGATTCCAGCCAGCCCGCCACGAATGCAGCGTAACAGCGTCTTCTCTAGGATCAAGGGGGGATGCTGCTCCGTGGTGATGGGTGGCCTATCCCAGAACGCTGAGAACCGGTAGAAGCGCTGCGAGCAGTAGCACCTCGTCCTCCTGGGTCACGCCCAGGTCCGTCGATCCTTCCTCAATGCGATAGGACGCTCCCGAGGGTGGGGTGGGTATCTCCAATTCGATTTCCTTAGTCACGATTACCGAGCCAGTCGGTCGAGGAAGTGCCAGTATTTCCAATAGATAGTCGGCATTCCAGTACTTCGGGGGACATCAATGTCTCATGACCGGATCGAGGCCGGTACGGAGGACTATTCGGGTTCAATGGGGAACAGGCTGTCGAAGTCCTTGTCATCGAACGGTTCAGACACCGCTGGAGTTCTTCTCTTGCGTGGGCGGAATCCCCTGCTCTTCTTCTCCAACGCGTCGAGCCGGGACAACAAGCTGTCAAGCTCGCCACGCTCCTCCTCGGACAGCTTCGCCTTGTCGATGCTGACCGGTCGGAGCCGCACCTTTTCGTCGGTGACAATGAACGGCCCCTGGTTGACCGGGACCAGCCGCTTCTGGAGCTTTCCGCGGAGCTCGTGGACCGAGATGCCCTGCTCTATCTGTTCTACCCAGTACCGTGTGTGTAGACCCTTCTTGCGCCGCTTGGCATCGTTCAGGACTACGGCATGGGTCATCGAGATCCGTCCAGCCCCCAGCGCCTCCTGTACCACCGGATGCAGCGTTGCCAATCCCTCGAGCCTGGAAAGCTGCTTCCGGCCGAGGCCGAAGACCTTTCCGAGCTCCTCAAAGGTCTTCCCGGCCTTGCGGGCCTTCACGATGGCATGCACTCGGTCAAGGTCGGAGTAGGACTTCCGTTGCTCGTTTTCGGTCCAGGAAAGCCGGTATGCCTCGTCGTCGTCGAGGTCCCGGACAATTGCCCTGGCTATCGTAGCCTTGATTTTTCGGAGTGCATGCACGCGCCTGAAGCCGCAGATGAGCTGGAGCTTCTCCTTCCCCGCCACCCGTCGCACCACGATTGGGAGGAGCTGTCCCTGGTCCTCGATGTCTCGAACCAGGGCTCCGATCCGCAGGTCCAGGCGGAAGAGGAAGGAGTCGTCCTCGATATCGATAGCATCGAGGGGGAGCTCGACCACCCGCTCCTCGGGATCGGTCGAGTCGGAAGTCGGGGCCAACGCTTCAATCACGCAAATACCTCCCTGCCTTGGTCCGATTCTGCCGTAAGGCTTCAGAAGCGGCTGGGCAACCCCAAAGGGGCGGAAAACGACATCGATCAGGTGGGCACGTCTCATTGGCTCGACAGGGAGCCCGATCCTTGGTTGCGATGCCGCCGGTGTCCACGACCTGGGGGCAACACCGTTCTACCCGCAGACCGTGGCAACCTACTCACCGCCGGCATCACTGCCTCAGGTCGGGCAACCATCCTCATCTCGGTGCTCGACGGGGACCTCCCCATCGGAGGAGCGGTGATCCCCCCAGCATCTTCACGTCAGGGGGGCACGAGCCTGCACCCGTCAAGGTATGATCCAACGGGTCCGAGAGAGACTCCAGAGATCAGATGCCATTCGTCGTCGAGACGAGCTCCGTGCTCCACGCTGGTCCCCAGGAAGTCTGGGCCGCCGTCAGGACCATGGCGGGCGTGAACCGGGAGCTGGCACCGTGGGTCCGCATGACGTACCCGGACGAATCCGCGGACCTGGCCCTGGAAGACGCCCCGCCGGGAAGCCCGGTGTTCCAGAGCTGGCTGCTCCTGCTCGGGGGTCATCCCCTTCGACCGGCACCGGCTCGTGCTGGAGGAGGTCGAGCCCGGCCGCCGGTTCCTGGAGCGCTCCTCCTCCTGGCTCCAGCGCCTGTGGCGGCACGAGCGGATCGTCGAGCCCCACCCGGAGGGGTGCCGGGTCACGGACCGCATCACGTTCCAGCCCCGGCTGCCGCTGGTCGGAGCGGTGGCCCGGCCCGTAGTGGCCCTCCTGTTCCGCAGCCGTCATCGGGTTCTGCGGCGCCGCTTCGGGTCGCGGTGAGACCCCCAGCGTCTATGGAGTTCGGGAGCTGCGGAGACGGTCACCGGGGGACATGGGCTCCCTTCCCTTGGCTGGCAGCTTCCTCTCCGACCAGTCCTCACGGACCTCCGCACGCCCTGGCACTCCACGTGGCGTGACGCAGGTAGCTGTGCTACGCACTGACAGACCGTCTCAGCATCAAATCAAGGGATCCGAGAGCTGTCGCTGGCCAGGGCGATGTCCGAGAGTTCCAGCACTGGCACGAGACCCGGGAGCAGCGAGTGCTCGCCCCTCGATAGACTGACGGGACGGCCCGGTAGGTGTCCATGACGAAGCGGGGGCAGGACCAGTTCCGGCACCTCGTCGCGCTCGGCAAGCGGAAGGGGTTCGTGACCTACGACGAGGTCGAGGCCTGCCTCTGCCCGAGGCCGATCCCACCGGAGCATCTCGACCGACTCCTGTGGCAGCTCGTCCAGGAGGAAATCGAGCTCCGGGATCTGGGGAGTCAGGCCGGACCTGCAGCTCCCGCTTCGACGGTTCAGGGGCGGACCGGGCCTCGGGTCGAGAAGGGGGACACCGAGCCAGCAAGCCGATCCGATCCTGAGGACCCGCTCGGTTCCTACCTCCGCGGGATGGGGAAGCTGAGCCTGTTGACCCGGGAAGGAGAGGTCGAGCTCTGCCGGGAGATCGAGGAGGGGGAGCGGGCGATCCTCGAGGCGATGCCGGGCTCCCGACTCGGGCTGACGAGCCTGGAGCGGCTGGTGGAACGGATCGGGAGCGAGGAGAACCCGCCGGGCCGGCCAGCTCCGGTCCTTCATCGAGCAGTGACGATGTCGGCCTGCCGCGCGCATGGCAGGCACGAGGGGGTGACCCGCGTCAATTATAACTTTCAGGCAACGGGCATGAAAAAAGTAATTGTCGCGGATCAGGGGGTTCCCGAACATGCAGCTATCTGACCTCATCGCCGTGATCGCGCGGGCCCTGGTCGATGACCCGGAGGCCGTGGCGGTCTACGAGGTCGAGGCGACCCGCACCACGGTCATCGAGCTGAGCGTGGCCAAGGGCGACATGGGCAAGGTGATCGGCAGGCAGGGCCGCACCGCAGAAGCGATGCGGACCATCCTGAGCGCGGCGGCGGCAAAGATCCGCAAGCAGGCGGTGCTCGAGATCGTCGAGCCCAGGCCGTAGGTGCCTCTCCTGGTCGAGTCTGCTCTGGCCGACCTGGTCCTCATGCGGGGAGTCTGCAAATCCTGGTGACGATCTCGTCATACAAACAGAGGTACCCGACGAGACTCTCGGGCAGCCAGCCATGGTCTGCTCGGTGGCCCCAGCCAGATCCGCAGCGGATCTGGTCTGGTTCAGCCAGCGGACTGTGCGGCACTGCCTCACTCCACACAGCCGAGCTCGCGCAGCTCGACCCGGCTCCCCTCGAAGCCACCGGTCGAGTAGAGCATGAACACCCGGCCATCACGGACGACGAAGGCTGGTGGATCCCGGAAGTCTCCCTCGGTCATCTCCCAGCGGTCGGTGACCTCGCCCTCCGCGTCCAGGCGCCAGACGAAGAGGAAGTACCGTAGCGGCTCGTGGATACTGCCGTAGCCCGACAGGAGGAACCCGTCCTGGTATCGCAGGAGCTGCACCCTGGAGGGGTGGACCTCGGGCTCGCTCAACGTGGGTTCGGCGCTCACCCCGCCACCCTGCTCGAACCAGGTCCTGACGAAACCGCCACCGTAGTCGTCACTGGTGATCACGAGCCAGCGCACGCCGTCCGAGGCGACCCCGGGGCCACGGTGCTCGAAGCCTTCGAGGCCGACCAGCTCGGGCTCTGTCACAGGCGCGCCGGTGAAGTCGAGGAGCTGGAAGAGGAACTGCTCCGCGCTCCGTTCCACGGAGTGGACCATGGCCACGCCGACCTCGTTCGCCGCGAAGGTCGGGAGCGACGTGTTCTCCCACTCCACGTGATGACTGCCCAGCGACCGGGCCTCCCAGTCCATGAGCTCGTAGACCGGTGAGGCGGTGCCGGCCTGGAACGCCGACAGGGCGTGGGCCTGCCGGTACGGGACCAGAGTCGAGGCCCAGCCACAGCCCGGCTCGTCGAAGCGGATCTCCGGCTCCCCCAGCACCTCTCCCGTGCCGTCCAGGAAGACCGTGGCGGCGTAGTCGTCGGAACGGGTCCTGACGCAGTGGACCAGCAGCACCTGGTCCTCGGGACCAGGGAGCAGCTGGACTCGGAGCAGGTTCCGCTCGGTCAGGAGCTCGATGTCTCCGGCAGGCCGACCGTCGCTGTCGAGCATCCGGCGGAAGGCGTTCGGCTCGGGGTAAGAGCCGTCGAAGCCGAGGAGCCAGAGCGCGAGCATGCCCTCCGGGGTATCGGCCAGGGCGACCACATGGGCCCAGGCGCAGCTCGAGCAGTCGCCGGCGCTCCCCTCCCTGGCGGGACGGATGACGTAGGGCCCGGCCACCTCGCCGAACCCGAGCCCCTCGTCGATCATCCCGTCGCAGTCGTCGTCGAGGTGGTTGCATGCCTCGGGCACCGCCTCACCAGGCACGCACAGCGGTACGACCCCATCCTCGCAGCCGGGGACCTCTCGCATGCAGCGGCCAATGCCGCAGCGGATCGGCGCGAAGCCCTCATCGATGAGCCCGTCTCCGTCGTCGTCCAGGCCGTTGCACAGCTCCTCCGACGGAGTGTCCGCGTCAGGGGTCGAGCTGTCCGACAGTCCCGCGTCGAGTATCGAGCTGTCCGGAGTATCCGCATCGGGCCGCGGCTCGACGACCTCATCGAGCAGCAGACCCGTGCGTGCCCCGCAGCCCGTGAGGGTTGCGACCAGGAAGAGCATCCACTGGGTGGACATCGTCTCGAAGTATACCAAGCGCTATCGTCCAAAGAGGGGCCACCGTCCCGTGGGAGTCAGAGCGGCTCCACTCTGACGGCGGCGTCGTATCTGCTCTCCGAGGAGTGTCCGGAGAGGCCGACGACGACATGCTGGTCCCGTTCCAGGACCACATCGATCTCGGCGTCCGGGTCGCCGCGGGCGCAGGCCAGCTCCTCGCCGTGGCAGTCGCCGCTCCACAGCGCGAGGACGTGTGGGCTCCCGGCCACGCTCCAGCTCCCCGAGAACCGGTACCTGCCCCGCTCCGGCGCGGCGAACAGGAACGTCGCCTGCTCCTCGCCGCACGGTGAGGGGCTGCAGGAGGGGTGCAGGATCTCGGTATGGGCGCTCCTCTGAGCGCTATCCCCGAACCTCACGGCAGCGCTGTGTTGGAGCTCGCCATGGGAGGGGCATTCCAACCGCCTTCCCACGAACAGCTCCAGGACGAAGTACTCGCCAGGCTCCCTGAACTCGGCCACGAGGGTCAAGGTCTGCCCCTCCTCCATCTCGAGCACGGCATGGGTCCGGGACCCGTCGTCCGTGGCCATGTTGCCGAGGCAGCAGAGCACCATTCCACCGCCGCAGTCGCCGTCGAGGAGCATGAGTGCCATCGGGCTCTCCGAGTCCCCCCGGGCCTGCCAGACATCGAGCACCTCCTGGCCGCTGAACTCGTAGAACCCCCTCTCGGGCGCGGTCCACCTCACCGCCACGTCAGGTCTCCCCGGGGTCCACCACGAGACATCCTCGGTACAGGGGAGCTCGTAGTCGTCGGTCTGCTCCGCCCACTGTTCCCCCGAGGGTGGCTCATCCAGGCAGCTCGGACCGAGGTCGGCGTCCGTGCCGCCATCTGCGCCGGCGTCCTCATAGTGGGCGCTGTGAGTGGCGCCGCAGCCCACGACGATGAGCAGGGCAGCCGTTGCTCCCAGCCAGACCCCCCGCATGCTGCTCTCCCTCCCTCCAGGATGCCGAGAACTGGTGTCCACCACTCCGGGTCAGATCCGCCGAACCCCCTGCGCGACTCAGGAGACCTGCGCCCCCCCCGATCGGATCCTCCGGATCGTACTACCACCCTCGTTGGAGCCGGATCATCGACAACCGATGAGGGCGCTGGTCGTGGAGTCCCACTGTGTCGGCCGTCAGGACCGCCTCGGGGGTTGGGGTCCGTTTGACCTCTCCGTGCCCTCGGTCTTATGGCTTGCACCATGTGGGTGCTCCTCGCGCGGCGGCTATCTGCTATTCTTCCCAGGAGGGGGTGTTGCATGAGCATCATGCCCACGGTGCGGGGTCGGTCCATCGTCCTCGCTCTCATCTTCTTGGTCGTCTTCCTCTTCATTGACTGCTCCAGCGCCACACGGGCCGGTGGCGGCGACGCCGACGCGGACGTGGACCTCGACGCCGACTCCGGTGTCGGTCATGACGCAGGACCACGCCCGGATCGGGACGCCGACCCGGGACCAGAACCGGACGCAGGTCCCTGGCCGGAGCCGGATGCCTCCCCCTGGCCGGAGCCTGACGCCGGGCCGTGGCCGGAGCCGGACGCCGGCTTCGATTCGGGGATGGTCCCTGACGCTGGCCCGGACTGGCCCGACTCGCCGGACCTGCTCGAGGAGCTGGCCTACATCGACAGCCACTACGGGACTGACGTCTTCGTCACCGGGGGCCATGCCTACCTGACGGACATCTCCGAGGGCCTGAAGGTGATCGATGTCTACGACGTCAGGCACCCCCGCATGGTCGGACATGCCGCCTTCGAGGAAGCGATCGCGGTCCATGTCCAGGATGGCTTCGCCTACGTGGCGATCGACCATGGGAGCCTCCGTATTCTCGATGTCCATGACCCGGCCAGCCCGAGAGAGGTCCGGTACCATCCCACGCCTGGAGAGGCATCGGACGTCGTGGTCCTCGGTCACCACGCCTTCGTGGCCGATGGCTTCGAGGGGCTCCGCATCATCGATGTCGCCGATCCCAGGGCGTCTCGGGAGATCGGGTTCTGGATCCTGACGGGGCAGGCCACCGACCTGGACGTGGTGGGGCGCCAGGTCTACCTGACGGGCACCGACAACCTGCTGCGCCTCATCGATGTGAGCGACCCGGCGGAGCCCCGCGAGCTGTCCACGGCCAACATTCCGGACGCGCCACAAGACATCGAGGTGGAGGGCGAACACGCCTACGTCGCCGCATCGGAGGCGGGCTTGCGCATCATCGACGTGAGCGATCCGGGCCATGCACGAAACGTGGGCTCCTACTCGAGGAGCTCTGCGGGCTGGCGCTTCGACATGCGGAGCGTCGGGGTCGGCGGTGATCTGGCCTATGTCGGTGCCCGGGACAGGGACTGGAATGGCGTGCTGGTCCTGGACGTCAGCGATCCGACGCACCCCGAGGAGGTGGGCCAGCACCGGACCTCGGACCGCGTAACCAGCATCTTCGTGGACGGCAGGCACGTCTACCTCACGGAGTCCCGGCGCGGGCTCACGATCTACGAGGTGAGGGAGTAGCGGGCTCCGTTACGGAGGTCCTCGTTGCGGTCGCATCGTCTCCCCGCTCCCGCTTCCGTACTACCTCTGGGGAGTGGGACATCCCCTGGGTCGAGGAAGGTGACGAATTCACGGTGAGCGTGGTCAGCGCGTCGTGATGATCCCCTGTGACGGCGGTGTCGGCGACACCGTGCCCGTGATCACGGTGCTGCCGCTCGAACTGTTGATCCGGATGCGCCCGGCTGCCCCACCACCTCCACCGCCGTTGCCGGGATTGCTCGATGCAGCGGCACCGGACCAGTTGGTGCCCGCACCCCCGTTGCCACCTCCACTCCCGAACGTGTTGGCCGGGCCACCGGCGCCTCCCAGATCTCCGTCAGTCCCAGCCCCACCGGCGGGCTGGTAGGACCCGGCGCCACCGCCGCCGCCATTGCAGAGCACGCTCCCGCCGATCTCGACGACTGGTGCCTCGAGCAGGATCGCGCCGCCAGATCCGCCTCCGCCACCGCCGCTCTCATAGCCTCCCGGACCCCCACCACCGCTGGCGCGCACAGAACCTACGCCGATGGCGATCCGATCACCGGAGGAGATCTGGACCGCGCCGCCACCGGCACCGCCGCCCACGCCACCACCCGGATAGTAGGGGCTCGACTCGCCGCCGCCGCCGCTCCCGCCGCACAGGGGGACGAGCGCGTCGCCCCCTGTCGTGCCGCCACCCGCTCCGCCAGCCGCACCGTAGGCCGGCCCGCCTCCGCCACCCTCGGCCGCATGTCCACCTCCCCCGCCGCCGGCATCACAGCACGACCCGTTGTAGGTCCCCGCGCCTCCAGGTGAGGGACCCTGTCCAGCCGCGCCCCTGGCACCGCCCGGGTACCCGCCCACCCCGGCCTGGGCACCCACGGCCGAGACGACGACGGCGCCATCGATCACCACGGCACTGCGGACCAGCAGGACGAGCCCTCGCTCCCCCACGCCCAGGATCTGTCCCCCTGACACTACCGAAAGCGAGGCCAGGGAGAACACGCCGAGGCCCCGGCAGGAGACATCCTCGACTGTGAAGTGGATACCCGCCAGCTCGCCCACGCCGGCAGGCCTGAGCTCGGCTCCAGACGGCCCCGTGATCTGCCCGGTGTCCGTGTTGAAGCTCACGGCCTCCGACACCGTGAGGTCTGCGACACCTCTGTGCATCAGGTCCGGGTCGACGTTGCTCGGCACGATCTCGAGGCACCTCGGCCCTTCGGAAGAGCAGCCAAGGACGCATTGCTCGAGGAGCTCCCACGTACCCCCGGAGCAAAGCAGGAGCTGGTCGCCCTCGCAGGTCGCGACACCCTCCTCGCACGCCGGGATCGCTCCATCCTCACCGCCATCATCGGCGTCGGTGTCCGTGTCTGAATCCGCATCTGTGTCAGCGTCGGTATCCGTGTCGCCGTCACCGTCTAGCGGGGCATCGGTCTGGCCGGTGCCATAGGACTGGAGTAAGCACGCCGCTGCGCTGAGGCCGATCAGAACAAGAGCGCCTGGGAGTAGACGGCGCACTCACAGATCGTACCACGCGCCAATGGGGAGGATCGGGACGACCTCGCTCACCCCCACAGGCATGAGAGCCCGACCGCCCCCCAACGATCTCCACGAGTGCTTCGACGAGGACAGCCCCAACACCAGTCGTCGTGACAAGGATCTCGAGGCGCTGATCGCTGAATCCTACGGGATCGGGATCACCTCGGGCTGAGGAGACTACTCACGGCAGGTAGGTCCGACACTGGTCCCCGTCGCACCTCACCCGGATCGAGTCGTGGTCCAGGGTGGTGGAACCATCATCGACGTGGGTCGGGCCGGAGGGGCAGCCACATTGCGGGAGCTCGGCGGCGCATGCTGCCCAGGTGGCCTCGGACCGCTCAGCCTCGGCCACATTGATGCCGACGGCCATCCCGGTGCCGCAGCAGTCCACGGAGCTACTCGACGATCACCGCGAGGAGCGGAGTCAGTGCGTGACGCACCTTGGCCTCTCGCTCGTCGTCCGTCGGTCGGCAGAGCTCGTCCCGCATAAGCGACTCGACCTGGCGCATCGCCGCGCTGAGCTCAGGGACGTCTGGGGGGGTCTTCCGGATCGTCGACTGCACGAGGGTTCGGAGGACGTCGGCCTTCGCCGGCCCTTCGAGGTTGTGCTGTGATCCGTCCGTCTTGACGAGGCGCACGAAGAAGTCGAGCCCCGCCTCGATCCATGCGCCATCGACCTCTCGCACTGACTGCCGAACGGAGTTCAAGATGCCGAAGGGCCGCTCGAGCTCGGCAAGCGGCAGCTCCTTGTCAGCTGGCCATCGCACATAGGCGGCGCCGGTCTTCTTCGAGGTCAGGGCCCACCGTCGGATCTCCTCGGCGATGACCGGAACATTGAGCCCGAGCGGTTTCGCTACCTGGTCGTTGTTTCCGATCACCGGCATGCCCGAGCTGTCGCCACAGGCATAGAGCTCCCCCCCGATCTCCAGCACTCGCGCCACGCTCGAGCTCTCCTCGACCTCGCCGTCGATGTGCTCGAAGAAGAGCGTCTCAAAGCCTTCGGCCTCCTTGGCCTGGAGGTGCATACGAGCGAAGGCTGCCAAGTCATCCCACGAAGCGAGCCCGGACTCGAGCTGGACGATCTTCTTCTGCTGCGCCGCATATTGCTCGTGGAAGGACTGCCACCGCTTGAAACCGGACACTACAAGTTCCGAGATGCGTCGTTGATCCTCGTCGTTCAGTGGCCCCAAAGCCCGCTCGGAGAGTACATCCAGGAGCTCATCTGGTGGCACCAGCGCCATCACTCTCGAAAACATCTGCTCGAACCGCTCATCCAGGTTCATCGTCTTCGTGATGTCGAGGAGCTTGTTGCGCGCAATCCGGTAGGCGTCGACCTCACGGCTGTCCTTGACCACCACAGTATCGACGATGACGGTTCGTCTCGAAAGGAACCGATGGACCCGTCCGACGCGCTGCTCGAGCTCCATCGGATTCCACGGCACGTCCACGTGGATCAACCGCCTTGCAATCTGGAGGTTGATGCCCTCCCCGCCAGCTCTCGAGGACACCAAGAACTGTGGCCCCCTCGGAGACCAGAAGCTCTCGACCTGCTCCTCCCTCGCCTTTTCGGATTGCGCACCGAAAATGAGTGCTGGCTGCTGTCCGGTCTTCCTTCTCAGGTAGTCCGCTAGGGTCGTGACCGTCTCGATCGGTTGCGCGAAGAGGACCACCTTCTCCTTGCCTGCACCTTCGAGGACGTGCCTCCAGAGATGGTCCCACTTCGCGTCGCCGCACTCTCTGAGAAGCCGCACCCCCTCGGTCAGAAGATTCTCGAGGATCGCTGTATCGAGGACCCACCGCTCCTCAGCCTCGGCGGCCTCCTCGATGTCATCGAGGTCGTTGGACGAGGTCTGCCGCTCGACCTCCTTCTTCATCCTCTGGAAAAGCTGGGCCGGGTTTTCGGCTTCATCACCACCCCGATATGGACGCAACGCCTTGATCGCCGCGCTCATCCCGGGATGGCTGGAATCCCAGTCTGCGCGGATGCCCTGTCTTACGAGGTATCCGAGGCCGGCCTGGATGCTCGAGGCGGCCCACTGCATCGCCTGGCTCGCTCGCCACCCTGAGGCTCGCTGCCTCGCAACGGAAGAGCCCTTGTCGTGCCGGCCGGGGACGAAGAAGGCATAGATGTCCTCAAGCCAGCTTCGATAGTTGGCTCCGAGGTCGAGAACGATCGGAGGATTGACCTTCCTGCCAGGAAACAGTGGACGACCATCCCAGTCGACGATGTCCTCCTTGGTTCGGTAGATTACTCGTCCACGGAGCTCCTGCTGTTCCTCCTCCGGACGCCGCAGCAGGTTGAGCAAGTTCTCGAATCGATAGCCGTGCCCCTGATGTGGCGTGCCGCTCATCAGGATCAGTCGGCCCGACCGGGGCATCTCCTCTCGAAGCTCGTCGACGAGCTTGTACTTCCTGGTGGGGCTGCCACCGCCCGCACCCCAGTCTGAGAGGTGGTGGCACTCGTCTACGATGACAACGTCCCATATTTTATCGACAAAGATTTCAAAATGGTTGGGGTGCACCGCGCGATGAATGCTCGCGATGACCTTGTCATCCGTCAGCCGGGCGTCCTGCTCGCCTCCGGAGACCCAGATCCTGAAGCGGAGATCGAGCTTCTCGAACTCCTTACGCACGTTCCTGACAAGACGCGCCGGCGCAAGATAGAGGACCCTCGTTCCCGGCCGAGCAGTGAGGATCTCCTTGACGAGGAGCGCTGCTTCGATCGTCTTGCCGAGACCAACCTCGTCAGCGATCAGCACGTTCTGGAGGTGAGGCTCCTTCAGGATGTGAGCAACGATGCTGAGCTGATGAGCGAGGGTCGAGACCGCTCTTGCCTCCATCCGTCGTTGGGGGTCCTCTGCCATGACGAACCACGCAAAGGCGCGGTACAGGCTGCGCCTCGTCATCGCAGACCAGTTGTCGCCCTCCGGGAGCTCACCCAGGAGATCGGTCGGCGTCGGGAAGACCTCGAGGTGCGCGAAGTCCTCGTACATCTTGACCGTCGGCACCGTTTTCTGGGTATCTGACCAGAAGCGTTCCGGGGGGCTCACGAGATCGCAGACGCGGATGCCGAAGTCGTCCTCGACCTTCAGGACCGTCCACGGGAACTCGTCCTCTTCTCGTTGACACAGCCACTCACTCATGTTGCCCCCCCCCTGGTCATCTGCTGTACTCCAAGCGCCTCGAGCCTCTCGAGCTGCGCTGTGGCTTCTCGAATCACGCCCTTTCGCTTCTGCGCGTCGCTGCGCCTGATGAACTCCTCCTCGGCGCTCACGATGGCGTCCACCGATGCCTCTATCGGATTCGGCAGTTCTCGGAACCTTTCCTTCACCTCCTCCGCCACCACCTCGTAGTTCCTCGTGAGCACCTCGAGGGCGACAGGCCTCGCTGCTTCGATGACAGCAAGCGCGAGCTCCTCCCGTAGGAAGTCATGCATCCGGTTCTTGACGCCTGCCCCAACATCTTGCCTTCGCCGGACGAACTTCTGACAGTTCCGCCGGACACATACCTCAACCTTTTCGTAGAGCTCTGTCCGCACCTTCTCCCTGAGCTCGTCGTGCGCTTCCTTACCGACGTTTCCGAGCTCCTTGGACTGTGCTATTAGGGAGTTGTGTAGCGCCTCGACGAGGTCCGGCTTGACTCGCGTCCCCTGGCTTCGCGCCCAGCCAGCGATCTTGCCTACGAGGAGCACCTGCTCCTTGCCCATATTACTCGTGCTCTTACGCATCGAGACCAGGACTTCCTTGGACCAGGCCACGGCTATGGGCTCTTCGAAGCGCAGGGTGATTTCGACGGGAAGGTCCACCTTCTTCGATCCGTCGTACGTGCCACCCCTGCGGACAGCCGCACGCAGCGTGGCCCAGTGTATGTTATCGAGCTTCTTGAGGTACTTGTTGATGTCGCGGAGCGCGCTCAGCGACGCCTCGGTTACTGCGTTCGCGATGAGCGCCGGGATGACGTTTCTGAGGTGATTGCGGAATCCCCCTTGCCGGTGGTCGTACTCCTTCTCGAGAGGTTTGACGAACAGCTCGAGCTCGGCGCGGAGCTTCACTGACTCTTCCTGCGCGCGATCTTGTTGCTCCCATGTCGCCAGCGTCAGTCG
>Ga0180007_10003391_pt1 | contig 17798 bp, 22 predicted proteins | sample MM_PC_MetaG_FD_121122 | JGI IMG/M metagenome (GOLD analysis project Ga0180007, IMG submission 121122) | Groundwater microbial communities from the Aspo Hard Rock Laboratory (HRL) deep subsurface site, Sweden - MM_PC_MetaG | ecosystem: Environmental > Aquatic > Deep subsurface > Groundwater... | reverse complement strand
CCCTCCGTATTCGGTTTACCAATCCGGAACCGGCCACCCCAATCAATTATAGGGATTATCAGTAAAATTACCGGAACCGTTATCCCTAACCACTCTGTTACCGTTTATACACTAATCCAATTAATATATAAGCGGAAACTGCCGGGGACGGTCTGACGCAATCCCCGGCCGGTATCCATTACTTTTTAGGGGCGAATCCCCCAATTGTCCACACCCTGCGACTTTCCCGCAACTGCAGCCTGAGCAGTTTCTTTACGGTAATGTTTATGTATCCAGCAATCTTCCCGTACATTCTGACTTCTGCCATATTTCCTCCGTGTTATTTGATATTCCCGTTTATCCACAATCAGATTGATTATGAACAAGCGGAAATAGACCGGGCTTTTACCTCCGGTCTCTTCCCCTGCAGGTGTTTAGGCTTTTACCTCCGGGTTGGCCACTTCAACCGTGTGGAAATGTCCCGCGTTCACGGCAAGCAGGTAGAACTTTCCGTTTTCGTGGGTAAAGATTGCCCACTTGTCCGTGATTTCAGTTATGCAGTCCTTGTAAAACGCCACCACGAATTGATAGGCGTCTACATCCGCCATATTTACTTCGCAGGTTTTATCCGTATTTGTTATACGGTTTCTGAAATAAAACAGGCTTGTTCCGTTTTCCTGTTTTAATTCTTTAAGTGAATGGCCTATCTTATAGGCGATATACGCTCGGAGCGTCCTTGCCATGCTCTCCGGGTCAATAACAGGCGTGTCTTCCGGGGCGATTAGCTCCGAAACAGCGATTTTTCTGCCGTTATTAACTATGTCGTGAAAGCCCAGCAAGTATTTCCTGCCTGTTGAGCTAGTCCGCGTTTTTGTAGCCTTTTCGGGCAGCTCCAATCCCATTAAACTATAGGCTATTCTGGCATTCTCTTTTTGCTTCGCTATTTGCTCCACGGTTCTTATGTTCGCCCCCGTGAAGTCCTTCGCGTTCGTGTTGTCCATTTGTGTTGTCCCTCCGTGTTTTTATTTTACTTTGCTATATTATTTATATAGCCTTGTTTGCTTACTACCTTAGTTTACTGCAGTTTGCTGCCTAGTGATTCAAGCATTTACGGCGTTTTTTTGTCAAGCTTTTTCGTAGTGTATAATAATAAAACCTACCTACCGGTAAGTAAACAAAACGGGCGTGTTTGCGTTATTTTGAGACGGTGGCAAGGGTATGGGCTTGACAGCGCAAATTGGTGTCAAGGGATATTTTTTCAAGCTGGTTTTGGGCTAGTGTATAACAATTGTGTGATGCGGCATTGTGGCGTTGTTATACGACCGTGTAACAATGCCGTGGTGGCAGGTGGTTGACGTGTCAAGGCTACATTTGGTAGCTATATGTAGTACATAAGACAGTATCAGACAGACGCGAGCGCGCAGTATAGATAACAGTATCGGATATGTATGGTGGCTAGATAACAGTATCAAGGCGACCACACCACGCTGGTTTTTTGGCAACATACTACACACCATGCCAAACTAATTAATACACCCGTGGATACTGTGTAGATGCGCATAGATACTGTATCAGACACTGGATAGGTGAACTAATGCGGAGGTGTACCCACCAACCAAATTAGATATATATATGGCCAAGTACCTGTGTCCATCTCCAGAAATCGCAGAAAAACAAAGCTGGTTGGTTAAGTACCCAGGTTAAGTACCATAGGTTGAGTGCCCAGGGTTGAGTACCCTGGATTGAGTACCTTAGGTTAAGTACCTTGGGTTAAGTACCTTAGTCGTAGTACGGTGTCTTGGCTTTACATATTGCGCGTTCTCGCGAATTACCAAGGTGTTCAGACTGTTATCAGACTGACCTTATTTTTGAGCAAAACCGAAATGGTAACCACATAAAAAAGGGCATGCACAAATAAGTAGAGAGTAATAGAGAGAGGATAAAGAGAAGAGGGGTCTGGGGAGAGGAGTTAAGGGGAGGGGAAGAGAGAGATGCCGGGGGTACCACGTTCCGATTGGTGTCTCACCGTTCTGATATATCCACGATTTCAAGGTGTAATATGAAATAAAAAGACCCGCCCGGTTGCGCTTGTTCCCCGTCCGTTGAGGTTACAGAGGCGTGGCGGGTCATTCATGTTATGCCGTAGGTGTTAAGCGTAACAGGTCATAGATTGCCGCATAACTATGGAGGGTTTAGCACTATGAACCTGATAAGATTATACTATAAAAAGCTTGACATTGTCAAGTGTTTTATGTTATAATTATTATGGCGGGATAGAGTTCTGTCGAACTCATCGGTCTCATAAGCCGAACGAGACTGGTTAGATTCCAGTTCCCGCTACCAGATTTTTGCGGAGGCGTGCTGTGGGGCACATTCCAGGGAAGCCCTGGGATAAAGTGGTTCAAGTCCATTTCCTTCGCGCCAAATTTACGCGGGGCTGGTGTAATGGCAACACACTGGTCTTCCAAACCGGGAATGAGGGTTCGACCCCCTCGCCTCGCTTTAGGCCCCCAAAGCTTTTAAGGTGAAGCGCAAGTTTTGTAAACTTGGGAACAGGGTTCGATTCCTTGTGGGGGCTAGACAACAGGAGGGTGTGTGAATAATATAGACTGGCTAAATGAAGTATTCTCCCGTCCGCATATGGCCGCCATCAAGTTGGTTCCGAGTTTCTCTCCTAAATGGTTTGCTATTAAACATGGCAAAGCATTATACAATCCCAAGCAGGCCATTATTGCCGACAATATACAATTTAAGGTATTTGTTCTTGCAGAATGTTATGATAAGATTCACTGTTTTAAGACCCAGGGTTCATTACGGGAGGGCACATGATAGAAAACAAAGACATTCGCAAAACCCCCAAGTTATATATTGAGTGGATGGACGCCTTCTCTGATGAGGGTTGGAAGTCCGATGACGAAATAGAAACAGTTTTTAGATGTTCCTCCATTGGTTATCTTATTAAAGAGGATAAGAATTCTGTTTGCATCTCTACAACCATGGGACGCAATGGCCAGTGCATTGACCCGCTTTCTATTCCAAAAGGCATGATTACCAAGAGGAAACGAATATAATGTTAGATAAAGACATACTTTTTATTCCAAAATTAATTACTACCAAGAGGAAAAACCACAATGTCCTATGACCGCGTTATGCCGAAGTTCGAGAGAGAGGTAATTGGTTCTGTTTTATACGGACCTTCCCATCGGATACAGTGCTGTGTTGTTCATTACCGGAACCATAAGAATCAACTGAAATGGTATGGCGATTTGAGATTTTACACCTATTCCGTTAAGAAGGTTAAGTTCTATGCTTCTCCCAAGGGGATTACGTTTACCCAGGAAATTTCTAAGGGTTTGGTTAACGTAGTCAATGCTTTACCAGATGAAATGCCGATTCTCAAAGAGGGAGAACAGACCATAATAGAGAAGTTTCAGAGATATCCCACACTATGGGTAGCTATAGGATTGGTAAATATAGCCGGAGAGACCAAGATAGACATTAGAGAGTGGATAAAAGTCGACAACCGTGGGTATGAGGGCTTTACTACAAAAGGAATACGGTTTTCTTATGACCGGAGATTTGAACTGAGTACCATGTTGATGGGTGCATTTAATAAGATGTATGATATGGAGCAAAAGATGAAAGGACTTGACAAAGATGATTAAATAGGGTATAATAGTTGATACTATGGAAATAAAAGACCCAAAAATCTGGCTAGCGTTTAGTAAGTATTGTGAATGGTTGTCTTTGCCAAGACACTATTCGGGATTAACATCTGAACAACTGGAGGAAAAGGGTTTTCCAATTGAGTTGGTTGAATTGTTACAATTAAAATATAAAAAGGATTTTTCTAGTCATTTTCAGGTTGGACCGGAGATATTAAAGGAGTGGGACAAACATCCAGAACTGCGTGGCCGAGTAAAGCAGAACTGGAAGTCTTGGTGCAAGTGTCTTACCCCTGGAGTTATGGGTAAGTTCTATGAGAAGTTAATGGAGGATGCTGACCCAGGCAGGATGAAGATTTGGATGGAGCATGTTGAAGAGGAAGATAAATCTGACAATACAGTAAACCTGAACATAGGATTTGAGAATATACTAAAGAGTATGAGGGAAGATGGCGATTTGAAACCAACGGAGGGGAAGAAAGATGTCGAGCAAATTTGATAGAGTTTCTGCAGATTCTGGAAAAGAAAAGAAATCCACAGCGATTAAGTCTAGCAAGAGTACGTCCGGTTTTATCGATTTGGGGGATAAAATGTTAGGGACGTCTGTACCATCGAAAAAGAGTAAACCTGAAAAATATTATCCTTCTATATATCTGAACAGTGGTGAGATAAATGGGGAGGTGGGAAAAGTGGGCAAAGCCGTTGTCCAGTATAAGATAAAGTCCAAGACCATTAGAGACAACGGGGATGGAAAGAAAACCGATATGACTCTTGATATGATGAAATTTAAGGAGATAAAATAATGGCAAAGAAAGAAAGCGAATTTGATAGAGTCGTTTCCGGTTTGAAGAGATTTGGTGTTCGGACAAAAGAGGAATATAAAAAGCTGAAACCGACAATAGATAAAATAATGGATTCCGATGTTGTCAATATTGCTATGGGGTCTACCGTGGGCGGATATGCAAGAATAAAGAATATCGCTGGCAAGGCAAAGGGGACAGTGAAACTGATAGACAGAGGGTCAAAAATTTTCAAGGAAAAGGTTACAGACAGAAAGACAATTGATAGTGCCAGGACCCAGATGTTGAAGATGGGGAGAGGCGGAGAATATGCAGGAGAAGAACTTACAAAGATGGGTAAGAAGATTGGCAAACGCATAGGAGACCAGGGCGGTTCCGCCAGTAAGGAAAATATAGTCAAACGCGCCAAGTGGAATAAAGAAGCCATAAGGAAAAAGTAATGCAGATAACCAGCGTCAATATAAAAGTTGTACAAGACGAAGACCCGGTGATGGCCTACTGCTCAATGGTTATTGATGATTCTTTTTCAGTAAGGAAAATCCGCATCATATCCAAGAACGGTGAATTTTTAGTCTGTATGCCAAGCATGAAAGACAAACTCGGAAAGTATGCCGATATTTGCCATCCGATAAACCAACATGCCAGAAAGCAGATTGAGGCCGCAGTACTAAATGCGTACAAGGGCCAACTGCAATCAGAAGTCGTGGAGTAATTCATGGACATCACCAAAGAACAACTCCTTAAACGGTGCAAGGAAGACTTTGTGTTCTTTGCTGAAAAAGCCTTCCAGATAATAGACAAGTCTACCAACCAAAGAATCCGATTTAAGTTAAACAGAATACAAAGATACTACTGGGATAACCACTCCAAGTTCGACTATATCATAAAGTCGCGCAAGGGCGGAGTGTCTACTTTCAATATAGCGAGGTTCATCCATAAGTGTAATTTCTTTGACAATAAACGGGCAATCATGTTGACTCAGAACGATGATGCCACCGTTAAAATGTTCAGAGAACGTGTTATGCCTATGGTGAGAAATTCATTATGGCCAATGAATGTAAAGATAAAGGAGAGCGAAGGGATGATAGAATTCTTAGACACTGGCTCAACATTCTATATCGGGACAGCCGGTTCGAAGAAATTCGGTCGTGGTTCAGATATAACTGATTACCATTTCTCAGAGTTTGCCCATTGGGACGACCCAGAGGTTCTGACTGCTGTGGAAGAAGCCCTAATGGATGATGCAGAGGGCGTAATTGAGACAACAGCAAACGGCATCAATTTCGCCCACCAGCTATGGAAGAAATCGATACAAGGCAACTCCAGGTATAAGGGCATATTCATTCCGTGGATAATGGACGATACCTATAGGATTAAAGGAATACAGGGGTTTAACGACATTACCAAAGAAGAAAAAGATTTAATCGATGTGTTTGGCGTGGACATGGAACAGATGGCCTGGAGAAGGAAGAAACGCAAGGACATGTCACAGGTCGAATTATTCTGTCAGGAATATCCAGTAACATCTGACGAAGCGTTTATATCATCTTCCGCCATGATTTTTGATTGGGTTGCTTTAATAGAACATGAGAAATTCTGCAAACATCAGGGATGGACAGGATTACTTAAAGACATGGGAGAAGAAGTCAGATTCTACCCAGTAGATTCAGGTAATTTAAAAATTTGGAAAATGCCGACAGTCGGGCATGCATATGTTATTGGTGCCGATATAGCAGAGGGTGTTAAAAACGGGGCGTTCTCTGCGGCATCTGTTATAGATATTAATGAGATGGAACAGGTTGCGGAATATCATGGGCACATCCCCCCAGACGAATATGGTGATTCTTTATTTAATCTTGGGAGATTTTACAATAACGCAGTACTTATACCCGAAGCCTGGCCTGGTTGTGGGGCCGTAACAACACAAAAGTTGATTGATTTGAAGTATCCTAAAATATGGAAAAGAGAGAAGTCTGACTATTCACATAAGACCGAATCAATGTTATTCGGATGGGAGACAACCAAGAGAACAAAGCCCAAGATGATTCACAAGATGTCAGAGGGCATAAAGGATTTCGCGTTTAAGATACGCTCTTCGGCGTTGATAGATGAATGTCGGAGTTTTGTGTATGATGGAGAAGGAATGATTCCGCAAGAGGGATGTTTCTCAGACCGGGTTATAGCCTTTGCCATCGCCTGGTATGTCGCCAGCAAATATCTCCAGGACATAGACCCAGAAAACAAAACATTTAGAAGCATGTTCAAAAGGGGCATTGGCACCGGGATAGTGAGTATTTCACATTTTAAAGGAAATCCGGCGGTTAGGCCGACATGAATGATAAAGAAAAAAACAAAAAAGAAGAACCCAGTTGCCCATTTATGATGGGCGTATTTCCCTGCGTATATGCGTTGGGGATGGTTTGCACTTCTGACCAAAAATGTAAAAAAAGACTTGACAGTATCGAATAAATAGGTTATAATACTATATCAACTCAGAAAATCAGGAGGAACGATGATAGACACATTAGTGCTTAAGGGAGACAGGGTACTGGTTAAGCAGGTAAAGAGTGAGGAGAAAGTTGGTTCGTTTTACATACCCGAAAGCGTGATGGCAAGAAGAGAGAAACGGAGAAGGGACGCTTGGAAGGCGGAAGTTTGCGGTATAGGTGATGGGGTTGTTTTTGAGAAACATCAATATAAATTCAAGAAAGGGGATATTGTTTATTGTTCCCCCGTTTCCTTGGATTGCCCATCGTTTGAGGAAAACGGTGGACAGTATTTGATTATAACCCAGGAAGACCTAATTGCAGTAGCCGCAGAATAACATCAAAGGAGAAAAAATGGACATCAAAGAATTCATAAAAGAAGATACAAAACCAGAAAAGATAATTCTGACGGACGACATTAATACGGAAAAGAAACAGGAAGAGAAACCACCGGAAGTTGAATTACCGGTATTGGATGCCCCGACCTTCTTTTATCGGAAAGACACAAAGATGTTTTGGTTGGGTATACCGGTTATGAAGGTGGACGCGGTGACAGCCAGTTTTATAATGGACAGCATGAAGTTGCACTATCTTGACATTATAAAATCAATAGCCGCCGAAATACAACAGAAGAAGAACAGTATTATACCGGCAAGCACTTTCACCAAGATGCGTGAGAATTTCGTAAAGAAATTCAAGCAGTAATTTAAATAAAAGAGGTAATTAAGATGAATATTGGCAAAAAGGGTTCGTCAAGCAGAAAGGCCCCTAAGTTTAAGGATGGAGAGAATATCAACGCCAGCGTTCCTAAACTTAAGCAGATTAAGGGTAAAGAGCAGGGTTAATCAGTTCTTTCAAAGGGGGGTGGCCAGTTTCTCCCCGCCCCCCGACACTTTATGAAAAACTCCGATGATTCCAGACAAGACAGGGTGGCCAGTGAGATACGGGCACCGGAACTTGACGAATTAAACAGGAAGGCAAAAAGTGGTGTAAAGACGCACATCTATCAGTGTTGGGAGTGCAAAAGAATTTTTGAGGAAAGAAGTTTGCACTGCCCGTTTTGCAATAAAGGAAAGACGATGGGAGAACTTAAGAAAATATGATATTAAATATTTTTACATCACCACCCCCATCTATTTCTGATACAATAAAGAAACAGATTGAAAGGGTAAAGGAAATAACAAGAGACAAAAACCTGAAAAAAAGCCGTTCAAAACTGGAAGAGATTGGTAAATCTATATGGAAGGATTACAAGTCTTGGGAACGACAGACAAAGGCCAACCGAAGCAATCTAATAACACTTAATGATATTTTAGAAGGGGTTGTTGAAGAAACAAATTTCCCCTTTGAAGGGGCTTCCAACATAACCATAAGTTATGCTTCTGGTATGGCTCGGACCTTTAAATCCACGTTTAATAAAACGGCATACCAGGACCCCGACATTTTCACCGCAGTAAGCAAGAAAGACGACATAAAGGAGCAGTTACCACAGATAGAGGAATCGGTCAATTATTCATTTCATAGTGAGTGTAACGGATTAGATATACTCAAACAGGGCACAATACCATGTCTAAGAGATGGGACATTGATTATATCGGGATATTGGGACAGACAGATAGAGAAGTGTTCGGATTCCAAATCATATAAATCCTTCACAGAATTCCAGGCAGATTTTCCGACTTCTAATAGTGCCGGGATGACTGAGGACGAATATTCGGAGATAGCCGATTCGTTTATAATCAACGATGATATTGAGATTGTTGCCAACTACCAGTTTGACAATATATTAAATGATGGTCCCGCCTATGAGATAGTTCCACTGGCAAAGTTTATCTATTACCCCACACACGTGACAAGGTTAAGAGACATGGGAATGTATGGAAAAGTATATTCCATAACAAAGGATAACCTAAAAGAGGGAATAAAAAGAAACGAATTCTACAAAGAATCCGCAGAGTTGCTCATAGCGAAGGAACCATCTGGCGAGAATGACGCGTGGTCCGCATCGAAGAATTTTATAGATAGATTGGCCAAATCCCCATTGGCGGAAGATGCTCCGTTTAGGGTGGCGGACATAGTATGGAAATCAGATTTGGACGGTGATGGTATCCGTGAAAAGTATCTCGTTACTTTTAGCGTTGAACACGAAGGCGTGATATTATCATTCAAAAACTACCATATAAGGAATAATATAGATTTTTGTGTGGATTTTAGATTGTCTTCCAGGGAAGACAGATTCCTCGGGATTTCGCTCATTAATGAGGGCCTAGACAAGTTCAAACTTCTGGATGCCATACACAGGAATCGCAACAATGTGCGAATGTTAACCACCAGTCCGATAATGATGATTAACAAAAACTATAAAGAAGAATTAGATTTTTATAGACCAGAAAACATAATTAAGCCCGGAACGTGTTTTTATGTGGACGATGTAACAAACGCAATGAAGCAGTTGCAGTTGCATGATTTGTCAAATACCCAGGATTCGATGGATGAAGAGCAACAGATAGTCAGATACCTGGAATTTTGTTTAGGACCCACACAGGCGATGTCTGGAAAGGAAACAGGGCAGGACCCCAGAGCCCCCATGGGGAAGACCATAGCCCTACTCCAACAGGCTAACGGAAGAATAGATGATTATCTGGATGAATTTAGGCGGTCAATACCCGATTTGGCGAAACTACACTGTGCGCTATTGGCCCAGTATGGCCCGGATAAAATAAATTACAATATCGAACAAGATGGAGAATTGGTGGTAAAGGAGATAGAGAGACAATTATTTCTTAATAATAGTATAGTTTGGAGAAGCAAGCGCAGAAGCGTCACTCTTTCGCCAGAATTTGGGATGCAGAGATTGGGTGGATTATTGCAGGTGTATATACAGTTGCTACCCTTGCTAACACAACAGGACCCTAAAGCAATTGAACTTTGGAATCGGATGGTTATAGCTTCTGGAGAACCGGACAAGGAAATATTAATGATACAGGTCCAGAAATTGGCCCCAGGACAGGCACCCGCCATGAACCCGATAGAACAGGCACTAAAACAGGCTCCTGGTGGAGCGGGAGGGGCTGGTAGCGGCATGCCGCCACTCCACCAAAGCACAGTATCCCCATCACCGAAATCACCCATGGGGCAATTATCCACTTGACATTAAATTGAAAATAATGTATCATATAAGACTAAAGGAGAACAACCATGATTAAAAATAACCAACTGCAACTTGACCGCGTAAGGGAAAACATTAGTAGAATAAAGGAGTATTCCGGGAAACTTTCTGAATTACAGAGTTCAGAAAAGGATGTTTTCTGGGGTGCGCTTAAAAAGATTCTGGAGAAATCAAAAGAGGGACACCGTGAGACGGTTATATCTCTTTTGAGTCAGAAAGAGATTGACCACCCAGGAACCGCATTAGGCATTGTAAAGTTTCATGCCGGGTGCATTTCTGCATATGACGAAGTCCTCGGTCTTGTTGAGAAGAATGAAGAAGCATGTGCGGAAGCGTCAGCAAGATTAGTGGAACTGAAATCAAAAGCCGACGAAATAACTGCAAATATAGACTTACAATAACGGAGGATACACTAAAATGCCCAAAAGCAAAGAAGACCCTGAAAAAGAGGCACAGATTAAAGAAGAAATGGACCGCCAAGAGGCTGAGAGAAAGTCCGAAAGGGAAGAACAAAAACGGATTTTTGACGAACAGTCCAAACAGGTTTCAGAGGCAAGAGAAAGGGCCGCGAAAGCAGAAGGTGCGGTGGAGGCCATGAGAGTTTTTCAGCAGTCTCAGACCACTGGCACAAAGGTTTGGGGAGAAGAGGAGTGGAAGAAGTTCGAAGAAGAGACCGGGTTCACAAAGGCCGGTATAACAGCAATAGATAATGCCCTAGGCTCCAAGATTCGTGATGTGGAGACCAAGTTTGAGGAAAGGACCAGGAAAGCGGAAGAAAGGGCAAAAGCGGCGGAGGACAAGTATTCTGTTTATGAGGGCAAACGAGCATTTGAGGGACAGGTTAAGGAATACCTTGGAAAAAAGCCTCAATTTGCAAGATATGAAAATGAATTCAATGAGTTTCTCAGTGATTATCCAGAAGAAACTCGAAAAGACCCTACGAAGTTGGCAAAATTGTTTGACAAGGCTGAAATTTACATAAAGGGAAAACTGGGGGACAAGGAAATGAGGAAGACATCTGGCGGTTCTCCTAGGTTCGGTTCAGATGGTTCGGAGGAAATAGAAGATACAGACAGTATGGACCTTTCCGGTCTTAGACCCCACGAAAGGGCGACAGTAGAAAGATTGGCCATTACAAAAGAAAACAAGGAATTACTTAAGACCCACAGACATGACCTGAAAGGAGAGAATGGGGTTATGATTGATGCCAGAAAAGAGTGGGATAAGTACGATAAAAAATAATGCCAGAAAAGGATTACGGGGAACCGACCAGGCAAACACCCGATAGCGATTCAAGAGGGTTTGAGGACATTTTCCCCTCAGAGACACGTGGCGATGGCTTGATGCGTCCCAATAATGCCAGGACTGGTGGGGCGCAGGGTAAGGGCAGTAACAAGCGTAAGGTAAGGTGCCAACAGTGTGGGTTTTTGGTGAATATAAATACTGTTGATTATAGTGGTGGGAGTTTGGACGGTCGCGGTGCAGGCGGGGCAGTCACCCAAAGCGCAGATGTTGGTGACATAAGCAACGGAGAGACAACGGATTCTGGGCACCCAGATGAAAGTTCTGATGGTGACACGGAATATGGTCCGCTCCATTATGTTGGAGAGCAGGCTCATAGGAAGGGCGCAGGTTGTCCGTTTTGTTTCTCGAAGAACAGTTCTAAAGTAAAGAATTACATACAGGCTCCGATTCCTAGGAAGCAAGTCGGTTTTTAACATTTTGATTGACACCAAGATATACAAAATAGATTTACTTTTAATTGAATAAGGAATAAAAATGAAAGTGATTAATTCGTTGAAGTCTCGGTTGGTTACACTTCCGATAAATAGTGCGACAGACCTTGTCCGTGGGACTCTTCTGATAAAAGGAACCACTGGAGCCACAAACCTCGGAACGGCCATTGTGGGCGCGGCAACTTCGGCTTCTAATATTGTCGGAATTCTTGCCGAACTGCACGATTACAGCGTTAATGGTTCTGCGCTTGTGGCCGGAGCTGTTCATAGCGCGGTTATATCTGGCGCGGGTGGTGCGGCCTGGTTCGCTCCTGCTGGTGGAAATCCGAATATCTTCCCGTCTAGGAAGGTAGAACTTGTAGAGGGCCTTACCCTTTGCAGGATTGATTATGCCACGACTGGAGTAGCCGTTACATCATCTTCTTCCAGCACAACCGTGAACATGACCTCTGGTGAGCAGGACATGGATACCAGTTTTCTGTATGCGTCCGCTGGAGAGGCTATTGGTGAACTTCGCATGACCGTTTCTGACACCACAAACGTGTGGGTTACGGCTGTTGCATTTACAACAATGACCACGGCTGGCTATCTGGTTAAGATACCGCCCCTTTTACACGGTCTGTTTGTGTTGACCGTTGGGAACACCACGACCCCCACCAAGATTGATTCAACTGCGGCGGCAGGTGCGGCCAGACTTGTGCAGTTGGAAAGGCACATAGTCAGGAATGGTCTTGACGAAATGCTCGACCCCTACACACACGGAAGTCTGAGCGGTCTCAACGACCTCGCACAGTTGCAGTTCTACGGGGTATTCGGTCTTTGTTCGACCGTGTTTTCTCCGTTAGCTTAAAATCTTGGTAAAGGAGTTTGAAATATGCTTACTGTTGGTAATTGGCCTTCCTTAGTACAGAAGGACTTAAGTATTGTTTTCGTAAATCAGTATCGTAATTATCCGTCGATGTTGCCGTTAATCTACCGGTTTAAGGATGCTGAACAGGCTGTTGAGCATGACCTTGAGACAGGTGACAGCGGGACAGTGCCGGAATTTACTGGAGATATAGCCTTTGGTGACATAAGCGAGGGGTATAAGAAGTCTGTTTCCGAAAGGGAGTATGCGTATGGTATTAAAATCACACGCAGACTGCTCAGGAACGACCTCTACGGTGTTGTTAGTGACAAGACCGCTTCTCTGGCTGATTCTTTCCGAGCTCTTAGAGAGGCTCGTGGCGCATATGCGTTTAACAACGCCTTTAGCGCATTTACAGTGGGTGACGGTCTCTCCCTCTGTAATTCCGCCCATACCTCAAAGGTGGGTGGTTCAAATCAGGCGAACACCGGTTCTCTGGCGTTCTCTGCCCCTAATGTGGCGGCTACGGAATTGCTTTTCAAGAAATTGAAGACCAATACCGACCAAATCATGTACAACCATCCCGACACGTTGATTATTCCCATGGACCATGCTGAGAAAGCGTATGAAATTCTCAAGTCTGTGGGTAAAGTTGACGTTGACTTAAACAACAGGAACTATCTACAGGGCAGATACAAGTGTATTATATGGGATAACTTCCTGACATCCAGCACAAACTGGTTCATGGTAAATTCCAAGATGATGAAACAGAAACTCATTTGGCGTGAGTGGGAACCGGTGCAGTTCTTCCGCACAGGAGAGTTCGATACGATGGTGTTAAAGATGGCTGGATACACGTCGTTTGAGACTTCGACTGTTGAGTGGCGTTGGATATACGGAAACGAAGTTTAATTTGTAAACCCCGGCTCTGGGGCCTTCCTGGGGCCGGGGAAATAAAAATAAGGAGTTCAAGACAATGGGACGACCTAAGAAAACTACCACAGATGCTCCGTTAATTTCCGCTACAGAAGCGGAATCAATAACAGACGACTTAGAAAAACTAAAAGAGATGGCCGGTGCTGGAGAGATGGCGGAAGCTGGATACTCTGCCACAGCGCAGATAGATGAAATATGTGTCGATAAGGAAAGCATAAGAAGGAAGATTGCTATTCTTTCACATCAATTGGAGACACATAAGAGCCAAAGGGAAACCAATCCAGCCAAACGCAGAGAATTAGAGGCACGAAGAAAGACACTTGAGAGCAAGTTTGTGGATTATCTTGAAACGTACCGTGACCTTGGAGTTATTCGCAGAGAGAGTGCTGAATGGTCGCCTGCGTATAAAAAGGCCACAAAAAGACATGAGGTCGAGCCATATATATCTGAATGGAAACGGATAGGGCTTAGACTTGAACCCCAAGACCCCGATATAAACAGCTTGGAAAGACTTAGAAAAGACAGTTAAGTTTAATTTGGAGGATTTTAAATGAAAGGTAAAATATTGGCAGTTGTCGCCTTTATAGCCTGCATGGGACTGTTGGGCTATGTGGTTGCTGAACAAGGCGATTTTTCGACATTAGGGTTTGACACACCTAATGGGTATTCGTTCTGGCGGGTAGATTCTAGCGGGTATCTCAAGCCTGGGGTAGCCTCTACGCTTGATATAGGAACCTCCGCGCTTCCCGTAAGGAACATCTATGTTGGTGCCGTGGTCGGAACCGGGGCACTTACAGCGACTTCTGGGACGTTTAGCACAACCGTCGGCATTACCGGAGCCACTTCGCTGAGTTCCGCAACCGTCACGGATGCTTTCGTGATAGGCTCAAGGACACAGGCTCAGATAGAGGCCATAACCCCGGTTGTGGGCCAAATGTACATATGTACAGACTGTACAGCGACCACTATTTGTATTTCATCTGCGGCGGCTGTTATGTCATGGATTGGATTAGAATCGTTTGATGTGGCCTGCGATTAAGGAATAATATGAAAAACCATGCTAAATTATCTTTAGTGATAATTGTGGCGTTTGTGGGAATTGCGTGGGCAACTGCAAGAGGTCCAATATTCGTGCAGAAGACATCAAGGAATGATGGGAATACAATTTCCCCAATATATGTTTCTTGTTCTTCCACAACATGGACAACTCTGTTGGCCGCAAGCCCCACAAGACGGGTGGCAAAACTCGGGACTATCGCCAGTGCGGATATAGTTTGTTTATCTACAGCAGTAGCCGGTGCGGATTCTTGCAGTGCGACTCAACCTGGATTCAGATTACAGGCATCGGCACCGTATGAACACGCAAGTGAGGCCCTGGTCGCGTGTAGAGCCCTGGACTCCAAGGCCGCAGTGACCATAACCGGACTAGATTATACGGATTCTGGCGATAATGCCTCTTTCCCATAAACCATGAAAACCCTGCTTCTGCTTTTACTGTTCTGTCAACCAGTTTATGCACTTAATCTTGGAGAGGTTAGAACCGAGGTAAGGTCATTAATTACGGACGGACAGGGTACGAGGCAGAGGTTTTCGGATAGTGAACTAAATGGGTGGATTAATGAGGGTCAACGAGTTTCAGACATAACAACATTGTGTACAGAGAAGTCGTACTCATTTGACTTGTCTGCGGGCAGTACATATTATGCAATGCCTAGTGATTTCCTTGCAGTGGAGCGCGTAACGAGAGATTATCTAGTTGTTTTAGAAATGACGCAGGCAGGATTAGATGGTAGAAGTGGGGAATGGGAAAGTCAGAGCGGATTGCCTACCTATTATTTTATTGACTTTTCAAGCAGAACGAGTATAGGATTCGCGCCATTTCCAGATGTTTCGACAGATACGGGAACGATAAGAATTGAATATCAGGCGTATAACGATACACTTACAAGCGACACAGATGTTCCCTTTGGTGGGATAATTGAGTTTTATCCATATCATTACGCGCTAAGTTTTTATGCCGCATACAAGGCTTCCGTTGTAGATGAGAGGGACAATAAGGCAAAGGTATTCATGGAGTCGTTTGCATCTATTAACAAGATAATGAAAGACCAGTGCAAATCCCGACCGAACTACAGGCCATCTTTAATTGGGAAATAATAGTCTGACTGGTTATGAAACATGAAAAAATTTTTAGTTCTATTATGTTTATTGCCCTCTTTATCATACTGTCAGGGTTTAGGTTCTGATGAAAAAGAGTATACATATCCCCGTTTTGCCGAATGTGGTTTAGTAACACGTTGGGCATCCAACTCAATCCCTCCAAGTTGTCTTACAGAAGCACTAAACGTCTATTTAGATGAGGACCTTTCCGCATATAGAAGGAGGGGCTCTGGTCAGTATAATACAACCCCTTGTACAGATGCGAAGGCGATAAGGGGTCTTTGGAAGTATGATGCCACAGATGGGCAGAAGTACATTATAATCTTTTCCAGCCAGTCTTTCTTTTACACAAAAAATCAAGGCGATTGTACAGCCATATCTGGGGCCAGTGGATTAAATGCCACAGCCGAGTATGAGTGTGTTCAGGCGTTGGGCAAATTGTGGTGTTTAAATGGCATAGACCCTAGTTTTAGTCTTGACAGCACGCTTACATATTCCACCTATACGCCATCTGAAGCGATAACAACATCCTATCCGTCTATGCCGCTAGGAACCAAGATAGGCACTTTTAGGAACCGGTTGGTTGTTTCCGGTGTTTCTGGTAAAATGTCCAGGATATTGCTATCAGGAGAGGGGGACGGTACGGACTGGGTTTTAGTTATTCCAGGTCGTTCTACGTCTCCGTCTAATCAAGACATATCCGGGGTAAATGATGGTAATCCGGTAACTTCGCTGATGGGACAATATCAGAACGCATTTTACATAGGCAGGAATGACGATTTATATGCATTATCAGGCAATGATAGACGGGATTTTGTCTTAAGGCAGATTTCTTCTCAGATAGGGGTGATGGATGGCCGGTCTGTAAAGGAGAAGGATAACTGTCTGGTCTGGCTTTCTCGCAGGGGTGTTGAGCGAATGTGCGGGACCACCATAGACAGGGCATCAGATGTGGTCAGACCGCTTGTGGATACACTTATCCAGTCCGCAGGTAACACCCGTACCAAAACCTATAATTCACAGGATGAGTGGGAGGCGGGGCAGGCACAGACTGAACTATCCCAACAGGGACCGACTTCAACCACAATATACCCAGGTTCCGTGGTCCCTTCAACTTGGCAGTTTATAACCACAGAGGGGGCTCACTGGGCGGCGGGGACGCTGGTTAATATTGACACAGTGGCCGTTAATGGCTCTATAATGTTAAGTATTTTTGAGAGATTCTCCGATAACGATTATACAAACAATCCCACTTGGACCCCAGAACACGGTACATGGGATGCTAGTAATGGATATTTAGAAAATACGACAACTGGGACATATGGGTATTCCGACATTACGACTACAGCTACTATAGTTATTACAACCTTTACATGGAGTGCGTATATGATACCCGGAGCCGCAACTTCTTGGCGGTTCTATCCTTTTAGTGGAGTACTTAATGTGCTTGTTACACAGAATAACAATAATTATACATACTTAGAATATTCAGGAAACTTATGCGCAGTCCCAGGGGTAAATCCTCCTTATACATGGTTGACTTATTCTGTTTCAATTGCCACAGGGGCCTCAAATATTGCCACATTAACAACAAAAGATGGTTCATGTAGCGGTACTTTTCTTTCTACGTCATCATCAAAGATGCACTTTGTTGCAATGCCTGAATTAGGTGCTAGAATAAAAGATATTTCAATTGGGATGTATTCAACTGGCACATGGACTTCTCCAATTTACGACACCACATTCTCTACGCCGATTGGTGGACCATTCTATTCTGATGAGGATGTTCCCACAGGCTCTACTGTTGCCTACCAGATTAGGCAATCGTCATATAATTCAACTGACGGGATGGATTCCTGGATAACGGTCTCTACAACGACATATGCCATGTATAGAGTCCCACTGACCAAAAGATATTGGCAGGAGCAGATACTCCTTTCTACAGATTATAGCACACAGACTCCCGTGGTGAACATGACCGCATTAGAGGCAACGGTTACTTCTTATTATATCGGAGACT